>Ga0163148_10005626_pt1 | contig 12476 bp, 7 predicted proteins | sample OliLakLV19MP7P2_FD_148606 | JGI IMG/M metagenome (GOLD analysis project Ga0163148, IMG submission 148606) | Freshwater microbial mat bacterial communities from Lake Vanda, McMurdo Dry Valleys, Antarctica- Oligotrophic Lake LV.19.MP7.P2 | ecosystem: Environmental > Aquatic > Freshwater > Lake >... | reverse complement strand
GTGGGCGGCAATCGAGCGGGTCAGCGACAACAGCGCCGCCTTGCTCGCGCTGTAGGCAGCCTGGCCCGGTGCCGTGACATGGCCCAGTTGCGAGGCGATGTTGAGCACCACACCGCCCCCCGCGGCGCGCAGACAGGGAATAACCGACCTTGCCATCAGGAATGCCCCGGTGACATTGACGTCAAAGGCCTGCTGCCAGTCAGCGAGCGGCAGATCGGCCAGCTTGTTCTTGGCGGTGACCGTCGCGGCATTGTTGATCAGCACATGGATCGCGCCGTAGCGGGCGATGATGCGCGCGACCGCGGCGGCAGTCTGCGCGGCGTCGGCGACATCGCACGCGAGCACCATCACATCGCCTGCGCTGCCGGGGCCAAACGCCGTATCGCAGCGCGCCTGCAAGGCCGCGGCATCGCGATCGAGCAATGCCAGCCGCGCACCGGCCGCGGCGAAGCCCTGTGCCATGGCAAAACCAATGTCACCGCAGGCACCGGTGATCACCACGACACGGCCGGAATAACCGCTATTACCCATTGCCTGGCTGACCTGAATGTAAAAGTGTGAGAATGTAAAAAATGCGAAAATGTAAAAGCGCGCAAAAGGTAACACTGGATCAAAGCTCAAAACCACTTTAGGGCCCGCCCGCAACAGTGTCAACCGCAGGGGCGCGCCGTGGATTAAAAACGGCAATCCGCTATATCATTCCCTTTCAATGCAAGGCGCGGCTGCCGCACGGGCCTGCCCACACACTCTAGGAGCCACGCCATGTTCATTCACCGCAAATCCATTTCAACATCATTTGCCCGGGCTGTGGCCCTCACCGCGCTGGCGCTGTTGAGCGCGCCGGTGCTGGCGCAAGTCTTCCCCGACAAGCCGCTGCGCGTGGTGGTGCCCTTTGCCGCCGGCGGACCGGCCGACGTGATGACGCGCATCAACGCCACGGCGCTGTCGGCGCAACTGGGGCAACCGGTGGTGGTTGAGAACAAACCGGGCGCCGGCGGCAACATCGCCGCCGAGTTTGTCGCACGCAGCCCGGCCGACGGGCTGACGCTGCTCGTTGCCGGCCAGGCCATACTCGCCATCAACAAGCCGCTATATACCAAGCTCGCCTACGATCCGGATGCCGACTTCAAGTTTGTCGGCATCATGGGCAGCCTGCCCAATGTGCTGGTGACCAACCCCGACGCCATCCCGGCCAGGAACATGAAAGAGTTCATCGAGTTCGCGCGCAGCAAGCCCGGCGCCGTGTCCTATGGCTCCAACGGCATCGGCTCGCTGTCGCACCTCACTGCCGAAGTCATGGCCTCGGCGGCAAAGGTGAAAATGCTGCACGTCCCCTACCAGGGCGCCAACCCGCAAATGACCGACCTGTTGTCAGGGCGCATCGGTTTCAGCTTCATCGGTTCGTCCACCACGCTGCCGCTGATCCAGGCGGGCAAACTGCGCGCCCTCGCCGTCAGCACCGCGACGCGACTGCCGCAACTGCCCGATGTGCCGACACTGGTCGAGGCCGGCTTTCCCATGCTCGATGCGCCGACCTGGTTTGGCATCGTCGCACCCGCAGGCACGCCGCCGGCCGCGCTGGCCAAGCTGCGCAGCGCCTTTGCCGCGGCCATAGACACGCCCGCCTACGCCGAAGAAATGGCCAAGCGCTCGAGCATCGTCGTCAAGCTCTCGACCGAAGCCGGCGAGGCCCTGCTCGCACGCGAGCGCAAGACCTGGGCCGATGCGGTGCGCAGCACCGGCGCGAGCAGCAACTAGCACGCAGCAACTGGCACACAGCAACTGGCACACAGCTTCTCAGCCACGGCCACGGCTCAGCCGCGGGTAGGATCGTCGCCCACCCGCACCAGGGCCTTGCCCAGGTTGCGGCCCGCAAGCATGCCGCGAAAGGCCGCCGGCGCATGCTCAATGCCGGCCGTGATGTCTTCGCGATACTTCAGCTCACCCGAGTGAATCCACGCCGCGGCCTGCGCGCGGTACTCGGGCATGCGCGCGAGGTTGCGGCGCACGCTGAAACCGCGCACCAGCGCCTGGTTCGACAGCACATGCTTCATGTTGGGACCGCGCGCTGCCGCATCGCCGTATTCAGCCACCAGCCCGCACAAGGCGACACGCGCATCCTGGCGCAGCAACGCAAACACCGCCGCGCTGACCGCGCCGCCGGTGTTGTCGAAATACACATTGACGCCGCTGCGACAGGCAAGCGCAAGTTCAGCGGCAAAGCCGGCACTGCGATGGCTGACGCAGGCGTCATAACCGAGGTGCTCCACCGCAAACGCGCACTTTTGCGCGTCGCCGGCGACCCCGACCACGCGCGCGCCACGAATGCGCGCAATCTGCCCCGCGACCGAGCCGACGGCGCCGGTGGCGGCCGACACCACCACGGTTTCTCCGGCCCTGGGCTGGCCGATGTCGCTGATGCCGACCCACGCGGTGAGCCCGGGCGAGCCGAGCACGCCGACGGCGGTTGAAACCGGTCCCAATGTGGTGTCAATTTTTTCCAGCGCATCACCGCTGACCACGGGCAGGGTCTGCCAGCCGGTTTCGCCGAAAACAAAATCGCCCGCGGCAAAGCGCGCGTCACCCGATGCAACCACCTCGCCCACGGCGCGGCCTATCACCGTGGCGCCCGGGGTCGCAGTCACGCCGTAGCTGCCGCCGGCCATCCAGCTGCGCTGGTAGGGGTCCATCGACAGGTAGAGGTTGCGCACCAGCACTTCACCCGCTGCGGGTGTTGCGGCGGGCCCTTCGAGCAGCGTGAAGTCGGCGTCCTGCGGCACGCCCTGCGGCAGCCGCGCCAGCACGACGCGCCGGTTGACGGCGCTCAGCGCCTGCTCCCGGCAAAAAACACCACGGCGCTCAATCGAGCTTGATTTTCAGGCTCGGCAGGATTTTCGCCCAGCCGTCAAACTGGTCACGGAAGAATTTTTCGAATTCATCGGCGCTGCCGCCAGAGGGCGTAACGCCGCTGTCGAGCATGCGCTTGCGCAGGTCCGGGTCGCGTATCACCGCCATGGTCGCGGTCGCTATTTCCTGCACCACGTCGGGCGGCGTCTTGCCCGGCACCATCACCCCCCACCAGAACGACATCTCGAAAGGCTGGCCGGCCTCGCGTGCGGTCGGCAGATTGGGCAGGCCGGGCAGGCGTTCGCGCGCAAACACGGTCAGTGCCTTCACCCGCCCGGCCTGGATATGGCCTTTGGCGCTCGGCTCGGCGCCCACCATGACGTCGATATTGCCGGCAATCAGGTCGGTCATCGCCGGTGCCGCGCCCTTGTACGGGATATGCGTCATCTGCACCCCGGCCGCGCGCGCAAACATTTCGGTCGTCAGGTGGTGCACGGTGGCGTTGCCGGGCGAGCCGAAGTTGAGCTTGCCCGGATTGGCCTTCGCCACATCGACCAGGTCTTTGAGGCTGCTGATGTCGGCGCGCTTGCCCGAGGCGAGCAGCAATATCGGCAGCGCGCCGACCAGGGACACGCGCTTCAGGTCGGACCTCCAGTCAAAGGGCATGTCCTGCAATTGCGGCAGCAGCGCCAGCGACTCCGAACCGAACAACATGGTGTAGCCGTCAGGCGCGCTCTTGGCGACAAAGTCGGCGCCCAGAATGCTCCCGGCGCCGGCCTTGTTTTCGACAATGACCGGCTGCTTCCAGCGCTCGGCCAGGCGCTCGGCGACCATGCGCGCGAGGATGTCCGTGGTCGCACCCGGCGCAAACGGCACAATAAGCCTGACCGGACGCTCCGGAAAGGCCGCGGCCGCAGGCGCGGCGACAGCGGTCATCGCGGCAAGGACCAGCGCAATCTGTTTCAGCCATGTCTTCATGCTTAGCTCCTGTATCAAGGCATTACCGGAAGGACCCCTTAAACCGTCTCCAGCCGCAGCGTGCCCAAGTAACGGCTGGCACCCAGTTCCACTGCAACACGCGCCTGACGCTGGGCGCTGTTGACCACGAGTTCATAGCCGCCGCCGTCAGGCGGCAAACCGTCGAGCTTGAATTCGCCGAATGCGTCACTCGTCGCGGTGGCGACGACACGGCCGTCCTTGAGCAGTTCGACCGTTGCACCTTCGACGCAGTCATCGACACCGTTTGCCGCGGCCACCAGCGTACCGCCGACAAAGCACTTCTGGTAGCGATGCAGGTTCTTGTAGAACACGCGTGGCCGCGTCCCCAGTTCGGGCTTCAACACCTCCCAGCCTTCGCCTTTTACCTTGCTCTGCAGCGCGGCGTCATCGAGCTTGGCCGAGGTCATGGCCTCGGTCGGGCAGACCTCGACGCAACGCGGCTCTTTCCAGCCGCGATCCAGGAGGTGCGCGTCGAAAATCCATTTTTGCGCCAGTTGCGCCTCTTCGTTCCACCAGATCGCGCCGTAGGGACAACTGCCGGCGATGTCGCGCTTGCCCTTCGCCTTGACCGGATCGATGATCACCACGCCGTCATCGCGACGGTACACCGCGCCGTCATCGCGCTTCATGCAGGGCGCGTCTTCGCATTGCATGCACAGCGTCGGCAGGTGCGCGACATCGACCATCGGCGCCTCACCGCGCTCATGCGTATGAATGGCAATCCAGTCGTGGCCGTGTTTTGGTTGCGGCGCGGCGTAGCCCGGATAGTCGTTGCCGACATGCTCGTCCTTGCAGGCGACATAGCAGTTGCGGCAGTTGTGGCATTTGGCCACGTCGATGAACAAGGCCCATTTCGCGCTCATGCCGCCACTCCCGCAGCATCCGACATCGCGGCCGCGGCCGCAGGGGCTTGGGTCCATTTTTCGACTTCGATCAGACACGAGTTCGGTGCCGAGGCGCTGGTCTTTTCGGTCTGCCAGCGCGTCGGTGCGAGGGCGTTGACGCAGCCGCCGCGGTCGGGCGACTTGCCCGGCTCACCTATCGGGTCATAGACCGCCGAGGAGGCATAACACTGCACCACCCCGGGCAGGATGCGCGCGGTAATCACCGCGGCGCAAATCACGCTCGCCCGGTCGTTGTAGAGCTTGACGAGGTCGTGATGGGCGATGCCGCGCGCCGCGGCTTCGCGCGGATTGATGCGCGCCGCGAGGTAGTAGTAACCATCCACCAGCACGCGGTGCTCCTCGATGTCGTTGACAAAGCTGTCCTTGCCGTCGGTGTGCGTATGAAAGCTGTAGCGCGGATGCGGGCTCAGGAGTTGCAGCGGAAAGCGCGTGTAAAGTTCGCTCGTCTGCCGCCCCTCCCAGGACGGGATGTACTTGTTGACCGGCGGGCGCCCCGGGTCGTCGAACATTTTCAGGCTCGAGGCCTCGAACTCGAACTTGCCGCTTTGCGTCTGCAGGCCTTCGCGAAAACGCGCGCTGTTGCCGGCGGGCAGCGGATGCGGCTCGGGCACGTCTTTTTTGCGGCCCTCGGCGAACCAGCGCATCGCCACCGCCTGCGGCGACACCTGCATGTCCTCGGGCGGCACGACGTAATAGCCGCGTTCGAGAAATTTTTCCCAGGACATGCGCTTGGGCAGATCGGATGCGTCAAACTGCAGGCGGCACCAGTCGAGTTCGGTCAGACCCTCGCCGTAGTAGGTGCCCATGCCCATGCGGTGCATGATGGCAAGAAATATCTGGTAATCGGATTTCGACTCACCGAGCGGCGCGACGCAGGGGTGCTGGATCGAAATGACGCGGTAATTGAGCTGGCAGTTGTTGTGGTGCGAATAGCCCCCCGCCACCGACCATTCGCCGATGTCCCAGCGTTCGAAGTTGGTACAGGCGGGCAGGATCAGGTCGGCGAACTTGGATTCACCCTCGTGCCAGATCGACTGGTTGACGACAAATTCGAGCGCGTCCGACTGGTAGGCCTCGGCCAGCTTGTTCGACTCTTGTACCGTGCCAAAATGCGAGCCGCCGTACTTGTACATCATGCGCACGCGCGAATGCCCGGGCGAGGGATAACCGAACTTCATGAACTGGCCGTGCGAGGACTTGGGGTCGATCGGATGCCCCTCGGTCTTGCCCTTGAGCAGCGCCTCGGCAATGCGATTACGCGTGATGCGCTGCGTGACGATGTTCATGCTCGGCAGTTGCGGCTGGCGCTGCACCATTTGCACCACGCCGCCGGTGGTTTCGAGGTCGCCCGAAATACCGCCCTCGCCGTAGCCGGGAAAGTAAAAGTTCAGGTCTATCGGCGCGCCGTATTGCAGGTTGCCGAAATTGACGCCCGGTTTGCCGAGGCCCTGCATGCCCATCAGGCAGACCATGGCGCGCGCCCACTGCGAGCCGGTGGCCGAACGGCAGGCGCCGCCAAAGGTCGTGCCCTTGCCGCCGGCGGCGAGATAGGTCTTGCGCGTGCCCCACTTGCGCGCAAGGGCCCGCACCGTATGCGCCGGCACACCGGTTTCGGCCGCCTGCCACTCCGGGGACTTGGGCACGCCGCCCTCGACACCCATGACATAGTCGCTGTACTTGTCGAAGCCGGTGGTGCGCTCGGCGACGTACTTCTTGTCGTAAAGGCCTTCGCTGATCCAGACATGCGCGATGGCGTGCGCCAGCGCCGGATCGGTGCCGGGAATAATCGGAATCCATTTGCCGCCCAACAGCGACGCGGTGTAATTGAGGTGCGGATCGATATGCACCATCTCGATGCCGATGTCGCGCGCGAACATGCGCCGCAACGTGCCCTCGAAGGCGCCGTAAGAGCCGCCGGTCGATTCCGGGTCGCTCGACCAGTACACGATCATCTCGGCTTCCTGCAGGCAGTCTTCGACATGGCCGTAGGGCTCGATGGCGCCAAGGCGCATGCTGTAACCGTAGTGGTGCACCGCGCCCCAGTACCAGCCCTCCCAGCTATCGGGGTTGATCACCATCTTGGTGTAGCCGATGGCGTTCATGAAGCGGTTGAAGGCGCTGACATAACAGCCGATGTTGCCCCAGGTGTGGTGCGAACTGTGGCTGTTCATGATGGCGCCGTGGCCGTGCACGCGCTTGACGCGCTGGATCTCAGACACCACCAGATCGAGCGCCTCGTCCCAACTGATGCGCACATAGCCCGACTTGCCGCGGTTTTGCGGATTGCGCTCGCCGTTCGGGTCGAAGTCCACGCGCTTCATCGGGTAGAGCAGCCGGTCGGGCGAATAGACCATGGACTTCGAAGCGAGCGTGTGCGAGGTGGTGGTGGTCTTTCGCGGCGGCGAAAAATCGCGGCCGCGCGCCCGTATGGTCCAGGGCTGCGGGTCGTGCTCGTCAAAGTCGATCGGCGTCATGCGCACGATCCTGCCGTCCTTGACATAGACGAATACCGGGCCGCTGTTGGTGGCGTTGAGCATGCGCGTCTCGCCGTTGCCGGCATCGGTGCCGAGTTTCCAGCCCACCGCACGCATGATGCTGATGGTCTCGGTGAACCAGCAGGCGAGTTCGTCGTTGCCGGTGACTTCGATGGAAAAATTCTTGGCGTGATTGACCGCGTCGATACGCCTGGCATTGGGCTTGAAGACGTCCCAGGCGACCTCGGCGTCCTTGAAGGTCAGCACCACGTCGGGTTTGGCATGCAGACCGCGTGCCGATGTGACGCGCCGGCCGCCGAAGGTGAAATGCCGTGCGCCATTCGCACCGCCGCGCAGTCGCAACTGCACCACCGCAGTACGCTCCTGGATGCGCTGCTCGAAAACCGGGTAACGCGCCGCAGTGAAGTTCATGACCCATTCGGCAGCCTTCAGCACCAACCCGACCTTCATCGCATCTCCCCATGCAAGGCTTGCTTCACCCGGCAATCAACCCTCAATAAAAAATCGACTCCGGCGTGCATCGGCGCATCACAGCATCGGCGCATCACAGCGTCGGCAAATCACGGCATCGGCAAATCACGGCATCGGCAAATCACATTGCCAAATCACATCAGCGTGCATACTATAATGTATCAGCATTAATACAATTGCAATACGCGGGTGATCAGCGCAGCACGCACCAGAAATGCCATACGCGTAATACGCACGACAGATGCCAGGCAAGGCGAAACGCAAAGGAGGCAACACGATGCCCAAGCTGTTGAGCACGGATCAAACATCGCAATACCGCGACCAGGGCTACGTCAGCCCGCTGCGCGCCTTTGATGCCAGCGCTGCACGCGCTTATCGTGCGCGGCTCGAGGACGGCGAACGCAGCCACGGCCTGTTGGCGGACCAGCGGCGCAAAATGCATTTGTACCTGAAGTGGGCGGACGAAGTCGTGCACCACCCGCACATACTCGACGCGGTCGAAGACCTCATCGGCCCCGACATCCTCGTCTATCACCTGACACTGTGGATGAAGGAACCGCAGACCGACGCCTTCATCAGTTGGCACCAGGACTCGACCTACTTCGGCCTGGCGCCTGCGGAGCATGTGACGGCGTGGGTGGCGCTGTCACCGAGCAGCACCGAAAGCGGCTGCGTGCAGGTGCTGCCCGGCAGCCACCATCGCGGCCAGGTGGTGCATGAGCAAAAAAAAGACAGCGCCAACATGTTCCCCACGGCGCAAAGCCTCGACGTGCCGGCCGACGCGCCGCTTGATCTGCTGTTGCTCGAACCGGGCGAGTTCTCGCTGCACCACACCTATCTTTATCACAACTCCATGCCCAACCGCTCCGACGACAGGCGCATCGGCCTTGGCATCAGCTACATCCCGACGCGCTGTTCGTGCCAGAGCAAGGTGCGGCTATCGGCGTCACTCGCGCGCGGCAGCGACCGTTACGGACACTTCGACATCGACCCGCGACCGGTAGCCGATTACGACCCGGCGGCATTGGCCGTGCATGCCGCCGCGATGCAACGCTGGAAGGACGCGCGCGAGGAAATGATTCCGCAGGCCCACGGGTACGCCGCCTGATCCGGTCAATCGCCTGGAAAGGCGCGCCAGACGGCCTTTTCCAGCCATCATCATTCCCACGGAAGCGGCAAATGGCCGCTTGGCGCGGGTTTCCATGCAACCGATACCCCCGGCCTTCCGGGCTATACCTTGGCGCTTGAGTCCGCCATGATCCCGGCGCAGAATGAACGCAGAGCAAGTGAATATCTGGCAACTATTTCGTCACCTAAAATTTGTCAACTAAAAAGTCAACTACTAAGACGTTAGGCGCAAGAAACCAAGATTGGGAGTCATGCTGTGCCGACCGTACTAAAATCTGGCCCTTAACGTTTGATCTTCTACGCGGGGGACCGTGACGAGCCGCCGCACGTCCATGTTGAGCGGGACGATAGGATCGGGAAATTCTGGCTCGATCCAATTCGGCTACAAAGCAGCGGCGGATTTTCGCGCGTGGAACTCGCGCGGATCGAGAAGCTGGTGAATGATCATCGCATTGAACTTATGGAGACCTGGAATGACTACTTCGGCCATTGAGATGGAAGTGCCCTTTGCCGAGACCGTAACCGTTTCGGTCGGTACGCTTTGCGTCGACCTGAGCGACGGTCGGAGTATTTCGGTTCCTCTTGGGTGGTACCCACGGTTATTGCGCGCAACCGCGGCAGAACGCAAGCGTTGGCGGTTGATCGGCCGAGGATTGGGTATTCACTGGGAGGACCGCGACGAAGATATCAGCATCGAAGGGCTATTGGCCGGCAAGCCATCTGGCGAAAGTCAAGCGTCCTTCAGTAACTGGCTTGCGAAGCGGTCATTGCGCCTAACAACGCGCTCAACACGGACGCGCGCAAAAGCGGCGCGCGCCGGTTAGCGCGAACGTTAGACCTTGCCCTTGACAGTTGTACCGGGAATACATGCCAATTGAACGGCCTTGTGGCAAGCTACGCAGATCGAACCACCAATATTAAGGCTCCCAATATGTCATTACCTGTTGAAGCTTTGGAACTTGAGGTCCTTCGCCTTCCCGCTGCAGAGCGCGAACGGCTGCTAGACCGTGTGATTGCTAGCCTCGATGCCGACAAAGCTCGAGACAAGGCCTGGGACAATCTCGCCGCCAAACGAGACTCGGAAATCGAACGCGGCGAATCTACGCCTGTCTCCGGGCCAGATGTCGTTTCCCGCTTACGTGTCGAACTCTCTTGACATACACGCTTCACAACGGCGCGGCAAATGACCTCGCCGAGGCGGCAAGGTTTTATCGGCGCGAAGGCAGTCGTGCACTTGCAGCGCGTTTCCTTGACGAGTTTGAACGAATTGCCAATTTTCTGGTTGAACATCCGGGAATCGGCACGCCTACCGAGGACCAACGCCGCTGGTTTCCACTGTCAAGCTTTCCGTACTCCGTCATATATCGGGAAACTGAGACTGAAATTCGCATTTTGGTCCTGCGCCACCAGAACCGTGATCCCGAGTATGGAGAGCAGCGCCGCTAAAATAAATTTTTCAATTCAAAAAATACAAGGTCTAACTTTAGGTGCAACGGACAGGCGAAAGCGGCCATGATTTTTTCAATGACCATCGCGCGCGCCTCCCGTTGACCACAACGTTGGGCACCCGCCCTGAATGAGCTGTGCTCTATTGATATCCGAAAACTGCTACTGCTATGTTGCTCCAATAAGCTTGAAAAGGGAGATACCAAATGACGCTCGGCGAATCCATTAGCACCTGTTTCTCAAAATATGTGGCGTTTAACGGGCGCGCCTCCCGGTCAGAATTCTGGTGGTGGTTCCTTTTTACTTTCTTGGCGTCGGCGGCATCAGGTATCGTAAGCGAGACGTTGTCAGCGCTATTCTCGTTGGCAGTTCTGCTACCGTCTCTGGCAGTTGGCGCACGGCGGTTACATGACACCGACAGAAGCGCGTGGTTTCTTCTCCTCTGGTTCGTTCCGATAGTTGGATGGATTGTCCTAATTGTGTGGGCTGTACAGGAAGCCAAAGAGCCAAATCGATTCTCATCTGCGGACGGAGGGCATGGTTCCTCCGTGTGAACAGCGTGCTAGCAAAGGTTGCCTTCCGGGTGCCCAACCCTGCAATCAACTGGACGCTGCGCGATATGGCCGCGCAGCGCCGGTTATTTTGAACGTTGGGGCTTCACGAAGTCGCAGAATCTGCGTTTGACATTCGTATCCATGGTTGTCGCGATGAATGTACCGATAACGATACACAAACTGGCATGAAAGCCGCTACATGAGCGGCCGGATTGACTTCAATAAATGTGGAAGATTTTCGATCAGATTATTCTGCGCGATCGGGCCATCGAGCGCGCGCGGAAAAGCCAAACTGCCCGGGCTCATTGAGGCGGCGGCGACACTGTCTCCAATCGGTCCAGTGGGCTGATGACGCCGCGCCCGCCCTTGTTCAGGACGTGCGTGTAGATCATCGTCGTCGAGACATCCGAGTGCCCAAGCAGCTCCTGCACCGTGCGGATGTCGTAACCGGCGGCGAGGACATGGGTTGCAAAGCTGTGGCGCAGCACGTGCGGCGACACCGGCTTCGCGATCCCGGCGGCTCGCCCGGCCGCGGATACCGCTCGCTGGATGATTTTTTCGTCCAGATGATGGCGGCGGATGACGCCATCCAGCGGGTCCGCCGAGCGCCTGCCCGAGGGGAACACGTATTGCCACGGCCAACTTCGCCCGGCCTTTGGGTACTTGCGCGCAAGCGCGAACGGGAGGTGGACGTCGCCGAAACCCCCGACCAAGTCCTGCTCGTGCAGCGCGCGCACCTTCGCGAGATGCGTTCCAAGCGGCTCAAGCAGCTGATCGGAGAGCATTGTGCGGCGGTCCTTGGCCCCCTTGCCGTCACGCACCGTGATCTCCTTGCGCTCGAAGTCCACGTCCTTCACCCGCAGCCGCAGGCCCTCCAGCAGGCGCATTCCCGTGCCGTACAGGAGCGACGCGACCAGCCACTTCGTCCCATCCAGCCGGGCCAGCAACCCGCGCACCTCGTTCTCGGTCAGCACCACCGGCACGCGCTGCGAGCGCTTGGCGCGCACCACACCGTCGAGCCAGGGAAGTTCGACTTGCAGGACATCGCGATACAGGAACAGCAGCGCGGACAGCGCCTGATTCTGCGTCGAAGCCGCGACACGGCCCTCGGTGGCCAGGTGCGAAAGGAACGCCTCCACCTCCGGCCCGCCCATCTCGCGCGGGTGGCGCTTGCCGTGAAAGAAGATGAACCTGCGGATCCAGTGCAGGTATGCATCCTCGGTCCGCAGGCTGTAGTGCCTCACGCGGATCCGCTCGCGAACCTGGTCGAGTAGCTTTGGCGCGGGCATGCCGTGACTCCCTATGGTGCCTATACTGGACAAACGTAGGGGTGCCTATCCGGGTTGACGCGGTCGATCCGGTTGATCGATCAGGGACTTGGGCGTACTCTGACCAGACTCAGCCCCGATGTTGGGGTCTTACAACGCCCCGGATATGGGGTCGACATTACGTTAGCCGTCATTGGACATGTCTCCGTTACTCAATAACGCCGCGCAGTCGCTGAGGATAGGGGTCGAGGACTACGAGTCGACCGATCCTGGTCGCACCCTTTCCAGCGTTCGCAACATCACTGCCGGGATTCTTCTTCTGTTCAAGGAGAAGTTGCGAGAGCTTTCCCCTTCCCAATCAGA
>Ga0163148_10005625_pt1 | contig 12476 bp, 7 predicted proteins | sample OliLakLV19MP7P2_FD_148606 | JGI IMG/M metagenome (GOLD analysis project Ga0163148, IMG submission 148606) | Freshwater microbial mat bacterial communities from Lake Vanda, McMurdo Dry Valleys, Antarctica- Oligotrophic Lake LV.19.MP7.P2 | ecosystem: Environmental > Aquatic > Freshwater > Lake >... | reverse complement strand
GTGTTAGAGTTGCTAGCTCCACCCAAATGTGCGAGTCCTCAGCTCCACCATTGCCAGCTCCACCAAAATAAATCCCGTTGTGTGTTGGGGTGGGTGCAGGTGGGTTAGTGTTGCCAGCTTCACCAAAATATGTTGAGTTGTCAGCTCCGCCATTACCAGCTCCACCAAAATGCGTCCCATTGTGTTTGCCTCCACCAAAACATGTTGGGGTTGGGAGTGGGTTACCAAAATGGGCTGCCCTGCCTCTAGTTCTAGTTCCAGCGTTGTTATCTCCATCAACATGTGTTGGGGGAGGGAATGGAAGAGTAGGGTCACCTCCCCGGTTGCAATCTCCAACTCCACCAATTGGGGTTAGCCCAGGTAGTGGGCATGTGCTGGCCTGGGAGACAGCAACCTCTTGGCAAGGACTGTGTACACTGTGCACTAGGGGCTGCCGGGCTGGGGTGCATAGCCAAGTTGATGGGCACCCAATGTCGCACGATGTTGTTGTTTCTGTTGGAGGTGCTGATGTTCTTCTCTCAAACGGAACAATTCGTTTTGCTTCCTTTCGTTTTCCAATAGCAAATCAAGATTGCCCGTAGAACTAGTCAAAGACGTTAAATTCTGTGTCACAACAGACTGCATGGCCCTTGATTGGGGCTCAGGTAGTGTCCCTCCTTGTGCATCAGGAAGGGATGCAACCATTGACTCAGAGACACCTTGGGCAATGGCCCTCAATTGGAGCACGACTCTGTCTGCTTTCAAAGTGCCGCTTGCTTTGCAGAGCTCGAGGCAACCAGGACTCTCAGCATAAATAATTTGCGAAGGCGGCATGCTTGGCCTGCGTTTTATGTTCCTGACTTCATCATTGCTGCATGAAGGGGTGGAGTTTGTTGAACAAATTTCACACAAGCTTCTGTTCTTGTCATGCGGACATTTGGTCATATTTTGTTTGCATTCGGTGCACTCTCCCAAGCTGCTCCCATGAAGACACAAAGTCAATTCATCTTTGCATGGTTTGCAAGTAAAAAAAACTTCTCCAGAGAGACGAAGCTCATTTCCTTTGACTCGGTATTTATTGGTGTGTGTGCTGTGTACTTCTTTCAAGTATCCACTACATTTTTTGGAGTGTGAAGCCAGGCAGGGACAGTTGGCCTCATGAGAGGATGTGTGCTCCTCTCCCTGCGCAAGACACTCCGCACGCCTTTGCAATGCTGCCACTCTTCTCTGCTCCAAGGTTTTGTTGGGAAGTGGTTGATTGGCACGAGTGATGGAATCTGTACCGGTTGTCCTTTTTTCAGGCAGAATCTTTCGTGATTTCTTGGCAACGTTGACTTGTAAAGAATCAACACACCTGGTTACACGACTAGCCAATCTTTTTTCAATTGAATCTACTTGACTATCACGGAGTCTAATTTTTATGCTGACTGCCTGGATTAATTGGGAAAACTGTTGATACCAGTCCAGAAAGTCTATGCATGTGACCATCTGTTGTTGTATGCGTGTGTTGCTTCAATTGAATTCCTTGAAGAATTGATTTGTAAGCAACCGAAGCCGTAGGCAAACCGTCAACCATGTGACCAGCAACTTCCCGAATTTTCAATAAATGTGGTTTAGTGGCACATGGGCCACTTGTGTGGATGTGGTCCAACATGCAGTGCACATCATTAAAGCCAACAATGCTGGTGCTCCGCCTGCATCTGCTATCTGTCACGTCTCTGCCGCTAATGCGATGCAAAAAGCTTTTGTTTGAGTGTCTGGATCCCAACCTTGATGTTCGCCTTCTGTTGCTTGCCTTTCTACCGTTTGCCGAGAGGTCATGGTGAAAGCCTCAATTGATTGACGATAGATAAATTTTTGTAGAGAAGGGGTGCTAGCTGCAGCTTTGGCTTTTGCAGCAGTGGCAACAACACCAGTTGACACGGAGGGGGCACTGCTAGCTGTCCAGTGCCACTAGCTAGTGCGCTTCAACATGCAATGGCATTGATTGGATAACAAAAGTTAACTTGCTGCTACTGCTGTATGTAGCTAGCTACAGTAATAGCTAGCTAGCTATTAGCATTGTTCTCCTATGAACAAAGAACAAATAGCCGGTAATGTCGATAATTATGAGCATAAAGCAGTTCAGAAACTTTAGAACGCTCATTTCCTCGCACCTTAATTTCTTACCCAGAAAATTGACTGACTCACACAACCTCGGTAAACTCTGGTCTGCTTCCCGGGTTGCTTGGCGCGAATGCATATCAGTAGCTACTAGTACTTCGTACTATCCGAATAGCTACCGGTACCGGGGTAGCTAGCTAGCTAGCTACTACTAGTTGCTAATAATAGTACAATAGATCTATCGTGCTCCATCTAGCTAGTAGTAAAAAATTAGCAAGAAAGATCCGACAGACATCGTTCATTCAATATATATCTTGCTGGTTTCAGCTAACCATACTACTTTAGTTAAGTCGTGACAACAATCAAGTGGGAACTTTAGGGTCACAGTACTAGTACTCTTCTGAAAGGTGATATTGCATTACTTAAACAGCATCAAAACTATGGCATCGCCTTCAGCTCCAGTAGCCCCAGCTGCCGTCAATGCAGAAGAAATGAAATCCAAGGTGGCAGAGTTGCTTCCCTCTTTCAAGGAGAAACTCGGGGCTGCAGCCGATGGCGTCAGCGATGCAACCCTTATGAAATTTTTAATGTGGAAACCATATGTCGACCGTGCCGTGGGGCGCTTCCACGACCATGTCAAATGGCGAAATGAAAATCCCTTTGCGTTTGACGCTACCCCGTTGCAAGCCTCGAAAGACGACGATCTACGACGTGTGCTGGAGGGTGAAGTTTTAATTGCACCTGACGGATTGACGGCCAAAGATGGCTCCACCCTCCTAATTGGACGACTACGCAACAACGACATGTCGGATGGAAGGACTGTCGAGGACGTGGTTCGAATGTTTCTTTACAATATCGATCGAGTGCTGGAACGAGAGTCGACGCAGTTACATGGAATAACTATTTTTCATGACATGATCGACGTTGGCAAGAATAATGTGAACGTAAATATCCCCAAGCTATTGTTCCGTGCCATTATTGGGCACTTTCCGGTACGCATTACGGCTGCATATATTTTGAACGCTCCAATGTTTGTAAGAGCGCTCTTCAAGGTTGTTTCACTGGCCTTTCCTTCCAAGGTCCGAAATCGAATTCATTTCGTGAGTAGCTTAGAGGACGTATTGCAGTTTATCGACCAAGAAAAATTATTGGAAGAGCATGGAGGGCAACTGAAACATGATCAAAAAGCGTGGGTAGCAAAGCAGGTAGAGCGAGAGATGGATAACACCATGGAGTCACTTGCTGATTGTGTAAAGCAAAACTTGATCGAGAAAGCTGGCTAGTAAAGTAGGCGTGACATTTATGATAGGTTTTCATTCGATTGAAGCAAAAATATGTTACTTTGATCTTGATTATCCATTGTTTTTGCTGGGGTGGCATTTGATTGTCAATCAACATAGTTAAGAATATCTTTTGCGAATTGACACGTAAAGAATGGAGTCTCAAAAGCTTCCACTATCCTGAATATTTCTATTTCTAGCGATGGCCACGAAGAAGTGCCAAGCAATCAAAAGCGAATGATGTTCCTATGGAACATTGAACTACAAAGAACAACTAGAGTTGTAAAAAACTGCAGCAGATGATTGCAACAAGATAAACATTTTTGTTGTGTTTGTTGCTGGCACACACTTGTGTGTTTTTACATTTTGTTTCACACATTCTTGAACAGTTCCAACTTTTTGCTGCAATGTCATTATCCTTTTCATGCCCTAACTGTGATTCAATCTCATGCACTAAAAATCAAGGTGACTTGACCATGCTTATCCCAAAATGCTGCAACATTGCATCAAAATGCCTTTGACTTGACATCTATCAATGTCATGCGAAAGAAGCCAAAAGCTGTGCACTGTAAAATTGTGCAGATAATGATGGATTCTAAATCAGGACAGTAAGTTAGTGTCATTTGTAAGAGCACCACATTTTGATGAGACAAAGGTCAATGTTTTCTTTCCGCTCTTCGAAAAGTGCAGATGTGAATGACCTTTTGTCGTTGTAACAAATCTGCATCAATCATTCTGTTTGTGGAGTATCTCTTTCTTTGGTAGAGTGAAGCTGGGTTACAATTTGTGATCATTTCTCACATTAAGTTTGCATGTTAAGCCATCTTTTTGTCTCAACACTATAAATGTTGACTGATCAACAAGCATTGAAACAACCTAGTCCTGTGTCACAAACAGGGGTGTTTCTGGGCATTTTGCTGTGTGAGGAAAGAGGGAAAAGGATGAGCCTTGAAGCCACTTGGATGGATAGACTACTACTAGCTAGCATTGTACATGTTGAGTGCTGAAAAGCAGTGCACCCAAATGATTGATTGTGAATTAGGCAGAGCATGGCCAAAAAAGGCCAAAGTGTGCTTCTTTTTTTGGCTGCAATCACACTGTAGCGAGTCTCACTCGTGACTCGTTTTTTCCCTCGTTGTCGTCAGTGCGACATCGATCGCGTTGCAAGTATTGCGCCCGATTGCCATCAGAGCGAGTAACAGTAATAGTACTAGCTACTAGCTAGGTAGTACTGATAGATTCACTCATAGCGGCAGGCACTGTAATATTCTGAGCACTGTTCCCCATCATGCGAGAGTGACGCCGTTTTTTCTTTTTGTGTCTCTCACCTTTGACTTCGACCCTTTTGCTATCGCGGTCTAATTATCTCTGAGCCTCCTGCTAACTGCAACAGACACATTGATTCAGGAGACCTCCAAGGATATTGTCGATCAAACTGATGTCGTTTTGAAGCTAAAAAGACTCAGACAGCTGCCTGCCTGCCCTCGTGCATCCAACATTAAACCCAGCATTTGAAGATTATATTACAACTCGGAACCAGCAGCCCTCACAAAGTTCACGCCTTGTAGCCGGTCTTACGTTCTTTTCGTGGTTCGGGCGAAACGCCTTCTTTGGGACTAAGCATGAGTACATCGAAAGCCAAGGGGGAAGTTTCAGGAGAAACAGATGTGGCAAAAAGCAATGCAGAGACGACCGATTCTCGAGGGAATGGAGACCAGACCAACGGACCGTCAAGCACGAGTGCTAATGACATGCAGCAGCAACAAACGCAAGCACAGTATCACTATGGCCGCTACATGAAATGGGGAGGTGATAGAGAATCGGAAGACGATAGCATCCACTACTTGAGCGAGCCATCTCAAAGTGAAGGAGAAAATACCAACTCCGACCGTCCCATGGAACGAAGTTTGTTGTCTACCATGTCAGGAGAAGAATCGTATGAAGATACTGATGGACGAGGATCGCCGCCTCCACCCCCTCCTGCAGGCCCTCCACCTCCAAGAAATAATTCTCTCTCTTCGGCTGCTTCAAATGGAATGGCCTCTCCTAGCAACACCAGTCTAAGCTCTAGGGAAAGTTACTTTCCTAATGCACAAAATCGCCGCGTTGTGAGAATACACTTTTCACCGGACCCGTCAGCCGATCGTCAGTATTATCCCCGACAAAATCAGCATTACCAACACTTCTTCAATCAGCCACAAACTTTGTTCCCACCTCAAAACAACAGGTATAACTTCAACAACCAAAATCAAGCACGGCCGGACCAGCCAAGAGCCCCACAGCATCAGCACCAACAACAGCAACAATCATCACCTACAATGCAACAGCAGCGGACTCCTTCTGGGAGTGCCACCGGTACACCGTCTTCCAACCACTTGTCGTATTCCTCTTTCTCTTGTTCTACCATGTCTGCTAGCGTTGATAGTAAGCAGCGAAAAAAGACAGATGCTTTCATAAACAACCTACGACAAAACAGTGAAGGAGCCTTGATGGAGTCTGCGGAAGGAGCACATCATTCGTTCCTTAATACATCGACCGAAGACAGTGCAGCCTCGCCATCGCACTGCAACGGCCATAAGAAACCAGCGGCCACCCTGGATACCGTACTGCGTGCCGGAAACGAGGAAGAGCAGTCCAGGCATCATAGAATATCTAGTGTGGAGACCGAGTTGATCGGCAATACTTCCGATGCCATTTTGGATGAGGCGGATGAGGACCCTCAGAAACGAACATCGGACTCGTTGTTTTCTATGGACGATTCTCAACTCATGCTCAACTTGTCGCTTTTGGGGGACGATGATGGCAGTATCATGGCGCAAGGATGCAAACAAGGGGGCGTAGAGAAGGAATTAGACAACCACCACAAAGAGGACAGCTGTGACAAAATAGACACTGGCACCGTTACAGCCGATGATCCATCGAAGAACACTACCAGCTCTTCTGGTGGTCCAAGCAGCGCTAGCAACGACACCCGTAGCCTCCAACCTTTGGCTACTGGTGCGTTGGGAGACTCAATTCATACCTACACGACAACCACTACCGATGACGACGATCATCGGCATTTCGATTCGCACCATTCTGCAGACGACGAGCAAACACATCTTCGACCTCCCCGGTTGAAGCGTGCTCCCGGGAAGCCGTCAGCCTTGCATCGGCGCACTCGGAGCGGCGACGGTGCTGCGGCTGCACTGTCAACGGGCGGAGTTGCTTGGAAGGGAATGTCCAAGGATAAGATCCCAATTCCAGATTATGGAGATGAGGACGACGAGGAGTACGACGGTAAAGAGCGTAAAGAGGATAGCCCAGGCAGAGGAAAAGACCACAAGAACGACATCAACGCCACTATTTCAGGCAAAAAGAAGCACGTTTCCAGCGGTAATAATAACAACAACAAAAGTACGTACACTGGCGACAAACCGCTCTTCTCTGTTGGTGCAGCGGAGTCTCCAACTGCGAGCCGTGTTGCAGCGAGGAAACAACGAAGAGAAACGAGGCAACAACAGCGCGGCCTTTTAGAGCAACGCGGTGCTGTGGCGCAAAAGGCTGCCAGAGCTGCTATGCAACGGCAGATAAGAAGACAATATCAGGAGTGGTCCCATTCCCCTCTTTGGACAGTGTCCCAACAACATAATAATTACCCTGGGCATATAGATGCTTCAGAGGCTTCCATTGGGAGTGTTCCGTCGACGATCGAGCAACAGCTTTCATCTATGAGCAGAGGAACTGGGAGTGAATCCGGCCTCGGGCGTAACCGGTCTAATAGCGCCGATATGGTACGTAGTGATGACGAAGTGCCACAGAAGCGAAGCAGCTTAGACACGCTCAGTACTGGACCATCGATGGCTCGTGCTCCTGCTTTCTCAGAGAGACTGAACCGCGGAAGTGGGGTGGAATCTCGCGACACTTCTTTTTCTTGGCTCTCTGCATCAAATCGCGAAACCGGGGCCTGCCCATCGCCGAATTCACGTAGGCAGACAATCCACGTCCATCCTAATTGGACGCCGCAAGCTGCCTCATTGGTCTCACCCGTGTGGCATCGCCGAAAGCGGGATCAGGGGCGGGAAAGACAATCAAGGCACCAGCGGTCACAAACCGCGGTTGGTGCATATCCCTTGGACACCTTTCAGAGCTACGCCCAGCATGAGCAGCGAGACTCATTTAGAAGATACCTGCTCCAGCAGCAAATAATGGCAGGCCATGAATCGTTTCGGCGATTTGCAGAAGAGGAAATACCACAAAGAGGCAGCGTGGTTTTTGGCAGCCAAGTGTTTGCCAATCCGAGTGAGCAGTTACCGTTTTCTCAGCAGGAATCAAGTACTAGTAAGGATAGTAGCGACGGGACTACTAGTAGCGACGGCAGTGGCGAGGACGATGAATTTATGGACATCAGGCAAAACCGTGCCAGCCAAATCAATCCCAATATGTCATTGGGGTCACTGGAGAGAGCGGAGCTTGCAGTAGAAGCGGAACTTCTTAAACGGGGCTCAGCTCAGCACGTCATCCGCCACCGTTTGTCGCCCTTTGCTAATTTCGGGAGGAAACAAGCTGAAATAGGACAGAAGAAATTCGACAGGGCATCTTTTCTCCCGAAAACATCCGTTATGCACGGAAATGATGTGAACCATCCAACGTATCGCTGCCCTCGCTGTCAAACGATCCAAAGAGAGTTTTTCACAGTTAATAATGCGCCTCGTCAATTTCAGACAGGGTCCAGCTTCCTGGCGTTGTCGTTTGTTATTTATGTGATCGCCTCGTTGTACATATTTGGCCTAGAGGTGAGAAGACTGGCAGTCGAGTCATGTACCTGACGTTTGGCCCTGGACTCACCCCTATGATCCCTTATCCTTGTTACAGGAGGGCTGGCCTGCATTGGATTGTATCTATTTTGCAGGTAAGGCGAATCGGCTTCAACTTGTCTTTTGCTGCTCCTTATTGTCTCTAACTATGCTTCCTATGCGCATCGACATACTTAGTGATCACGCTGACTACTGCTGGTCTCGGAGACTTTGTTCCTACAAGTGATTTCAACAAAATCATTTGCTCTATTGTAAGGCGACTTTTTAATGCAGTGATCTGAGATGACTTCTGATGGAAACTAGCATGATTATAAGGCGAATTGAAGATTGATTTGATGGGTTGCAATTGGCTAAAATGACACTGTGAAGAACTTGAAGTATGCATTTACTTGTGATAAATCGCGGCTCACTTTCACTCCCTTTTGATGTCGTACCTTGCAGTTCATTTATTTTGGAGTAGCCTGCATTGGTTTGTTACTTGGATCTTATATCGCCGGAATGCTTGATGAAACATCGCGTAGACAGGCTGAGGAGAACAGGCTGAATGCTTGCCCGAATTGTGCCCGACTTCAGAATATCAAGGATGCGGCAGAGAAACGACATCTTGCAACCCTCGCTTCGTCGCTTCAAGGTGGTCCAGCGCCTTTCCAGATGCATCTATCCGAGCACGTGGGGTATCACCAGGGCCACTACCCGTCCACTTTTGTCCGACAGAATCGATTGAGTCCCATTCAGGCCGAGCTTGATGATGACGACGCGCAGAATAGCAAGAAGATAAAACGACAACATGAGAAGTCTCACGATGGGGTCACCTCCTCAATTCCCATGATGCCGTCCCCTTCTCTCTCCGAAGTTCAAAGTGCGAAGGGCTCTAGCACACCTCTCAGTGAGGGGCCTTCGACTGTTCCCGAAACGGGGAGCGACAAGGATACGACCATTTCTGACCTACGCACCGATCGAGCTGCAGCTGAAAAGAAGGCAAGGAAGATGAATCTACATGTGATTACGAGTGACGAGTCTGCTCCTCTTCCCTCGCATTTCGGTTTGGTCAGCCCTTTGGGCGAAAGGAGTCGCGCCTCACCGCCTAAGCCCTCGCCACGCTCCCCTGCTGTGGCTGGTCAGTCTCCATCAGTTACACCGCGACAGAGTTCGAAGACACCGCGTCCATCTGATTTGTTGGGTTCCCCTTTGACGAAGCAAATTCTTGGACGACAGAGTCACACACGCCATGCCTCCATTGACCTCAATGGTAGCTTTTCGTTCCAGAACGTTGGTGGCGGAAACTTTTCGTCTACTAGGAGTCACAGCGACGAAGCACCTCGATTTGACGTAACTCCAACAATTAGCGAAGACGCTCCCTTTTTCCCGGGTTCAGCAAATATTGCTTCAAATACGAAGAATAAGTCTTCAGCACGGTATGAACGCGCCGACAGCTCCTTCAGCTCGCAAGGTGTCTCGGCCGATGATGATTCCTCTGTGATGTCGTCGAACTCGGCTTTCTCGGAAGAATCTGTCGAGTACGAATTGACTAAGACTCGCGTCAGGACTGCCAAATATGTTTTCTTGACTCTGAAGGAGGCCCTAGTGAATTCAATGGTCATTATTGCAGTGGGGTGTTTAGGTTTTTGGATTATTGAAGACTTTTCTATCGTTGACAGTGAGTATATATGGCGAAGTGTGCCATTGGATCGTACTGTATTGTCTTGGCTCACGTAGTTTTTCTGCACAATCAAAGGTTGGTATTTCACCACCGTTTTGCTGACAACAGGTGAGTGCGCCAGATGCTGCCTGTGGCTTCTGGTTGCGAGTTTCAACATATCTTAACTTTCACTTTTATATCTTTTTTCAGTCGGATATGGGGATATTTCACCAATCACAAAGGGAGGTAAACTTTTTGCAACGATATATATTCTTGTCGCAGGGACTATCCTTTTGAACAACATGTCGCTGATAAGCATGATTCCCTTGGAGCTAAGAAAACGACGCATCGAGCGTGCTGTGCTTACGCAGGTAAGCATTTCCAGCATTTGACGTTCCACTACAACTCATTCCATGAAGAGATCTGCTGTTTTTCTCACTCTCAAACGCGCCTCACTTTCCTTTCACGCAGTTTGGGGATCTGCTTGATGACGACGCCTTGGAGGAATTGGCTTCCGGACCATTGATCCAGCGCCTTCACTTGTCAGCAAATCGAGCAGATGGCTTGAATGAATGTACAAGGGAAATGTTTGCAATTGCGATGCTGGTTCGTTTGGGGAAGGTAACCGAGGAAGATATCCTTGAGACTTTTCATGCCTTCAATAGACTTGATGTCAACCGAGATGGTGTGCTCAACAGTCGGAGCATTATCGCAGGAATGATTCACAAGTCGAGATCCAGATCCAATTTGGCCAGCTTTGCCTCTCCTCATAAGATGCGAAACAGCACCATGCCCCGAACACCTGCACCCATGTATGGGGACATCCACCAAGGCTTCGCAAGCAGTATGCGCGACCTACATTTCAACACACCAAATAAGGACTATGGGCTGTTTTCTCCCGCGTCCCGCCCATGCCGGGTCCCAAACAACAATTATGGTGCCACTGCGGAGACTTCGTCTTTGCTGCACAATAATGACGACTACGATGGGTATTCAAGAAGCGCTATGAGCACATAGGGGTTGACAGATTGTCTAACCGGAACTAGAATGCGAATTGAGATAAGCCACTGTGCTTCATTCAATTAGGACCGTGTAGTATTTTGTAACATTAGACAGGTACAGTTTCTTAATCAAATGCACCGGGAATTGGTGGCTGTGGCTTTACTGGTTTCTTTTCGTCGATACATCGCTCTTCCTCCTCTAAAACAGTGATTGTCAACCAAATGACACGTATGCTCTGGGAAACAATTGCCTTTGTCATAGCATCGCTGATGGAAATTAATTGCGGGGTTGCACTTATACACTTCTGCAGAATTGTTTCTGCTTCAAAAACTTCTCCGTTGTTTTTACATTGAGAAAGTAAAGGAATCAATGGGGCATACATTTCAAAAACGACTGGATCAACTTCATCTATGTCAACTTCTGTATTGTTGTATTTTACATGATCAAGGACAAGATAGACAATCTGAACCCATAAATCTCTGAGCTCAATTTCCTCTATCATCAAAGGTCTATTGGCAGATTGATTCTGGCAAGCAGCCACTTGATCCAGTAATTTTCGTGGAGACATTCCAAGACCGTATCCTGATTGAACAGCTGCAATAAACAGCTTGATTTCATCAATGTAGCCTTTTGAAAGCTGCATAACACCTTGTACAAAGGCAACTTCCACAAGTTCCGCAACTCTCTCCGGCGTCAACGCTTCGTCTTCCTTCTTTTTCTCGCCACTCCCTGCAGTGCTTTCGCTGCTGCTGCTGCTACTACTACTACTGCTCGACAGATAAAAGTGGGATGTCCCTGGCACGTCTCTGTTGCTGCAAGAAGGCTGATATGGATGACCCCTTCCTCTGCAAGAGAAATGGAACGTAAAACTGGAAGCCAGTTGAAAATCCAGAGAAGCATGCAATAGGAACAATAGCAACGAAAGGGTCCTCATCTTGGATCTTAGGCAAGCCGACAGGATTGCTTGAATTTGTCAAGAAAAATTGTAGGGATCGAGAGCTTGTAACTTTGGATGATGCTTCACGATATTCCAACTTCGTTCAAGCTTATAGTCTAATTAACTCTAAATCGGAGTTTCCCTTTTGTTTGCCACGGTTTTGTTCAGATCACGGTAGCTAGACAATCGCAAGCAACTAAATTAAACTCCTTCTCGATGATTGTTGTCCCTCATCGTCATCATGGTGGGATAATTGATTGTGAATACAGTAGACCAGTGGTGTGCGAAGATATTACGACGTATATTTAAGTAGTACTAGTACGTGGATCTTGTTGTGCATGCATCCATCACGCGAGAAATTTTCACAAAACGTACGAGGGCCAGAGCTTATTCCCGCGTGATTCATTCTTCGGAATGGTTTGCTATAACCCTAACCCAATCGCAAGCGCCTTCTCGTCACTTCTTCGTTGACACCAGGGTTCGGCCAAGATCTATCATAGTACCAGTACTGCCTCATTCATGTGTTGTTCATGCTACACTCAACCGTACTAGAGTAGGCGTAGAGTACTAGTAGCTAGCTAGTCTAGCACCAATATGTATCGTACTTACAGTACAATAGTATGGGTCCCGAACGATGAGAAGCCATCATCGGTTGGATCCTCTTGGGATCTTTGGAGCCTTCGCTTCCGACTGCTGCTGGGGTTGCATTTGGTTGGCTTTTGTTCATTGTGGCCATTATT
>Ga0163148_10005611_pt1 | contig 12496 bp, 14 predicted proteins | sample OliLakLV19MP7P2_FD_148606 | JGI IMG/M metagenome (GOLD analysis project Ga0163148, IMG submission 148606) | Freshwater microbial mat bacterial communities from Lake Vanda, McMurdo Dry Valleys, Antarctica- Oligotrophic Lake LV.19.MP7.P2 | ecosystem: Environmental > Aquatic > Freshwater > Lake >... | reverse complement strand
GCGCACCACCATATATTCTCCCTGGATATTTTTGATTGGAACGCTAATAAAATCATTGGAAGCGCTTTTGGGAACTAGTTCACCGCTATACCATTTCTGAAAATCTTGAATGGTTGAAAAGCGCACTTCTTCTCGGTGGCCGCCTTCCATCAAAAGATGGACTGAAAATTCGCTCGGAGTTCTGGGCATGACGGGTAATTTATCCTAAATACCTTGATCACATTAGCCCTGATTGGGGGCAATGAAATAAATATTCCCCGAAACCTGAGCAAAACGAAACTGGTAATTGGTCAAATTAAGTTAAACCGTTGCAGTTGGGTTTCGATCATGGCTGGCAATAGCTTGCGTAATTCGGGTTTGGTGCGGAACTGGAGGCGGCTGCCGCTGGGCAGGTCGAAGGGAAACTGACCCGGCAGGTTAGGGCGATCCATTTGAGTCAACAGAATTTGTTCTGCCCGCTTGCACTGGAGCGCATAGCCCATTTCGACACATACCTTGGGGCTAGGGATCAGCTGAGGTGGGGTGCCGTCGAGGTGCAAGATTGGGGTGCCATCGGCAATAAATAGCAGGCTCTTACGGATTTTGCGCATGAGGGTACTGCTGAGGCGGGCAGGGCCTTCGGTCAGGCGATGCGATTCTTCTAGGGCAATCGGTAGACGCGATCGCGTATTCAGCTTTGCCAAAAACTCCTGAAGTTCGTCTCGTAGCAGGTTACTAGACTCGGCAAATTCGGTTTGGTAAGACAGGAAAATGATGGGTTCTAGATGCGCCATCACCTCTTGCTTGGTGAAATACATTTCGTGGCTAATCAGATCAATATTGGAGATGACATAGCCACCGCTGCCTTCGATGTAGAACTCGACAGGCTCCCCTTCCATGTAGCGCTGGAACCATTCTGACTGCTTCACTTCAGCGCTATCTTCTAAGAAATCTGCCCGCAATGCCGATTTCAACAGGCTATTTTTGCTGAGCCGCAGATCATGAGGGCGCTGTTCTAACTCGCGCGCAGGTTCGTATTCTCGCAGGTACCAAGCTTTTAACGCAATAATTGCCATACGCGCGTCTCGCTGTCTTTGGAGCAACCCCTATGGTTGTGTGCTGAACTGCTGCCAGGACAGGCAATGTGCAAAGGGGCTTAGTTTGAGATTACAGGCGATCGCCCAGAAGTCAACTCAAGGCAACTGGAGAGGCGATCGCGCAGTAGAGCAATTGTACTATATTTTGGCGAGATTTGTGTACTCATTGTCCAGTCGCCTGGAATCAAAATCTCATCCTTCAGACAGGCAGCAAGCTACAAGTTTGCTACTAACCTTGAGACAGATTGGGTTTTGCATACGGTTTGTTTTAACGATTGTTGCTGTACTAATTTTAGGCTTCGCAATTCTCGATCCAACGCTTAATCTTGGTCTCAAGGCTGGAGTCAGCTTGCTGCCCGTGATTGATGTAAGTCGCTTAGAATACCGTTAGGAAGGCATACCGTGAATGATTAAATCTGAATTGAAATATTGGCAAGACGATAACTAAAATTCTGTGAGCAGTGTAGTGGCTTTCCTCACAATCTATATCGTAATTAATCAACTCACGCCAGAAATAAAACAACTCGCCATCACACTGAAAACTATATAGCTTTCAATTCAAACAATAAAAATCTTAAATGCGAAGCGCTGTCTGCGAATGGATCATAGAAAACGAGATTTAAATCATGAAACCAAAGACGCTTGCCCCAGAACTACTCCACAAGATGGATGCTTATTGGCGTGCCGCCAACTATCTGTCGGTAGGGCAAATTTATTTGTTTGATAATCCTCTGCTCAAACGTCCGCTCACCTTAGCAGATATCAAGCCGATGCTGCTGGGCCACTGGGGCACCACCCCTGGGCAGAACTTCATCTACGCTCACCTCAACCGGGTGATTAAACAATACGACCTCGACATGATCTACGTCTCCGGCCCCGGCCACGGCGGGCCAGCGGTCGTAGCCAATACCTATCTAGAGGGCACCTATAGCGAGATCTATCCTGACATCAGCCAGGATGAAGCGGGTCTGCAAAAGCTCTTTTTGCAATTTTCGTTTCCCGGCGGCATTCCTAGCCATGCCTCGCCAGAGTGCCCCGGCTCAATTCACGAAGGCGGCGAGCTGGGCTATTCCCTCAGTCATGCCTTTGGGGCGGTGTTCGATAATCCTGATTTGGTGGTGGCCTGTGTGGTGGGCGATGGCGAGGCAGAAACTGGCCCGCTGGCGACGGCGTGGCACTCCAACAAGTTTCTCAACCCTGCTACCGATGGCGCGGTGCTGCCCATTCTGCACCTGAACGGCTACAAGATTGCCAACCCCACCGTCCTGGCGCGGATCGAACCGGAAGAGCTGGATCAGTTCCTGCGTGGCAATGGCTGGATACCGTACTACGTCGAGGGGCATGAGCCAGCGCTGATGCATGAGGCGATGGCGACAACCCTCGATTGTGTGATGGAAGAGATCCACCGCATCCAGCACGCTGCCCGCGTTTTGGGGGAAACTCAGCGTCCCCGCTGGCCGATGATTGTGCTGCGATCGCCCAAGGGCTGGACTGGCCCGAAATGGGTGGACGGCCTGCAAATCGAAGGCACATTCCGGGCGCATCAAGTACCGCTCTCCGATCCACGGACGCATCCCGAACATCTGAAACAGCTTGAAGAGTGGCTGCGCAGCTACCGACCCGAAGAACTCTTCGACGAATCGGGGCGACTGAACCCAGAACTGGCTGACCTGGCACCGAAGGGCGATCGCCGCATGGGCGCAAACCCCCACGCCAATGGTGGCCTGTTGCTGCACGACCTAATCATGCCCGACTTTCGCCAATACGCGGTGAACGTTCCTGCCCCCGGATCGGTGAAGGCTGCCGACGCCCACCAACTGGGGGTGTTCCTGCGAGATGTGGCTCAGCTCAACCAAGAGCAGCGTAATTTCAGAATTTTTGGCCCCGATGAAACCCTCTCTAACCGTTTAGGCTCGGTGTTTGAGGTGACTAACCGCCAGTGGGATGCCCAAACTCAGGATAACGATGAGTTTCTCGCCGCCGATGGTCGAGTAATGGAGATGTTGAGTGAGCACCAGTGCGAGGGCTGGCTAGAAGGCTATCTGCTCACGGGGCGACACGGCCTGTTCAACTGCTACGAGGCGTTCATCCACATCATCGACTCGATGTTCAACCAGCACGCCAAGTGGCTGAAGGTAACGGCAGGGCTACCGTGGCGACGACCGATCGCATCTTTAAACTACCTGCTGGCGTCCCATGTTTGGCAGCAAATGCACAACGGATTCACCCATCAAGACCCAGGGTTTATCGATCATGTGGTGAATAAGAAAGCGTCCGTGGTGCGCGTTTACCTGCCGCCCGATGCCAATTGCCTGCTGTCGGTTTGGGATCACTGTTTGCGCAGCCGCCATTATGTCAACGTGGTGATTGCGGGCAAATATCAAGCCCCGCAGTGGCTGACGATGGAGGAAGCCGTGATCCATTGCACCGTAGGCATTGGCATTTGGGACTGGGCCAGCAGCGACAATGGCACCGAACCCGACGTGGTGATGGCCTGCTGTGGCGATGTGCCCACGCTAGAGACGCTGGCCGCTGTTTCCATCCTGCGGGAGCATTTGCCCGATCTGAAAATCCGTGTGGTCAATGTCGTTGACCTGATGCGACTGCAACCGGAACGCGAACATCCCCACGGATTGAGCGATCGCGATTTCGACCAGCTTTTCACCGAGGAAAAACCCGTCATCTTCGCCTTCCACGCCTACCCTTGGTTGATCCATCGGCTCACCTATCGCCGCACCAACCACGGCAACATCCACGTCCGGGGCTACAAGGAAGAGGGCACCATCACCACGCCCTTCGATATGACGGTGCTGAACGACCTCGATCGCTTTCACCTGGTGATGGATGCGATCGATCGCCTGCCGCAGTTGAGTGCTAAAGGGGCTGATCTAAAGCAAACGATGCAGGCCAAGCTGATCGAGCACAAGCAATACATCAATCAACACGGTCAGGACTTGCCAGAAATTCGCAACTGGCAATGGAGTTCAGAGTCAACGCTGCAATCAAAACCATTGCGGGGAAAAACGCCTGTAGCGACTTGAAACGATTTAAAGGAGGCCACAATGGCCATTCAACTGAATGAAGAAAACGGCGGGAAGCTGGGCGTTGTCCACGTCAGCGGCAAGCTGGTAAAAGCGGATTACGAGCATTTTGTGCCCGAATTCGATCGTCTGATCGAGCAGCATGGCAAGTTGCGGGTGCTGTTCGATCAGACGATCGAATTCGGTTGGGACGTCAGCGCTGCATGGGAGGACATCAAGTTCGATGTCAAACACTTTGGCGACATCGAACGGCTGGCAATGGTTGGAGAAAACAAGTGGCAACACGCCATGGCAACTCTCTCCAAACCATTCACAAAATCGACTATCCGATACTTTGACCAAGCCGATACCGCTGAAGCGCGGCAGTGGTTGGACGAAGCCTAGCGACTGGTCTGAGCGTGGCCTACGGCATTTACGCAACAGCCTATCATCCTCTAAGGATTATGGATTTAATTAAGATCGGGAATTTGATTGCTGGTAGGGGCGAACGGCCGTTCGCCCTTACAGAAGAATAGCGGAGTTATTTAATTCTCATTCCTAAGCAAAAATTGATTATTAAGGAGAAGATTTCTATGCTGAGTAAAGCTAAGACTCTAGCAGGTTACAAATTGACAAACCCCGATGATGAAATCGGGACGGTTAAAGAGTTCTACTTTGATGACTATTACTGGACTATTCGCTATTTGGTCGCTGACACAGGAAACTGGCTGACGGGCAGGCAGGTTCTGATCTCTCCCTATGCGCTGGCTACTGTGGTGAAAGAACAGCACCATATCCCCATCAATTTGACCAAAAATCAGATTGAGAGCAGTCCTTCCTTGAGCAGTGACAAGCCAGTCTCCCAACAATTCGAGATGGACTACCACGGGTATTATGGATGGCCGATGTACTGGAGCGGTTCTTCTATGTGGGGAGCATATCCCTACCTTTACCGAGAGCCTGTCCGTGAAAGACAGATCGAACCCACCCCAGAAGAGAAAGGGTGGGACCCTCATTTGCGTAGCACTCGTGAGGTGACTGGCTATCACATCCAAGCCGCAGATGGTGAACTGGGTCACATTGAGGATTTCATCATTGATGATGAGACGTGGGCGATTCGCTATCTCATCGTTGATACACGCAATTGGTGGCCCGGAAAGAAGATCCTGCTGGCACCGCAATGGATCGATCGCGTGAGTTGGAACGAATCGAAAGTCTTTATCAACCTTCCCCGCGAAACCATCAAGCAAGCACCAGCCTATACAGAGGAGTCGTTGCCATCGCGGGACTACGAGACTAAGCTGCATCGGCATTACGATCGCCCAGGCTACTGGATCAATGACGTGACTGAGAAGGAGTACGTCCGTTGAAGCGGGCATACCATTAAACAAAAGAGGTAGCTATTGTTAACAACACAAAAAACACGATCCACTACTTCGATCGGATCGACACTACGGAAGCGCGGCAGTGGTTGGACAAAGCACAGCACCATGATTGAGCCAGCCACCCTTACTCCAGGAGAACACCATGAAAATTCAAATCAGAACTGACCACAACATTGAAGGCCATGAGGCTCTAGCCGATCAGGTCAGGAGCGTCGTTGAGGATGCGCTGAGCCGAGTGGGCGATCGCATCACCTCTGTCGATGTCCATCTGAGTAACCAGAACAGTGAACATGAAGATGGCAATGACAGTATGCGCTGCATGATTGAAGCCCGCCTCGAAGGTCTTCAACCCCTCGCAGTGACCGATCAGGCCGCCACCTTAGACCAGTCCGTTGACGGTGCTGTCGAGAAATTAACCCACTTGATTGACCACACCCTAGGACGGCTAGAGCATCAATCTAGCCATCGAACTGATCCGCCTCTATCGTGATCGGGGCATTCCTCTGACGATCACTCGGCGATCACTCACGGTCAAGATCCCAACGGCACACTGTTGGCTCCAGATATGCCCCGCTGGCAGATGAGCAACGATGATCTGGCAGATTTGATCGCTTACCTCAAGACCTTACCTTGACTGGGCGATCGCCACCAGCGGCTCACGTTAATTCAATCTTTTTTAGGAGAATGACTATGTTAGACATCGATCTAATGAGCACAAAAGAGATCCATAAGCTCTTGAAAAAAGTTGGCCATGGGCACCTAGGCTGTTGTTTTGAAGGGCATCCCTATGTTGTGCCCATGCACTACTATTTTGACGAGCCAGACCTCTACATCTTCACCACCATTGGCCTCAAGACTCAATATATGGATGAGAATCCAGAGGTCTGCTTACAAGTCGAAGAGGTCAACGATCTAAATCACTGGCGCAGCGTCACGGTCATGGGTCGAGCCGAACACATGACTGACCAGCCAGAGATTGATCGCGTCATGGCATTTGTTAAAACGCAAAATCCTAACCTTTCCCCCGCTATTAACCGCACCTGGATCGATGCCTGGGGGCGTGCCGAGGTGATGGCGCTCTATCGTATTCACCCCACTGAGATGACCGGACGCACCACCGAGGGACTGAGCAGCTCGTGAAAATTGAGTTGTCAATTCTCTCCGCCAGAATTGAAACTACGACAAGCTTGAAACCTGTCTTTTGCCCAGGGAAACACTATTGCCCAGGGAAACACTACGGTTCTCAACTGAGATGAAATTTAACATTCAGCTTTCAATAGCATTCATGCAAACAGGAGATAGCAATGAGCAAGCAATTAGGACTGTGGATTGATCATCGTCAAGCGACGATCGTGGCCGTGACAGAGACAGGAGAGGAAACTAGCGAGATCCTATCGGACGTAGAAAAACAGCTGCGACGGTCGGGCGATTCACCCCTAAAAGGGTCTTATGAAGCGCTTCAGATGCCTGCCGACGATAGCCTTCAGCGGGCACGCACGGGAGAACTCAACACTTACTATGACGAGGTGATTGCGCATATTCGTGATGCCGACTCGATTTTGATCATGGGGCCGGGTGTAGCCAAGCATGAACTGCAAAAGCGGATGGAAGAAAATCGGCTTGGGGCCAGAGTTGTCGGGGTTGAAACGGTTGATAATCTGACCGAACCTCAGCTCGTAGCCAAGGTTCGACAGCACTTTGCCGCATCGTCCTCAAAAAGCCGATCGAGTTAGGCGCACAATTGCAGGTCGTGGAGCCGTGGCTAATCGGGGCAATATCGTCGTCGAGGATGCACTGAGCGAAGTGGGCGATCGCCTCTGCCAACCGCATTCCGTGCCGTATGCCCCATATCACGAGTATGTTCATGCCCCGTGCCGATGGCGATCGCCCGCTGCCCATGCCCAAAAACTCCAAGAACCTGGCCTTCGTCAGTCAGTTTGTCGAAATCCCTGATGATGTCGTCTTGACGGTGGAGTACTCCATCCGGGTGGCACAAATGGCCGTCTACGGCCTGCTGGGCATCGATCGCGAAATTCCACCCGTCCTACACCATGACCAATCTATCAAGGTAAAACTTGACGCGGTGGCTAAGGCGTTTCGGTAACGCTTCAGACTCCAAAGACAAGTTTTAAACATAATTAAACCAAGTCTATGTTGAGAACTGTAGTTTTAGCCCTCACCCCCAGCCCCTCTCCCAAAGGGCGCTACCGTGTACACACAAGTCTTCTGATCTAGCCTCAACTGGGTTTGATCCCCCCTAACCCCCCTTAAAAAGGGGGGAACCGGATTCAAAGTCCCCCTTTTTTAAGGGGGGTTGGGGGGATCTCGCAGTACGTTGATACCTTGTCCGAGATGTGTGTACACGGTAGCCCAAAAGGCGAGGGGAGCCGGAAAAGCTTTCAAAGTCCCTCTCCCCAGGGAGAGGGCTTAAAGCCTTCGGCATACATGAAAAGGGTGAGGGAAACTCTGGGTTTCAAGTTAGACGAGGTTTAATGTCCCAATTATTCTGAATAGTTTCATCAGGAGTTGTCTATGTCTGAGTCAATGAACCAACAAATCCTGCTCAAACGTTACCCGACGGTCGCACCCCAAGAGAGCGATTTTGCTTTGGTCGAGACTGCAATTCCAGAGCCAGGGGACGGCGAAGTCCTCAACCGCACAATTTATCTGTCTCTCGACCCCTATATGCGAGGACGAATGAGCGATCGCGCCTCCTATGCAACTCCAGCAGAATTAGGCAAGGTCATGATGGGTAGCACGGTTAGCCAGGTGGTGAAATCAAAGCATCCCCAATTTTCAGAGGGAGAGTTCGTCGTGGGGTATGACGGTTGGCAAGCCTATGGCATTGCAAAAGGTGCCAGCTTGAGAAAACTTGACCCCAAGCAAGTCCCGATCTCCTATGCCTTGGGCATTACTGGGATGCCTGGAATGACAGCCTATTTTTCGTTGCTAGATATTGGCAAACCCAAAGCAGGCGAAACTGTTGTGGTTTCTGCTGCATCTGGTGCGGTGGGTTCGGTTGTGGGTCAAATTGCCAAAATCAAAGGCTGTCGGGCAGTGGGTGTGGTTGGCAGCGATGAGAAATGTGATTACGTTGTGCATGAATTAGGATTTGATGCCTGCATTAACCGCAAAACTCAAGACCTGAATTCAGCTTTGAAAGCGGCTTGTCCCAATGGAATTGATGTCTATGTCGATCACACAGCAGGGCCAATTCTAGAAGCCGTGTTGCAGCAGATCAATCTGGGAGCCAGAATTCCCTTGGTGGGACTGATCTCTCAGTACAATGCCGAAAAGTTACCGACCGGCCCAAATCTGATGCCGCTCTTGGTAAAACGTGCACTGATCAAAGGCTTTTTGGTGGGCGATTACCAAGAGCGTCATGCAGAGTTTATCCATGATGTATCTCAGTGGTTACAGGCCGGTAAGCTCAAGTACAAAGAAGATGTTGTGAAAGGTCTAGAAACCGCGCCCAATGCCTTTATTGGTTTATTGCAAGGGCAGAACTTTGGCAAATTAATCGTTCAGGTTGGTGATGACCCAACTCAGCGCTAAACCATCAATAGCCTGGGAGTAGATGTATTTTATGAAGCTAACGAATGATCAAAAACTCATAGACACAGCCAAGGCGATGGTCGCCAACAACAAGGGGCTGCTAGCAATAGATGAGAGTAGTCCCACCTGCAACAAACGCTTTGCCAAACTGGAGATTCCTCAAACAGAGGAATGCCGCCGCGCCTATCGGGAGTTGATCATCACCACACCCGGCCTGGGTGAGTTCATCAGTGGCCTGATTCTCTACGACGAGACGATCCGTCAGCAAAAAAAAGATGGCACGCCCTTTATGCAAGTCATCGCCGATGCCGGAATCATTCCTGGGATCAAGGTGGATATGGGTGCCGAAGCGCTGGCGGGTCATCCCGGCGAAACAGTCACAGAAGGTCTAGATGGCTTGCGCGATCGCCTCCAGCTATACGCCCAGATGGGCGCTCGTTTTGCCAAGTGGCGGGCGGTGCTGACCATCGGCGCTGACATTCCCAGCCGGGGGTGCATCGAAGCAAATGCCCATGCGTTAGCTCGCTATGCGGCGTTGTGCCAGGAAGCGGGACTGGTTCCCATTGTTGAGCCAGAAGTGCTGATGGCGGGTGCCCATACCCTAGAGCAATGTGGCGAAGTGACGGCGAAAGTGCTGCAAACGGTCTTCTACCAGCTCTACAGCCAACGGGTGATGCTGGAGGGAATCATCCTCAAGCCCAATATGGTGCTGCCGGGATTGACCTGTCCTCAGCCAGCATCGGTGGAGGAGGTTGCTGAGGCCACGGTGCAGTGCCTCCTGCGAACGGTTCCCGCTGCCGTTTCGGGGATTGCATTTTTGTCAGGTGGTCAATCTGGTGAACTGGCATCGGCTCATTTGAATGCCATGAATCTGAGATTCAAAGCGCCCTGGGCATTGACGTTTTCCTTTGGCCGCGCCATCCAGCAACCCGCATTGGAGCTTTGGCACGGCAAGGAGTCGAACCTGTTGGCGGCGCAACAGTTGCTGCTGCATCGAGCGAAGTGTAATGGGGCGGCGCGTCAGGGCGAATACAAAGCAGCGATGGAAAGGACGGGATCATGAACACAGATTACTTTACCACCCTATGCCTTTACCTGATTCGCCATGGCGAAACTGAGTGGGCGCTCGACCATCGGCATACGGGTCTCACGGACATACCGCTGACCCAGAACGGTGAGGACGAGGCACGAGAGCTTGGTCAGCACTTGAGGGATATCCAGTTTGCCCAAGTGCTGACCAGCCCGCTCCAGCGCGCCCACCAAACCTGTGCCTTGGTCGGGCTGGAGCCAGTCCCGGAAATCGAACCAGATCTGACCGAATGGGACTATGGGGATTACGAAGGCAAGCGCTCTGTGGACATCCGTAAAGAACGCCCAGACTGGAATGTTTTTCGGGACGGCTGTCCCAATGGCGAAATGCCCGCCCAAATTTCTGCCCGTGCCAATCGGCTGTTGGCTCGGCTGCGTAAGCAGGATGGCAATATCGCCCTTTTTTCCCACGGTCAGTTCGGTGGTGTTCTGGCGGCACGCTGGATCGGGCTAGCGGTGGTCGAAGCGGAGCATTTCCCGCTGGGCACAGCGTCGGTCAGCGTTTTTACCTTCAACTCCCACCACCCCACAGTGCCCGTCATTGCGTTGTGGAATGCGGCTCCTCACGACCCAGGCAACGGTCAAAAGCATTCGTAAACAGCCAATGGGAACCCATATGCGTCAGAAATTTGTGATTGGTAACTGGAAGATGTACACCACTGCGGCTGAAGCCGAACACCTGGCTCGGGCTGTCGTCGATGGCATGAGCTTTGAGGGCAACGTCACTACCAATGTCACGGTCGCGGTCTGTCCACCGTTTCCCTATCTGGCGCTGGTCGGGGAAAGACTTAAGAGCAGCCGTGTGGCGCTCGGGGCACAAAACCCTCTATCCCGAGAAGGAAGGAGCGTTTACGGGCGAGGTTAGCCCGACAATGCTGCTCGATCTCGGTTGCCAGTACGTCATTCTTGGGCACAGCGAACGCCGCCACAAACTAGGCGAAACCGATGCGTTCATCAACCAAAAGGTAAAGATCGCCCTGAGCGCCGGACTCGATGTGATTTTCTGCGTTGGCGAGACGCTGTCCCAACGTGAGGCAACGCAGACCCAACCCGTGCTCGATCGACAACTGCTTCAGGGCTTGGACGGGCTATCGGCAGAGACGTTAACCCATCTGAGCATTGCCTATGAGCCAGTTTGGGCGATCGGCGGTAGCGGACACCACGCCACCCCTCAGCAGGCTCAGGACGCACATGCGGTGATTCGGCACTGCTTTAGTCAGATGTTTGGGGCGCGATCGGCTCAGACACTAGCGATCCACTACGGCGGCAGCGTCAATCCAGAGAACGCCGATGCGGTGTTGAGCCAACCCGGTGTAGATGGGGTTCTCATCGGCGGCGACAGCCTACATGCCGAGCCGTTTTTAGCCATTGTTCAGGCGGCGATCCGCCAGACGCAAACCCCGGTAGAGGCAGCATGACGACGATCGCACTCTTGCTGCAATTGGCGGCAGAGTCTGATCTGCGATCGCGCTTTTGGACGAACTGAGGCAAGCGGGCATGAAAATTGCGATCGGCTCTGCCAGTAAGAATGCCAAAACGGTGATTGAGAAATTAGGGCTTGCCGAGCATATGGATGCGTTGGTGAAGCCTCTCGGAACGAGAATCGCCGATGGATATAGCGTTGATCGCCCCAAGCCAGCCCCCGACATTTTTCTGTACTCCGCAGCTCAGTTGGGACTTGACCCTGCCCACTGTGTAGTGGTGGAAGATGCCCCAGTCGGTGTTGCCGCCGCGATCGCCGCTGGTATGGGGTCAATTGGCATCGGTTCTCCCAGTCGTGTGGGCGCTGCCAACATCGTTCTACCCAACCTGGTGGGGGTTCTCCTGAGCGATCTGCAAACCAAATTAGACCATAGAGCGTTAAAAGTATGACGAAACACCACAGCAAGACTGATTCAAACATGCTGATTATCTATTTTCTATATAGATTTAGATAACAAGATCGAGATTCAACTAATTAACAGGAATTTTGTCTTATAAAAGTCTCACGTCGGCGAGTTTTGATTCTGAGTAGTTTTGGATTGGTAGGTGTTTCTCTAGCTACGTTACCTCAGTTAATCGAGCGTTCGCGTATATCGACGACCTCTGGTACAAATAATCCCTCCTCTGGAGACATTATCTCTGGAACAGCATCGAAGTCTAACAGCCAATTCTTGCAGCCGCTTGACCTGAAAAACGAAAGCACGCAAGCTGGTGTAGTCGAATTTTCGCTCAAAGCCAGTACCAACAAAGTCAAGTTACCAAGCAAGGCAGCAATCGAAGCTGAATTGATGACTTATAACGGTACTTATCCTGGACCAACATTACGGGTGAAAGAAGGAGATCTCGTCCGTATTCGCTTTCAAAACGATCTCAATCAGCCCACTAACCT
>Ga0163148_10005608_pt1 | contig 12506 bp, 9 predicted proteins | sample OliLakLV19MP7P2_FD_148606 | JGI IMG/M metagenome (GOLD analysis project Ga0163148, IMG submission 148606) | Freshwater microbial mat bacterial communities from Lake Vanda, McMurdo Dry Valleys, Antarctica- Oligotrophic Lake LV.19.MP7.P2 | ecosystem: Environmental > Aquatic > Freshwater > Lake >... | reverse complement strand
TACTATATCAACATTTGTTAATACTCCAATATACTTTAGGTATAAATTAAATAAAGATAAAGAGTTACATGATATTACATGGAAAACTTTTACAGGAGATCTGTTGTCTAATCCCCATATATTTCAAAGTGAGTACGATAACAAAATAATACTTGAAGCTAGTTATAATAGTAAAATCTTAAAAAGCGAAAGTTCTAAAATTACTATTAATAATAATATCCCACATAAAATCTTAATAACGGAAGTGTATCCGAGCCCTGAATCTCCCGATAGAGAGTGGATAGAGTTATTTAATAATAACGATGTAGATATTAATTTATCCAATTATCACATTGAAGAAAAAACCTCTTCAGGTAATTCAAATAATAGGACTATTTTATCAAGCCAAATAATTAAACCAAAAGAATATTTTCTGATTTATGAAGATGAATTTAACGTTTCCCTAAATAATTCAGGAGACTCTATTTACTTATTTGATCTTTATGGAAATATACTAGATCAGTTTATATATTCAGAAGTTGATAAGTCTAAATCAGTAGGTAAAAAATTAGAAAATAATGTATTTTCGGATGAGACCTATACTACTTTATCACCAACTCCACTTGGAGAAAATAAGTTTTCAGACAACCAAAATGTTTCTGAAACTTTAAATGTATACTCTATATCCAGTATTAGTAGCCTCAAAAGTGGGACAGAGTTACTTTTAAATGCCACAATAAATAACTACATAGACAAGTATATTTTTATTAGCGATGCTACGGGTAAATTCAAAGCAAAATTAACTAAAGAAGTGAGTGAGGATTTAATTAACACTGATGTTCACATTAAAGCTAAAGTAACTACAAGTAATGGAGCAAAAAATTTATTAATCAATCCTGACGATATTATTGTTATAAATTATAAGGAGATTGATTACAAATTAATGCAACTTAAAGAGGTAACCTTGGATGATATTGGAAAGCAATTTAGAATTGAGGGCAATGTAGCTGAGGTTTACTCTAACAGATATAAAATTAAAGTAGATGACGAACTTATTAATATTTATTCTAGTAATACATCAGACATTGTAAAAGGTAAAAATGTTAATGTTACAGGAACTCTTGACTACTATAGAAATACTTTCAGGATTATCGAAATAGAGCATTTCTTTGCCAGCGTAGAAGGTGTAGTAAATAATAATCAACCAATGTCATACCCAACTACTTCAAATTATCTTATACCTCAAGAATATAAGGAAGATTATTCAAAAATATATCTAGTTACTTTTGGGTATATTACTTTAAGCATAATTTTCCTTTTTGAAATAATTAGAAGTAGAAAAACGATATTAAAATTTGTTAAAAGTAGAATTGCTACTAGAATAAATATATTAGGTAAACCCGTGATAAAATATTAGCCATGCAAGTATCAATTCAAGGTAAACAATACACTGTTAAGATTTCAGACAAGAAATTTATTAAAGAGAGAATTTTGACCACAGAATCAGAGATCATTATTTTTCTTTCAGAACAAAACAATAAACAACCTAAAACAATTTTCGATAAATGGTTAAGGGAATACGCCCGCAAAGTTATTACTCAACGTACAAGATATCTTGCAGACATATCAGGGTTTAAATTTAATAAAATAAGTATAAGAGAGCAGAGTACCCGTTGGGGAAGCTGTTCAAGCGAAAAAAATCTTAATTTTAATTGGAAGCTTATTCTAGGTCCGCCTGAAGTATTAGATTATGTAGTAATTCATGAACTATCACACACTGTTCAAATGAATCATTCAAAGGCATTCTGGGATGTAGTTCAAACTGCTATGCCTGATTATTTGCAATATAGGAAATGGTTAAGAGTAAATGGTGATAGTTTGAAAATAGCTTAAAAGAAACCCTCCTTTCGGAGGGTTTTAAATTCTTACTGATTAGACTATCCCTCGTAAAAAAGACTGAGCTACTAACATTTAGATTAGTAGCTTTTCACTAAAGCTTACTTCTCAGCTTTTTGTTTTAACTTCTTTTCAGCTTTATCTTCGTAAGAGGTTGTCATACTTTCAAACATGTTGGTTAAAAAGTTACTTCTTCTTCCAAGTCCAAATCTTAAGGATATATAACCGCCTACTATAAATAGTGAGCCAATTATTAATAGTCTTGCATCATCTATTATTCCTGTTTCTGGAATAATTGGAATTACGCTACAGCCATTTGTACATGTTTGAGCAGTACATCCATTTAGAATACATTTGTTTGCACTACAACTATGGTTATTAGGGCAATCATTATTTGTAGCACATGGCCCACTGCATAACGGTACGCACCCATTTGTACATGTTGATCCTGTACATCCGTTTAGTACGCATTTATTACTTACACAACTATGATCGTTAGGACACTGTGCATTTGTAGTACAAGTTGAACCACAAACTGGTACAGTTGGTGTACATGTATTATCTGAACAGTTGCCTGGTGTTAAACATGTGTTTAATTTACATACATTTGCATCGCAGGTATGACCTTGTGGACACAAGCTATTTGTACCATTACATGAAGCTCCACAAGCTACAACAACAGGGCAACTTCCAGCAGGGGCTGTTGTGGCACAGTTTGAGTTTGTAGTCCAACCTGAAGGGCACGATGCTCCATTAAATTGTTGATTTTCGCACATGTTTGCATCTCCAGTTCCAACAGTACACCTATAACATTGTATTGTTGGCTCTGTACAAGTTAATGTAGTTATATTTGCAACATTACTATACAAATTCGCTGTAGATAAATATGCTACTCTTACAAAATAAGATTTGGCGGGGTCAATTGTAAATGCTCCACCATTTCTGACAAAACCAGTAGGTGCTACAGTTGTTGTAGTACCCAATGCTAAGAATTTTGTTGCGCTGTTACTAAAGCTATTACTTTCACTAATATCTACGGCATATGCATAACCAGATGAATTATTTACATCCGATGTTAATGCATTCCAGGTAACCGTAATTTGGTTTGAGTTACTAACACAAGCAGGTACTGCGGAAACGGTAGGAGTTTCTACAGGACAGCTTCCACCGGTACCGGCAGCAGCACAAGTAGAGTTTGTAGTCCAACCACTTGGGCACGATGTACCATCAAATTGTTGATTTTCACAAGCATTTCCGTCCAACGCTCCTGGTGTACATCTGTAACATTGAATTCTAGGAATATCTACTGGACAAGCGCCTCCTGGTGCATTAGTGGCACACATTGAATTCGTAGTCCATCCAGTAGGACAAGATGTACTATTAACGGTTTGACTTGAACATGTATTACCATCATTTGTTAAATCTGTACATTTGTAACAAGTAGTTTGAACTGTTAAATTACACAAGTCTAATAGTTGAGCTGGTGTAGGATTCTGACCGTTTAACAATACATAACTATTACCTTGGTCTCTTGCCACACATTTTGCGTGGGTTAATTGCGATGCACCACCATTGGTACCAATTGGCACACAATATGTATTATCTTGGGAATTAGGAACTGTAACATTACAATTAGGTCCATTTATATATCTACATGAAGACTTTCCATCCCCACATAACCCAATACTCGCATTACAAGTTTGACCGCAAACTCTTCCAGCTGAACAATCACAATTTGCACCTGGTATTGTCATCCCAACAGGGCAAAATACATTAGCACATTTTTTTACACCGCCACCTTCATCTCTACATACTGTTGTACCGCCATTAGCAGCACCTTTACAGTCTGCATCTGAATTACAAGCTTGACCGCATGATACTTTTTTAGGGGCACAGTCATTATTACAATTTGAGCTTGTGTAGCTACCTCCTGCATCATCTCTTACACATGAATTATTACTACACTTATATTTTGCTGTTGGCGGAGTTATACAATCACCATTATAGTAAACGATATAGTCTTTTAAATCACCACCACCACAATTCCATCCTCCACTTGATCTACAGTTCTTGTTAAAAACATCGATTTGGTCAGTTGTTCCGCATTGTCCTGTTACTCCCATTGATCCACCGGAGGCTTCTGCGAAAGGAGATGCACCACCTCCACCGCATTCATTTTGTTTACCATTACATGAAAATCTTACTACCCAGGTACCGCTACAATTTGTTCCTGAACATCCTGCATTACATGATGAACCAGTTCCAGAAAAGCCTATACCTCTCCCGCAAGCATTTGTAAAACCTGAACCTGTTGCAGCATCAGTTTGGTCAGGGGCTTGATCCTGTTGTAGCCTAACTGTTACATAAATACTTACCCCGGCAAGAATAACTGTCAGGAATATTAATATTGCAAGTGTAATTTTTTTTCGGTTGGACATAATTATTCAGCTGTAAAGTAATTTAGATTTAGTATTCCAAATATTGAATACTATGTCAATTTGTTATTATGTTTTCTTTCTTTTATATTTAGTTCCTAATAAGTTGGCGACAATATCTTCCCCAATTTGGAACCTAAAAATTATTAGTGCGATTAAAATAAATAGACCTCCAATTATTAATAATTTGGTATCATCACCCAGACCAGTATTTGGTAGAGGAATGGTAGTTTGCACAGGAGTTGTAACCGTGTTTGCTGTGGGAATTGCACAGGTGTGCTTTGACAACAAGACAAAGGTATTGGTATTTCCAGTGGTATTGCTAGTATTGTAGGTAACTGTAGAGGTAGTATTAGTACCATTCACAAAAGGGGATAATTTTTCTTTTGGAATTCGTACTTCGTATGTATACACTTTGGATTGATTAGCGCTAAATGTTCTTAGTGCTGAGCTTTCTGCCCAAGTAATTTTATTATTCACTAGAGTACCAGAATTACTAATATTAGTAGGTATAATTCCACCAGAGATTAATCTTGCATCAATTTCATCTTCAGATTTAGTAATAGTTCCACTTACAGTACTAATATTAGATATTGTAACCGTGTATTTAAGTAATGCATTCCCAGATGTTTCGCAACTTGGTGCATAATTATTTGTGATAGCAAATTGAGGTTCTGCTAACTGAACATTTCCAGTATTGGTTCCGTTATTATTTGGAACTGTATTATTGTTATTAGGGAATGAAACAGGAAATGATGTAGGTGTTACCGCAACGGAACTACAAGCTTTAGAAAACTTTTTAATAGTTGTACCGCAGGCTCCAAGTGAATTTACTCCAGAGTTTTCAAGTTCTAAATACATTTGAACTGTTCCACAATCAACATCTTCAAGATAATCATTTAGGTTTATAGAATTTCCTCCGGAAACTGGACTTGTGGGTATTTCAAGAGGTGAACTTGAAATACACTTTTCATTATCCCTTTTAAGTTCGTTACAAAAATGAATATAAACTTTAGAAGGATTACATACTCCGGATGGAATACTACAAGTATTAGTTGTACTGTTGCAGTTAGCAAGTATAGGATTTGTTTGTGCTCCTGTTTGACTCTGAAGATTTCTATTATTTATAGTTGTACTAATAACTATACTAATGCCCGCCAACGCGACAGTGGCTACAATCAAAATTACTATAAGAAGCTTTCTATTCTTTGTCATTATTTAGTGTTTAAACTCAAGACAGTATTGCAGAAATAACTAAGAGTGTCAAAACCTAATAATCAACTCTATAAAGGATACTATACAAACTTAATTGATTAAAAATTGGGTTATTTAGACTTTTATTGCTAAAATTACCTTTAGATTTAATACATATAAATATGCTTAAAATTAATAACCTCAGAGTATCTCTTGCGGAAAACAAAAAAGAGATAATCCATGGCCTAAGTTTAGAAATTAATCCTGGGGAAATTCACCTTTTGAATGGAAATAATGGCTCTGGCAAAAGTACTTTAGTAAACACATTAATGGGTAATCCCATGTTTAAAATTGATGGAGGGTCCATAGATTTAGTAGACGAGAGTTATCCATTATTTATACAAAGTACCATAGACGCAGAGTTCGTACTCGGAAATAAAATTGTCTTAAGTGAATTGGAACCGAATGAAAGATCTTTGCTTGGACTTTTTTTAGCAAATCAATATCCAATAGAAATTCCAGGAGTGGCTTTATCAAATTATCTTAGACTTATTTATAATTCAAGACTAGCTAAAGACGAGCAAATGTCAGTTTTTAAATTTAAGAGATTTCTTGAAGAAAAAGCCGAAATAATAAATTATCCTAAACATTTATTAAGTAGAAATTTAAACGAAGGCTTTTCTGGCGGGGAGAAAAAGAAGACGGAAATTTTACAAATGTTAGTTTTGAATCCCAGATATGTAATGCTAGATGAAATTGATTCAGGTTTAGATAAAACTTCTGTAAAGGAGGTTTTTGAAGGCCTTACTGAGTATAAAAGTGCAAACCCGTTAACAGCCTTGGTAATAATCACACATTACGATAAGGTTCATCAATATCTTAAGCCGGACTTTATTCATGAAATGAGCAGCGGAAACTTAATTGGATCAAATACTTGATTTGATTACTCAAGGATTTTATACTAGTTCTAGCACTTAAGCCAAACGCTTACCCTTGCACAGGGAACTAATTAATTTTTTTACTGTTTAAATATGATGGCACCTCGAAAAAAAGAAATGCCAATGGATGATTCTATGATTGAAGAATCACCATTACTGGCTTCAAGACCAGTCCGATCAAGTACGGTGGATTCATCCAAGCTTGATAGAGCAAGATTTACTGAAATAAGAGATATGGAAGGCGAAGGGAATTCTCTAAGAATTATTATTTTTATAGCAGTTATTATTGTTATAGGAGTAGCAGCAGCATTGCTTGTAAGAAACTCTGTGATGAATTCACAAACATCTATAACCAACGAAACCGCTACGACTAATACAACAACTGAAACTACACCAAGTGCATATATAATAGCAACATCGCTATTGGCAGACTCCTCAGCTATTAATGTTGTTAAAAATACTGATTATGTAGATTCCGCTATTGTAACTTTAGGAGATTCGACTGCTACAAAAGAGCAAACATCTTTAGATAAAGTTACATATTTAAGATATGCTACTTTTGCAAGATTAACATTTGATTTAAATACCTCAGACAAGAAATTACCTAAAACGACAATAAACTTTGACTCTGTAGGTAATAAAATGACTCTATTGTTTGATAATTTAGGGACAGTGAACGCTGATTTAATGGAGGATTTGAGCATTAATGATATTGTTTCTGAAATAAGATATGTAACCACTACCAGTAGTTACGTTGTTTTATTTAAAGATGGAGTTAAATACTCTGTAAAAAAGGATGGAGATAATTTGGTTTTTGACTTTAAGACAAATACTGAATTAGCAAAACCACAGACTACAACTACAACAACTGCACCAGCAACTACACCGGCTGCAACTACTACAACTACTACAGGAAGTACATCAACAGCTGATAAGCCAAAAGCTCCTCACTTTGATAATGAATTCTCAATTAATAAACAATACATAGTAAGTAGTGTTTCAGAAAATAAACTAGCACATAATGTTTACTATTTTGATAATTATGGAAGTTCATATGAGTTTTCTTGGGCACAAACAAACGTAGTGGGCGATAACAATACTGCTAATGCAGTAGCTTATTACGATACAGCAACAGCAGGAAAGGTATTTTTAATGGTGGAAATCTCAAATCTAACCCAGGAAGTTATGACAGCTAATAATAAAACAAGCTTAACTCTTGAAGATATTGCTAATAAGACAGGTGCTACAACTGAAGGGGCAACCCTTGTAAAACTTGATTTAGTTTCTTTTGAGAATGGCACAGCAAAATACAAACTAGAATTAAGCAAAAAAACAGATTATAAATTATGGGTAGATAAGACTCCTGATGGAGCAACAGGAACAGTAAGTGTAACAATTAAAATATAATTTTGATTTGTTCAAAAAAGGGATCTTTAAAGATCCCTTTTTTATTAGCTAACTCAAATATTAAGCAAACAACTTTGAGTGGAGTTCCTTTGCTTGAGTGTCGTTCAAATTAACGTAATTAACTCTTATTGTATATTTAATATCATTTTCAGTTTTGAATTCATCTACAAGTAACCATGACCATAGGTTTTCTGCTATGTTTTCTAGTTTATGTATTACAAAGGAATTAATATCAACTTCAATTGGCTGAACAACATTGGCATCTAACGTAACTATCTTTTGTGTTACTTCCATAGTAGAAGTACTGACTTTTGCAGCAACAATTGAATCTATTAAATCTAAATCTAATTCGGCAATACATGCATGAGCAAAAGAGGAAGTATTTGTTAAATATACTATTCCTGCAATTTGACCCTCCAACTTAACTTTCCAACAAGATAATGGATGAGCTGATTTAGGAGGATTAGTATCCATTTCGTATTCTATTGTGTCAATCCCCAAATGCCTTATCAAGGATTCAACTTTTGTCTTTAGATCATTAATATTTTTACTTCCACCTAACAATCCTAGCGAGTTAACTTCTACAAACTGATTTTCTTTTTTTCCAAAAATTTTACCGATTTCAAATAATTCAATCGGATTAATATTATTTTTTAAATAAGTATTAATTTGTCCAAGTAAACTTACAGCAATAGATTGTCTTAGAAATGGAACTTCTTCATTAATTGAATTTGTAACTCTAATGGCATTCCAGTTAATAAATTTTGCAAGATCATTTGTTTGCTCATCTATTAAAACCCATGATCTTGTTTCGTCAAAGCCATTGGCGGCAAAAAATTCGGTTATATTTTGCATTAAATAAATTCTTGATGGAGTAATATCTTTAACAACTTGTGTTGTTAAATAATTAGAGGGGATATTATTAAAACCTTTCATTCGTATGATTTCCTCGTATACATCTTGATCAATTTCTATATCTAATCTATTTATAGGCCTTAAAACAGTTACAGAATTATTATCATCTTGTTTAATTTTAAAACCTAAATTAATTAAATACTCCTTTGATTCTTTATAAGTTATAGGAATACCCGCTATTTGTTGAACCTTATCAAGGTCAACTTTAATTTCAATTTCTGGTGTTATTAGAATATACTCATCAAATAATTCCGACTCTATACTACCTCCACAATGCTCTTTTATTAAGCTTAATAGCCATTCAAATGCTTGAGGTAGAGAATTCGGATCCATATATTTCTCAAGTCTGGTTCCGGCTTCGGTAATAATTTTTAGCTCTCTTGAATTTTTTCTAACGATTGTGCCTTCATATACAGCCATTTCAATAATGACTTTTTTTGTACTCGTAGAAACAGCATCATCCTTACCACCAATAAAGCTTAAAGATAAAGGTCTTTTACCGTCACTTATAATTAACAAATCTTTAGTTAATGTTATTTCTTCTCCATTTAATGTTGTCATTTGGGAATACTTACCGTTATTAACTTCCCAAATTAACGAATCTCCTACTAAATCCGTATCAAACACATGGGAGGCATGTCCTGTTTCGAGCATTACATAATTAGTTAAATCAACTATATTATTAATACTATTAATATCGTAAAGTGCTAAATATTTTTTTAACCATTCAGGAGATTCTTTGATTTCTAAATCAATCATTTTAATAGCTTGAACTCTTTTTACACCTTCTTTCGCAGAAATAGTTATGGGTAACTTATAAGTATTGCTCACTAAATTTATATTATATCCAGGATATTTTAAAGGAATTTTATAGTATGCTGATAGTTCCCTAGCTAATCCTAGTACACCTAATGAATCTGCACGATTCTGTCTCACCTCTAAATCCATAAGAAAATCCTGCTGACCGTTATATTCAACCTCAAGAAATTTATCAAGCATAAATCCGGTTAAGGTAAACACATTTGCAACATCTTTAGGTGATGCACTTAGGCTAGGCAAATACTTTAGCAATTGGGAGTATAGGACTTTCATAGTTATTTATTTAATTTACCAACTAAACTTAAAATTATACCTTTTGATTTTAACCTTTGTTCAGTAATAATTTCAAACCAATCTAAGGCAATTTGGAGCATTTTCATAAGATCTACATACTCTATCTCTAAGTTTACTGCTTTATTAATAGGATTATCTATAATATATTTCTGACTTTTAGCAATTCTGCCAGGAATAGATTCCCCAACAATCCCTATATTCCTAGCTAAGTCCTCTTTGGCTACGTATCCTGCTAGCTGATTGCAAAAATAAATGTTGTCTGGATTTAATGCCTTGCCGGTGAGTGCATTAGATGTGATTGAATTAATACTTCCAGTATGCCATATAGCCTTTAATAAAAAAGCATTAGCCACAATTAAAATATTTGTATTAAAGTTATTTAATGTTTCATAAAAAATATTATACAAATTCTTGTCATGATTATTTTCGTAGCAGAGTTTGTCAATTACTTCACAGAATAGTTGAATTAATAGCATGCCAGAGTTATTATTTTTCCACCCGATAAATTCATTAAAAACTTTGATTTCTGTTATTAATGGTAATTGATATCCATCTAATACCTTTACTTCAATAAAATTACAAAGTTCGATTGAGTGGGATTTACGACTAGTACTTTTTTTTGCACCTTTAGCTAATAGAGTATTCTTTGACCCTTCTTGATCAATTACTTGTAATATTTTATCTGATTGACCAGAACTATATATTCTATATATTATTCCCTTTAGGTTAGTGGATCTCATTAAATTTCATTAAATATACTCGTTATGATTCTAACATTTCAAACTCTTTATAATACTGATTTACTTTTAGGCTATATTAAATAATAATGTTAATGAATAAAAATCTAACTATGGATCAATTGCCTAAAAAAATAGAAACCAAAACTAGCCCATTCTCGCTACCAAAGTCGACAATAAATTCTATACAAACCAAGAATGTTAAAACCTTAAAGTTTTCAACAGATAGAGAGCCAAATCTTTTCTATATTTTCATAGGAATATTTATAGTTTTTGCCTCAGGTGTAATAGTTTATGTATTGCTTTCTTTAAGTCAGTTGCAAAAACTAGCTGAAAATAATGCATCATCTACAACTAATACCATAACACCAAATATTGTAGAGGTAAGTAATGAGGAAGTCATACTTATTCAAACGCCTTGGGCAAGTAAAGAGGTTAAAATAAATAATAATGTTGTATGGCATTTACAGCTACCATCATCATTTATAGAAACTAGTATTGATGCAGCAGATGGCACGAACATTTTTATTGGTGAAGATGGATTTAATAAATATAAATTATTATTATCTTTCCCTTTATTTGCCAATTATCCCGAAGGCGAACCTGAAGATTTAGCAGAGTGGATACAAAAAGAACTTACTTTTTTAACCCCAGAAAAATCTCTTGAAGTAACTTCTGAATCATTTACTTTAAATAATAATGTGTCTGCTACTTTGTTAATGAATATGAATGAGATAACCGCGGACAGTGGTAATGCAAGAATATTTGGTACTAAAAAAAGTCTTGTCTTATATATTGCAAAAACAAAAACAAGAAATTTTAGTAAAATCACTCTTATACCTCAAGAATTATATAGTGAAGAAAGTGCAAAAGCCTTTATGGAAAGACTGGCCTCGTCTATTCGATTTTAAAAAGGGATTAATTATTGAATTAACCCCTTTTCTAATTAGACTTTTGGTAAAACATAAAAGTCATCAGTATCTTCGATCCTATGAATTAATTCAATACCAGCCCTTGAATCAATTAATCCGTTTTTAATCTTATCTTCTACAATTTCTATCCTTGCCCTTTTAAAGGCGTCAAGGAGTTCTTGCGAGCCCACACCTAGGTAGTCTGCAGCCTTTTCAATCGTATTAGGATCTCTAGGCTGTGCCGCCACAGTATACATAGGTAAAAAAGATGAAACTGCAGCAGTAGCTGCTACAGCGGTTGTTACGATGACTTGTCTTTTTCTCATAGATTTAATGTTTAAAATTAAACTTATCTAATGGTCCTTGTAAGCCTTATTTAGTTGTTCCTGATAGTCTCAGGTAGATTTAAGGATACTCGAAGCCCATTAACTAATATTATTTTATTTGTATGAAGAATCTATGAAGAAAATAAGAATTTAAAGTGAAGATTGTGGGAATTTAATTATAAAGCAGATGCCTTTACCTGTAGGGTTATTAGCTGCCTCAATCTCTCCCCCCAGGCTCTCAACCATTTCTTTTACAATAGCTAACCCTAAACCTAATCCTCCAGTAATACGATTACGCGATTTTTCCACGCGATAGAATCGCTCAAAAATTTTTCTCAAATCCTCTTGGGGTATTCCAACACCATCATCTTGTATTGTAATAGTATTTTTATTATTGGAAATTTCAATCATGCTTCCTTTAGAATATTTAATCGAATTATCTACTATATTTAGAATTATCCTCTCTAACATAAATTTATCAGTGAGAATTTTCAAATCTTTATCTAAATTATTATTAAATTTAATATTATTAGTATTTAATCGATTATCTTGGGATTTGATTACATCTTCAGTTAATTTATTAATATTAACTTTTTGGAGTTCCTTGTTAGAAATTTTTGTTCTTAGTTTTGTGTATTCATAAAGCATATCAATT
>Ga0163148_10005607_pt1 | contig 12511 bp, 10 predicted proteins | sample OliLakLV19MP7P2_FD_148606 | JGI IMG/M metagenome (GOLD analysis project Ga0163148, IMG submission 148606) | Freshwater microbial mat bacterial communities from Lake Vanda, McMurdo Dry Valleys, Antarctica- Oligotrophic Lake LV.19.MP7.P2 | ecosystem: Environmental > Aquatic > Freshwater > Lake >... | reverse complement strand
CTAATTTATGGTAACAGCAACAGTCCTACTTAATCAGGCTATTTATAATGCTAGCAGACAATCTTCATTCACCACCGACTCAATCTCACCTACAGCTGGTCGCTTTGTTATTGTGACAATAACCCAAGGGGGTAGTACTAGCAGTGCGAATACCCCCACTATGTCTGGTTGCAGTATGACCTTCACGCAGGTATCTTCCTTTGCAAGCGGCAGTGACAATACTAAGAGAATAACAGTGTTTCGTGCTGTTGCGGTAAGTCCAACAACGGGGGCACTGACAATCGACTTTGCTGGGCAAGGTCAAATTGGAATGACATGTCAATTCGTTCAGCTTACAAAGATAAACACCACAGGTTCAAATGGTTCAAACGGTATCATTCAAGCAGTAGCGGAAGAGGTTGCGTTGGTGTCTACAAGCAAGTCGATAACACTTTCTGCACTTGCTAAGGCATCAAATGTCACATACGGTACGATTCTGAATTGGGGGTATGGAACTACTCAAACACCAGGATCAGGCTACACAGAGCTAGCAGAGTTAGTCAACACTGTTGGTTCGATGACACAGAGCCAAATCAGAATCCCGCTAGGGTCAACAACTGTAAACTGGACATTCGCAGATGCCAACGACGGAAGAACTGGTGCTGTAGCCTTAGAACTTAACACTGTTCCAGACACTGGTGGACTAATTTTAACTATATTTTAGGAGGTAATTATCATGAATGATCAAATGCAAGGTATGCAAGGTATGCAAGGCGGGGATGAAAACCCATTTGCAAAAATACTTGAGCAATTACAAGGTGGTGGTGGTGGTATGCCAGACATGGACGCAGGCCCTATGATGGCGACTCAAGGTGCTCCACAAGGTCCGAAGATTGGCCCTGATGGCAAACCCCTTCCTGATGCCACACAACGTGGACAAAACCCAGGAACTTCGAAGTTTGTTATCCAAGCAATGCAAGCAATGCAAGGAGCTTTAGCCGAAGCAACAGAGCCGCAAGAGATTCAAATGCTCCGACAAATCCTTCAAACACTTGTTAAGATTGTTGACATGGATCAAACGAAGCAAGGAACAGGATCTTCGAGTCCTAGCCTAGCCGCCCCAGCACCATCTATGGGTCCTAATCCAGCTCAGATGATGTGAGACTAATTTTTGACTTTTAAAACCGAAACTGATTTAATCAACACATACAAAGTTTTTAATCCCAACAAGGGAAACTAACGACCAATACCTAATAGTGTTGGTCTTTTTTATATGGCAAAAAGTAAAGACAAGGGTGGACGAGAAAAGAAGAAACCCAAGAAAGAAAAGGGCGGTAAGATCTTCTAACCGTTTTTAGGAATAATATATGGCAAGCAAAATCATTGGTGGGCACCCAGGTCATTGGGGGGGGCTCCCAGACTATGGCTTAACAGAACATATCGCTAGATTTAGAGATATATTCCAAGGCAACGAAGCGGGTTCTGGTAATACAGATCAAGATGGGTCAGATCTTGACGGTAGTTCGGCTAAGGCGAAGCTTAAAGCAGCAGAACAGGTGTATCAACAAACACTTAATACGCCTGTCACCCCACCTAACACCACAACTCCGCCACCAACAACAAAACCACCAGCAACGACCACTCGTCGGTCTACCGCTCCAACGGGCAATAGGGTGTCTGGTTCACAGAACTCTCGAAGAGATGCGTGGATTGCTCAGGGCGGTCAAGGGGATATCCCTGTTGGCTGGAATCCTAGCGATCAAAACGGCAATGGGTCAGATCAATTCAACCAGATGCTAGATGACTCGTACAGATCAGCTATGGATGGGTTCGGTCGCATGGAACAATCAATCAACCAAGGCAGAGGTGAGGATATGGCACTTGTCGGAAGCCAGTATGGAGATTCCGAGAAACAGTTGGATGGCCAGAAGGCAACCGAGCAATCAAACCTTGAAGAGCAAGGTCGTCAACTCTGGGAATCGTTCCGACGTTCATCGGGCGAGGGTGCCCAGAAGTACGCTCAACGGCTTCGTGGCCTTGTCAACCTTTACGGACTTGGTAACTCAACAGGTCAAACTATGTCACAGCTCCTTGCCAACAAACAAGCAGAGGTAGAGGGCAATCTTGGTGAACAGAAGTTGACTGGAGAACGGGCGTTAGCTTTAGAGGGTGTTAAACTCTCTCGTTACATTGATGACAAGAAGAACCAACTTGTTACTTGGAAGAACCAAGCAATGAACACTATTTCTCAGAACGTTCGAGACAAGCTCAATCAGATCAACCAAATGAAGGGTGAGGCAGAACAAAATAAAACAAACGCCAAGATCGCTCTTCTACAACAAACAATGGCTACGCAAAGGCAGATAGAGGCACAAGATCAGTCGTTCCGACAAAATCTTGCTCAATGGTCAGTCCAACAGTTAGCTAATGTTCAGCAGGATAACTTCGATGTGTCTCAAGTACCGCAGGTTTTCTACAACACAATGGACCAACTGCAACAGCTTTCTGGGAAAAACCCAGCACAATCATCTGGGGTAGCACTCGCACCGTCGGCGAGGACGACAGATGAGTACGCTTCTCTCTTTGTTTAAACTAAGGTAATATGGCTAAAAATAAAAATGCACTCCAAGATGCTCTTGATTGGTTTGGTGGGGCTGCTTCTAATGCTGGCAAGGCTGTGGTTGAAACAGCTAAAGGCTTTGGAAATGCCTTCTCTCAAGATGAAAGCCGTCAACCAAGCCAACCCAAAAGCATACCTTTTTCGGCAGGTAAGTTTTTAGCTGCCCCTTATGCTAAAATGGGTAATCTATGGAATGATTATATAATCTTTTCAAATAAAAATCTTAACTCTCTTGCTGGCAACCCCCTTGTTAAAACCGCTGTTAATGCTATCCCTAAGTTTAATTGGACTGAAAAGATCAAAGACAACCCAAAATCGGTTCTCGATGATATTGGTCGGGTCGCTGTGTCGATCCCCGAATCTCTAGTCAACTCACCCGCAAACACAGCACAGGGATATCAGAAATACTTCGAAAAGAAGGGGACGAAAGGTTACACATGGCAACAAGCGATGGGTGATCTTGCACAAGCACAGGATCTTCCGCTGACCATTGCAACTTTAGGACAATTTGGTTCTGCGAAAGCAGCAACAGCCGCCCTCATGAAAAAACAGGCAGGACAAGGTATCTTAAAGACATCACTTGGTGTCGCAAAAATTGGTGCCAAGGAAGGACTGGAAACTGGTCTAGCCTACGGACTCAAGGGTGGCCTTGAGGGGAATCGTGAGACACAGAATATTGTAGACTACACTAAAAACGTGGGCACCTCTACCCTTATTGGCGGAGCTGTTGGTACCGTCGCTGGGGGAACTCTATCTGGTGCCACTTACGCTACAGGGGCAGGACTCAACAAGGCTTTAAACGACAAGAGAGCATTTAACTTCTTTAAAATACACAAGGCAAAAGATCCTGGCACAGGCTGGTCGCCAACTGCCCTACGTGATGCAGTAAAAAAACAACGCCTTGATCAAACTGATATAGGTAAAATGATTCTTGGTGCTGCCAATGAAGCAGAGAAAACAGGAAAGTACGTTAAGTTTTCAGAGGAAGTTCTTCAACCAGACGGAAAGGTTCGAGTCAAAGCCAGAACACCATCTCGCTCCATAGATTTAGTTGACGCTCCAACTCCAGCAGGTGTCCCTGTTGATATGCGACCGAACCACCAGATTGCACTCGAAGAAGCTGCAAGGAATAACGACGCTTTAACTATCAAGTACATTTTGGATAACATGTCTCCTGATGATCCCTACAAAGCACCAATGGAGTCTCTCTTCCGTCCAATGGCTGAGGGTGCTGATATGAAGACAGTAACATCACCTGTCGGACGTAACCCTGACTTAACACCAGATGTCCAAGCAAAGGTTAATCCTAACCCAGTTCCAGAAGGTGTGGATAAAGTTGTCTATAGAGCCGTTGACTCTACTGATGGTCGTTCAGTTCTGGGAGATGGGACTTACTTCGGAGAAGCTCCATCTGTTGTTGAGAGGTACGGGCAAGACGTTAAACGCTTTGTTATAGACAAAAAAGCTAAACTTGTCGATTTGCGTCCTGGAAGAACACTCGATGACTTTACAGAGGATGCAATTCGCCTCAACAGAGATGAGTTCAACAAGCTACTTGACGAAAAAGGTGGAGACGCAGCCCTTGGTTGGGTAATGAAAAAACACGCAGGAGATCTCGGTTACGACGGGATCAGAGCAGATGACGTTGCCTATGGCACAGTTGTATTCAATAAGGAGATGATTCGTCCAGACACCTCAGTCCCCGAAGGAACTGACACCTTCGCTGGAGTTCAAAAAATGATAAACGATTTAGCTGATGAGTCATCATCTGGTAGGAAGCTTGTGGACGACCCTGAGCTTCTTTCTAAGCAACTTCAAGACGATCCTCAATCAGTATTGAGATCTACAGAACCAACTATCCCTGTCAAGGAAACACCTACTATCCCCAAGCCCGATAAGACTTTTAGTGAGTCTCCTGGACTTGATCAGATAGCAGCAGAAAAACCTCCTAGGAGCATCCAAGCAACTATCGCAGAAACCCGCTCTTTTATTGAAAAAGCATATGACGCAGCTGTGGATAAGTTCGACCCCATCTTTCGAACGCTTAGAAAGAATAGTGGCGATGAAGAAGCCATGCGTCGTACTCTCTCTGGGTGGTACGGTGTTGGTTCAAAAACAGAAGGGCGACTTCAGCAAGACTTCTACCCGATCATCAAGAGAGCAGAAAAAGAGGTTGGTGTCGACGCTCTAAGAGAAGCTCTTATCGACCTTGGAACAATAGAACGTGGAACTCGTGGAACTTTTGGATATGTAGACAACGTGGACAACGCTAAGTATGGGTTAGATGTTCTAGCTAACAAGCTTGGTCCTGAGAAGATGGCTAAACTCCAAACCTTCCTCGATGAGTGGTACGAATACCACCGACAAGGAACGCAGATGGCTGTCGATGCTGGTGTTATCTCGCCACAACATGCACAAAATATGCTGGATCGTAACCAGTTCTATGTTCACTTCGACCGTGTTATGGAGGATGTCGATGACTTCATTATTAAGAACAATGCTAGTTTGGGTTCTCCTGGGTCGATGTCAAAACAAGACGTATTCCTTACTGTTAAGGGCGGAACCCAGAAGATTAAAGACCCGATAAAGTCAGCAATCGTTGATTCATATAGCATTCAAGCTGCCGTAGAGCGTAATAAAGTTGCCACCGCAGCCGTAGACAACCTATCCGCTGTTGGACAAGCAACACAAATAACTTCTGCTGAGAACAAGATAAAAAGACAGTCGATATTCTCTGATCTTGCGGAGCTTAAACCTCTAAAGAATAAGATTGAGAGAACAATGAAGTCCTTGACTCGTGTTGGCAAGAGGCTTGAAAAGACTAAAAACGACGTAATGCGTGAGGGGATAAAATCGGTCAAAGATGAAGTGTCAGAAGAAAATAACATCCTTCGACGCAACGATAAGCTTCAAAGCAAATTAGATCGTTCTATAGACGTAATTCAGCAGGATTTTCTACGCTCAGAGGATATGAAGCCTGTCATAACAGCCCTAAAAGACGTTAGGCGGTTTAGTAAAGAACAAGCTAACACTCTACTTAGAGAGTTGAACTCTCTCAACCAGAAGGGCATAGATGCTTACACCAAACCTGATATCGATGGGTCGAAACTAGCGAAAGACTTAAAACTAGAACAATCAGTGACAAAAAACCTCTCAAAAGGGAAGCCCCTCACTGCGGGGCAAGTCCGAAAAGTAGTTAAAAAGATAACCGAAACCACACCAGAGGGACTTGTGGCTCTTAAACAGAAGATCGCTAGAATAGAACCCAAACTTTCAGAGGCGATAGATGCTTTCATGAGCATCAATGTGTCGCTTAATAGGGTCAAACAAAACGAAAAATTTGGCAATAGAACAGTCGATTCGATACTTAAAAACCTCATAGAAATATCCGAATCTAACGCAAATGAGAGTATCGACATAATGGCTCGTCAGTCAACTCTTCCCGATATGACAGGAGAAATCTCTGGCAAAAGAGCGAAGAGTTTGATAGAACAACTCATCGGTATGGATGATTACACCTTGAATAGATTTAAACAGAGACTCGGTACTTTAGACGATAAAACTCAAAAAGTCTTAGCAGATATTGATAACTATCGGAGTGTACTTGATCAAATTAACCAGACGAGATCATCTCTTTACGACGAATCACGACTTGCTCGTGACGCTTCAACTCGTGGGAAAAGCGTCATCTACCGCCTAAAGGGTGGAGTTAAAGAGGCATGGGAGGTCGATCCTCTTGTTGCAGAGTCTTTGAGAGGATTGACAGAGCGACAAATGTCAGGCCTTGCCAAGATTCTCAACCGTGGAACAAAGGTATTCCGAGCGACAGCTACAGGCATCAACCCAGATTTCATGATTCCTAATATTGCTCGTGATTTACAATCTGCTTTCGTCAATTTTGGCGTGAACCCAATCGACTATGTTAGGGGTGTTGCTCATTATATTAAGAAGGACGAGGTATACGACATGTGGCTTCGTGCTGGAGGCAAGCTTTCTCGAACTACAGTCGACCAACACTTCCAAAACTTGGAGTTGGGAAAAGCAACTTCGGGCAAGGGGCTCCCAATACGCTCTAAGAGTGTCCCTGCTGCTCTCGCAAAAATGGGTGTTAGTTTCCTTAAGGATGGGGGTGCTTTGTTCAAAAGACCTAAAGATATTCCACGAGCATTGCTAACAACACTTCAGGATCTTGGTACATTCTCTGAACAACCAACACGTCTTGCTGCTTTTGAGAAAGTTTACAACCAGTCATTGAATAATGGTATGACAAAGGCCAACGCTCTTCAGGCGGGAGCTTACGCATCTCAAGAAGCATCAGCTAACTTTGGACGTGGCGGGTACTATACTCCAGAGTTCAACACATTGTACGCTTTTTTGAATGCACGTATTCAAGGTCTTGATCGTCTTGCACGAACGGTTAAGAAAGATCCCAAAGGAGCTCTGTTTCGCATTGGGATGATAACGATTGCTCCAGCGATTGCAACATATGGGTGGAATCGTATGTTCCCTGCTTACTACGACGAAAACGTTATCCCTCAATCTGAGAAAGATAAGAACTTTATCATAATGGTTTCCAACACACCAATAGAAAAGTACGGGGGGTTGCAGTACTTTAAGATTCCTAAAGGTGACGTTGGTCGGGTTGCAAACGTACTTGAATCTTTCCTAGCGTTTGCAGATGGTTATCAAGCAGAGGATGGAAGCAATCAGTTCGCCAATGCCGTCGGTTCACTTGTTGCGGGGTTCTCTCCAGTTGATCTTAACTTTAAGTTGGGTCCGCTCGGAGCTGTTGCGAATGTGATGATACCAACAACCATGAAACCAGTAATTGAAGGGGCTATGAATAAAAACTTCTTCACAGGGTATGACATTGTTCCTGATTACAAAACAGCACTTCCAGCACAGTACCAGACAAATTCTTACACCAGCCCAACATATAAATGGTTGGGGGAGCGATTAAATATATCTCCTGCGTTACTACAAAACACGATCGAAGGGTATGGCACTGGTATTGCAAAGCTTACAACAAGTGCTCTTGATCCAGCTTTTAAAAGCATGGGTTACACCGCCCCAGAGGCTAAAGGTTCTGACATTAACAGAATGCCAGTTGTTCGTCGGTTCATGGGGGGCGAGAGGAAGAGTAAGGAAGAAGCAGCTATGTCATTTGAGAAACAAGCTAACTCGATCGACTTTCAAGTAAGAGATGTAAGGTCTGCAATCAAGCGTGGCGATGTCCCAGAAGACGCAGGTTATCTAAAAATAGAGGAACTACAGACAAAGCAACAAGAATTACTTGATCGTTCTGATGCAATGCGAGTGAATGAATTGTTTGACCCATCTGTAACACCTAATACCACAACACAATCAAGTTCTGGCTCACTCATTCCCTCAGCATACGCAGAAGCAAACCCCTCAGATATTGCCTCGCTTTTGAAGGCTGATGAGAAGAAGAAGTTCCAGCTTGATCGTTGGTCAATGAATCCAACACAGGCAAACGCAACAAAACTAGGACTGGACTACACAGACTCGACCATGTGGCTCCTCTCCAAGCTTCCTGATGACGTTGAGTCTACTTATATTGCCAAGGACATCTACGCACAAAAGGGTGATGCTCAAGACGCTCAAGCTATGAAGTATATTGAAGCTGGTCGGCTGACAAATGGAAAAGTCGACAAAGCTCTTGAACAAGGCTCAATAGATACAGATCAAGCTTCTCATCTAAAAGATCTTATCAAGCAGTACAAAATTGGCAAAGGTCTTCTGAAGGGTAAGAAGGATAAGAAGATTAAGATTGCCACCATCAAAACTGCAAGCATAGGTCGTGTGCCGACTATTAAGCTCCCTAGATTAAGATCTCCTTCACGAGCGAGGATGAGTTCTATCAAAAGTGGGTCCCTTAGAGGTTCTATAAAAAGTGGTACCCCAATCAAGCCCCCATCACTCACAATTTCTGAATACAAGCCCGTCAAAATTAAGCCTGTCACTAGAATTGCACTGCGTTAGTTTGACATGTTACCCGATAGTCTGCTTTAATAAAAACACATAACATCGTTTATTGGCGAACAACGCCATTACGACTTCACGACATAGTGGAGTCTTTTTTTGTGTGAATATATGCCTAGATCCAGCCTTTTCAACTATAAAAACATGTCGGTGGAAGAAATTCTCCCCGCAATCGCTACTATCCAAACTAATATCGAGTATATGAAGAAAACTCTCGAAGAGATGCGTGGGGAACAGAAGTTGGCATCAACCATCTACCTGCGGCTCATCGAGTTTGACTCATACAAAGAAGAATCAGAGCGTAAACTCATCGAATTAGATTTAACTATCGGTAATGTAAAAAGAGAATACGCAACCCGAGATTATGTCAAACCAGCACTGACTTTCACATACACAGTACTTGGCGTTTTCGGAACGGCTGTTGTTGGGGCATTGGCGGCATTCATTATTCAAGGGGGACTCAAGTAAAAGTCGTTAATACATTCTACAATAGAGTAGAGGAAGAGGTGAAGAGTGGAAATTAAATGGATAGGTGCTAACAGTAATAATTACGAGGTTGGTCGCCGCAACACAAAAATAGACCGTGTAGTTTTGCATTGGATTGTAGGAACGCTTTCCGCTGCTGACGCAACCTTCCAAGATCCAAAAAGGGTGGCCTCAGCTCACTACGGAGTTGGCCCCACAAAAATCCACCAATACGTTAAAGAGGAGGACACCGCTTACCACTCAGGGAACTTCCAGTTCAACTTACGCTCAGTAGGTATAGAACACCAAGGTGGCCCCAGCCTTGCCATTGCAGAATCTACTTACGAAAAGTCAGCACGTCTCGTTTTGGACATTTGCACACGCAATGGGATACCATTAAACAGACAACACATCGTTAAGCACTCGGAGATTAAAGCAACGCAATGTCCAGGTACGCTTGATGTGGATAGAGTTATTAGTATGGCGATTGCATTTAAAGGAGAACCAGAAATGGCAAATACAGTAAACATTACAAACGATAAGTTTAAAGAGTTGGTTCAAAAAGCAACACAATCAGATGCCGTTGCAGACACATTTAATTTCGACCGCATGGACGCAGACCTCGGCAACAAGGTGAAGAGGGCTGTGGAAGACCTCAAGAGTGGAGTTTCTTCTGCTCAAAAAGACAACGCAGACGCTCAACAAGCAAGGTTGGTGCTTGAACAAACAGTTACAAATCTCACAACAGAGCGAGACGGACTCTCGACTAAACTCAAAGCAGCACAAAACCAAAAGCCAACAGTGATCACAAAAGAAGTAGAGATAACTAAAGAAGTAATCGTACAGCCACGAACAGTTGGAGAGCTTTTATCTATTATTGGTAAGTTCGTTACGGGAGTACGAGGAGGTGAAAGAATTAATGGCTAATACACCGTTTTGGGAAGGTGTGAAGGAATCTGGAAGATGGCTTGCTTTATTCTTAGTGTCATGGATGATAACCGAGACACTCAGTCAGGCAACAGCAATTCCAGAGTCAGTAAGCATCCAAGCTTGGGTCTTTGCATACACAATCCCTGTTAGAACCGCAGTTGTTTTGGGACTAACATTACTCGGGAGATTCATCGATAAGTGGCTCCACGAAGCAGGAAAAGCAACAAATAATTCGAAACTAATAGGGGGTCTTACCCGCTTTTAAGAAATCAGGTCTTTCTAGGAGCATAGATGGAGCGTCGTGGTGTCGAGCTTACGAAGAAACAACGTACTTGGATTTTAGACAGAGACGACAATCGGTGCAACTTCCCCAAGCACTTCACAGCAGATAGTTACGACCGATGTGGTAGACGACGACTTCTCACCCAAGTCCATGTCCACCACATCGTTCCATATTCATGGGCTGCCAGAAGGCTCGGTTGGGAACCTGAACAAATAAACAACCCGTATAACCTTATCGCCCTTTGTAAAGATCACCACTTTGCTTACATTCACGGCACTGACATGCGTGACATCTTTCAGCAGTACCGTGACAACAAGCAAGCATATCAAATGATGTTTGAACGAAGACGGCTACTCACTAGCGAGGGTGTGCCGTACTGGGACACGCAATGGGACACGCTTCTTAAACATATTGCCGAAGGTCGCACAAATCGGTTCACAGCGGAACACTCCGAGTTCCCTATGAGACGTTTCCGACGCTTGACTTGAGGACCCATAGCTGGTTTCATAGCACTATGAAATATTGGTACAGGAAGTTCCTTTGCTTTTTAGGAATACACAAGTACTATGAAATAGACGACTACGCTGGGTGCCTTTGCAAGTATTGTCCAAAGGAGTTCCCAGCATACTGGTGGCTATGAATTTAGAATCTAGGGCAAACGACATATTGCAAAGAGAACACCGAGTCACTTACGCTGGCCCTGTTCGCCGCCTAGACAATGAAACCGTTCTCCACTCCCGCCGTGTCGCCGAAGTCGCAACAGAACTAGGGACGCACTGGCACTTAACAGGTCGCTTCTTAGAAGAGGTTAGGGTAGCAGCTCTCCTGCATGATGTAGGAAAAGTATTCTGTGATCCCGAGGTACTTTGGTATCCAGGAGTACTTACCCCAGAGGCTAAGGTCGAACTACGACTGCACCCAATCGACTCTGAAAAGATCGCCGTTTCCCAACAAATTCCGATACGCATAAGACGCTTTATACGACAACATCATGAAAAGATTGATGGCACAGGTTATCCCGATGAGCTTAAGGGGCAAGACATAACTGTGGGAGCCTCTATTATTAAGATGGCAGACGAATGGGATCGCATGCGTAATCCTGTCCCTTGGCGGTCAGGTGTCTTGTCTCCCCACGAAGCAGCCCAAGAGATCAGACAATATGCGGGTGGTCGGTACCCACGAATGCTAGTTGATACGGTTTTTGAGACTTGGTACAAGCAAAAAGGGTACAATGGCAAGGAATGAGATACCGTGCGAAGCTCCATATCATATTGAGGGATGCAATGGAGTTGGAAACACAAGAGATCACTTCACGCCAAAGGGCATTGCAAAACTTCTATACTGGAGCCATCAACAGGTTAACTCTCCAGAAAATATTCAGCGTCTGTCAGAAGCCTGTCACTCCGAAAAAGACAGATCGACCCGACGTAGGATAGAGCAAGTACGGCAACAATTGCATGGTCGCAGGATCAATCTTGGGGAACACGAGGTTTGACCATTGACAGACATTGGACACACGGGTGTATATTAAGGTTATGAATAATTTAACTGCCCAACCTGTACTCCCTCCAACTATTGAAAGTTGGGAAGATTTTATCGCATACTATCAAAGGCTTTCGGAAGTGTCTGCAAATGTGTCTTGGCACAAGGCAGATACTTTGCTTGCTTTATCGAAAAAGTTCGGATATGAATCTCTCGGTAAGTTTGCACAACAAATAGACGAACCCCGCTCGACGGTTGTTAGCTATGTACGGGTAGCTCGTGCTTTTCCACCCGAGGAAAGAGAGGAGTTCGTTCCCTTTTCCACGCACCTTGCAGCCTCATACATCGACACCTACTCGGAATCGAGCAAAGAATTCTCAACAGAGCAACGGTTTCAACTTCTGGAAGAGGCTGCGGGAGATGGGCTTTCAACCCGAGCCGTCCACCAAAAGGTTCAAGAGGAAAAAGTGTCACGACAAGAGCGGGGAGAAATCGTAATAGAGTGTGACTTTTGTCGCACAAACACCGCCCCTATATTCCCTTGCGTTTTTCACTTGCCGTTTAGACAGAGGAAGTCTGACCGCTTCAACCTTCACGACTTATGTTACGAATCGATAGTCAAGATGATAAGGGGAGTATATGCCAAGTAAAAAAGAAACACAGATAGAAGAAGAAATAAAAGATCCGACATTGCTAATGGTCATGGCACAACTCAACAGGAAGTACGGCAAAGGGACAGTAGGCAAACT
>Ga0163148_10005605_pt1 | contig 12513 bp, 9 predicted proteins | sample OliLakLV19MP7P2_FD_148606 | JGI IMG/M metagenome (GOLD analysis project Ga0163148, IMG submission 148606) | Freshwater microbial mat bacterial communities from Lake Vanda, McMurdo Dry Valleys, Antarctica- Oligotrophic Lake LV.19.MP7.P2 | ecosystem: Environmental > Aquatic > Freshwater > Lake >... | reverse complement strand
GAGTAACGTAGTGCTAGCTAGCTAGTACTGGTACCTGGTACTAGTACTACGGCTACGGCGCGTCGTCACAGTAGAATAGCTGCTGTTTCGGTGCGTGCCTTAGTGCTTACCAGCCACATTGAACATGAACCTGAGAGGCCACTACAGTACCTCGTACTCGACCATTTCTCCGCAGCCTCATGTACGACGTACAAACGAATAACTGCAACGTACAGCACGAGAAACTCCGATAGCAATGTTTGCTCCGCGTGAGAGCATGTATTTAGGTGCTTTCTTATAGCCCCACCACGCTTCGCAAAGTAGTCCTAAGTGTATTCGTATTGCTTTAGGTGGTAGAGTAAACTGATCAAGCATCAACCGTGTCTTAGTCTTACTCAACCATCGGCTTATTCGATGTTAACAGTTGTTGGCAAAAACATTTCTACAGCCATTATGTCGAAAGCATCAGCTTTCTGAAATTCCTATTCGTTCGTACAATAGAGAAGGAAGTGTTTCGTTTCGCTTGCTACGAAGGAAATTTGCACTACTGGAGTACTATTAGCTAGCTAGCTAGTACCTAGCTACTAGCCCAATCAAATTAAAGAGGAATTTTCGAATCAAATTAAGATGACTTCAGAGTTGTGCCATAGACATGTACTGTACTAAAAACGAGTCAGTATTGCTAAAGTAACATTTTACGAGAAGGTCACGGCACACGCCTTCGCATTCCCTAATCCATTTCGATTTTATCAGCATTATCCGGATGGTTGGGTGGGCAGTTGTCAATCTCCTGCATTCTCACTTCAACTATTCAGATTGGTCGATTCTACGCGATCGACTACGCCCACATCTCTGGTACGTGTGGTGAACTCCTCTTTCGTACTCTGATCGTGTAGATTTCTACAGGGTATCTTTCTTCGTAGAAGTACGTACACGTACTACTAATATCTACAGTAGTACCTGGCACCTGGCCCCAGCAGGTAGCTGGTGATGATGAACCTGCAAGTCACCCAATCAATAATCGTCGTCTCGCCTCCAGACCTCTCGTTTCTGGTCAGCACTTCTTACATATTGCCCATTTCGAAAAAAGCGTGTGGCTTTGAAAGGACAACAGATCCCAAATAAATTTGCATCGAAGAGGTGGTGGTGCTTTAACTACTAATACATACTGCTAGTCTATTTCATTAATTTTTTCTCGTGGAGTATCTATCACGATCTACTGTAGATATCAGTCATTCCTTTTCCACACAACTACATTACGAAGACTATGATCCCTATCCGTCCCATCAACGAAGAGCTCCACCGTCTCCACCGGCCTGTGGTAATGGCAGAATTGGATGACAGCTACGATGTAAGTATATCTGATCTTGTTTCCATGGAAAAGGAAGGATAAACCTCACACGGGTCTTCTCACATCACGTTGTGGTCATTCTCTATGTCTCCTGTAACGTTCATCTCACAACAGACAGCACTCCAAGGCTTTAATGTAACAAGTGTGGTTAGTCGTAACCAAGGGCAAGCGGCCACAATGAGCGGACATTCCCGCCGTTCCAGTGACCCCTCTGCCAACAGCAGCATGGTCTATCGTTCTGGTACTGCCTTTCGTGGAGGTTCTTCTCCGCATCAAGCAGTGTTGCCTCTGCAACCAGCACCGTATCAACTACAGCGTGCTGTTTCCAGTGGTGGATGCCAGGGAGGTTGTTGCTATCATCCCCGTGTTGGATCCAATGGAAGTGGTTCTCTCTCGGCATCCCAACACGCCCATGCTGCTCATGCTGGTTATCCTCATCATCGTCCTCGGTTGATATATCCCTACACCGAGGCGAATAATGGATTTTATCCTTCCAGTAATAATGGTCCTTATCCTCAATATGTTCCCCGTTATCAAGCTCCGACCATTATTTATGGTTCACCTGGAACCATTCCTCGTGTCAGTTGGTAACGAAGCAACTGGTAGGAGACATTGAAGACGAGGTTAACCTGGTGGCTTTATTTTGGATGGGATTTTGCGTGGTTTTGGATTGGAAGATGGTTTTGGAAAAATGTATGAAAGAGAGAGAGAGAGCTGAGAACCTTGCTTTTTTACAAGAAGTTTTGCTTGGAAAGATTTTTGCCGTTTGTCGGGTGCCCCAGTAGTGCGATGCGCGTTTTGGTTTTTGGGAGTGGAAAAGGTTTTTGATGGTTTTGCTCAAGTTTGTTTCATGGGCAACATCTCTTTTTCACGCTCGGTTTTGTGCATCCAGGAGAAAGGGGGACCAAGTTTTTTTTCGAGTAGAAGCTCTTTGCAGTCCATTTTGGATTCATGCGTAAATCTTGGCGATGATTCCATAGATAGATATCATAAATCTAATGTATATTACATATTCTTTAAACAACAGATGCTTGCTTTTTGATAATTAAAAAAGAAAATGAGATAGATGTCGTAGGGTTTACACTTCATGGGTCCTCTCCGATTCCAAACCGTTTAAGGCTGAAGAAGGATGTACAACCTTGTTTCATCTGGCCTTCTGCGTTGTAAAGTCTACATATCCTAGAACATACAACCTCGGGAAGTTTGCTGTTTTCCATGGATTCCTCGTCAATTGTAAGAGATGCACTCATAGCATTATCCTCCTCAGCTGACGCTTCATTCTGATAGACACATAATTCAGTGTAGAACGGCTTTTTTTGTCGGCTCCCAAACGTTGAGAATCTGGGCACCTGTGAGAAAAAAGGAAAACAAAGTTAAAAGCATAATGAGAAGCAATTCTACCGAAGATATCTCGCTACAGTATTTCAATCCACTATGCATCATTGAATTTACCTGAATGGACACGGATCCAAGAATAAACCCTACATGATTGTCACCATTGCCATCATTCCAATCGATGTAGACCATACGTTCCTCTTTGGGTATTCTTCTCGATGAATACTGATTTTCACAAACCTGCCCAGCCATTGATTGTCCCATGGCTGGTTGCATGGCTGCCCCCAAGGCTTTTCCGGCTTCGTTGCTTTGTCGAACCATTTCCCCAAAGTCCCAAAGCCACTCGCGAGCTACTTTTTGCACTCCAACTTCCCACGCGCCCAAGATGGGTTTGGACGCCTTGCTACTTGTCGTCGAAGAAACATCACCAAAACCCTTTCCAGGAGACTGGGTAGTGCCTCCTGGGACCATGGGAAAATCGCGGATAATAGAATCCCCCAACCAAACACCCGATGTAAGTTCCAAGAGACTAATGGGATATCGAGTGAGAGAGGGCCCCTTGTCCTTTTCGTTGTCGTCATTTTTGATATTGCTTGGATTTGATTCAATTTTATCTTGCAAACGTTTCAGGATATCATCTGAGGACGACGGATCAGACTTTGGTGATGATTCTGTTGTTGGATCGTTGGTGGTGCTATCATTTGGATTGTTGCTGTCGCCTTGGACTTGTCCCGCAATTTTGTCGACGATGCGATCTATGTCACCTTGCAAATCCATCATATCCGAAGCAGACAACGTAGACGACGACGATGATGCTGATGATCCAATACCTGCCGCTGTAGATTGATCTTCGGGCAGACGTTTTTCGTCACAAACCACAACTCGAATCAATGCTTGATTATCTCCTCCATACAAGGCCCACAATCTTACTCGTTTATCGTCGGAAATGGCCAAACAATGTTCTACAGCAAACTCAATCTGTTTTTCTGTTCCAATAATATCGGCTGGTAGTTCACAACTTGTGGTTGCTGCTTTTGCCGTCTCCTTATCGTCGTCGTCATCATTATCAGCCATTCGAATGGTGCGTCGAACATCCAGCGAATACGATGAATCCACAGCATCACAATCCACACTGGCTTTGGACAAGGATACATCACGTGAAGAGACATAGGTAGAGCCCTCGGTAGAGCCCTCGGAACCATTCTGCCAGGAATACAATTCGGAAATGCCCCAATCCCCGTTCTTGGCGAGGGAGAGTTTCACGTCCACTTGATACTCCGGGGATGTTTTCTTTTGGAGAATGCCGGCAGCGATATCGGGTGATACACCAAAGGAAGTAGCTCTGCCCTTCCAAGATGCTTGATGAAAACTTCCCAGTGATTTCAAGGCTTCTCTTGCTTGTTGTTCGGTCTCGTCATTTCGGCGAGCCATTTGGAGACTTGCCAGCGGCGCATGAAGTACACGAGTCGGAAGAAAGGCATTGCAGGAAGGGAGAAATGAAGAAACCTCTAAGAGGAGGAATCCGACGCGAAGCCAAGAAAAGAGAGGATTCATGGTGAAATAAATGAGCCGTCGAGAGGGAGTTGCTGTGCTGGCCAACCAAAAAATATGAGGATGTTTCGAAAAGACACTGTATTTTCACTCGTTACTGATACGATGCAAGCTACAAGCTAGCAAGTATGAGATGAGAGACGGATACTACAGTAGCAAGTACTTCATTCACCAGAGATAGAAGAGCGGCGTCAATGAATGACAATCAATGCTGTTCCCTTCCACATGCTCTTCTATCCTCTTTTCACAGCTCATCACACCATGCACCACTGACTCGATCTTGGTGAAAAAAATGCAAATTATCCAGCTCATAACCAAATAGCGAACCAAATAGAATCTATGGATCTTGGAGCGTGTGCGTCTTTTATTTGTAGTTCCAGAAATTATTCTGACGTCATCTCTCAACGAAGAAAAGCTGTGCGTCTATAGTGAAACCCGCCTCCTCGTCGTCGGAATTTCGGCTTGGCAAACGCTCCTCCCGATCGCTTCTGCCTATTTCATGGACGAATTAATTACTTCTTAGCTAAATGGTGCAATAGTTAAGTAGATCAGCTACTAGCTAGCTACTTTGCCTCTACTTCTTCAGTCCTCAACAACACCCAATTAATAGATGATGCAAGTAAATCAATCGAGATCGACAAGCAGAAACCTGCTTCAGTCGCATTTTCTAAAGCACTCCGCCCAGAGAAGGATCAATTCCCTGCATTCTTTCGCGAGATCCAAACTACTCCACCCAAATTCAGTACATGCACAGTGTCGCCGTCGTCTCCACCCATGCCGATGGAAGCATTTGGGCGTAATTTCGTCGTCTATGGATGCACCAAGACAATTGCTTTCTTGGACGAGACGGCAGCACAGTAGCCTCGCGGTGGAGAGCAGCGACAGCAGCAGCCCTTTTGTGGATCATCCAACGAATAATAACATTTCCATTTTGAATGACAACGCCGAAGACATTTTGCGACAGATTCCACTTCAGGATGTGCGAAATTTTTGCTTCATTGCGCACGTGGATCACGGCAAGAGCAGCTTGAGCAGTCGCATTTTGGAATTGACGGGAAATTTAGGACCCGAAGCTCAAAAAATTGCGCAAGAAGCTGTTTTATTAAATCAACAAGAAAGACAGCCGTCAACTACTACTGCTTCTCCTATTACCAACAATAAACCCAAGAAAAATAATTCAAATGTTGTTACCAGTGACAGCAAGGAACAATATGAATTATTGGATACACTTTCTGTGGAAAAAGAGCGAGGGATTACAGTGAAAGCTTCCACAGCTACCATGTTGTATCCGCATCCGTCGGCTGTAGGACCAACCGGTTGTCTACTGCTGAATATGATTGATACTCCCGGGCATGTGGACTTTGGACGGGAAGTTGTTAGGTCCTTGTCTTTTGTACAGGGAGCCGTTCTTCTTTTGGATGCCTCGCAGGGCATTCAAGCACAGACATGGACTGTCTGCGACAAGGCTCGCTCCATGTCCGACAATCCACCCCAGCTGATTCTGGCCTTGACAAAAGTGGACCTGGATGCTGCCAGACCTGTTCATGTGGCACTGACGGCATCGGAATGGCTGAATTGGGAGGACCCAGATGATATCATTCTCACGAGTGCTCGCAGTCGCTTTGGCATTGCGCAAGTATTGGATCGCATCTGTACAGCAGTACCTCCCCCGACAGCATTAGCAGACGATGCAGATGATTCGGATTATGAACAACTAGGCAATAATCGTTCAGGGAACAACAAAGACATGACACTTCGAGCGCAAGTTGTAGACTCGTGGTACGACGACCGTGGCGTCAACTGTCTGGTTCAGGTTGTGTCTGGTTCCATGGCAGAAGGTGACCGGATTGTTATTGTCGGCGCAAACAAAAACGATGGCAACAATCTACAAAATCAACAATCGTATTCGGTCCAAGAGATTGGTATGGTTTTGCCGTTACCAAGCCGCACCAAACACTTGAGGCGAGGGCAAATGGGATATGTTCGCTTTGGCCTCCGCGATCCCCGCCAAGCACAACCAGGAACCGTTTTGATCTTGCAGAAACACATCTCCAAAGAAATGATCTTACCCATAGTACCAAATGCTCATGACATTACCAAGTCGGTTTTGTACGCCAGCGTCCACCCAGGAGACTCGGATGGATTCGATGAATTGGTCTCCGCCGTGGATCGGCTCGCACTGAACGACACGGGGCTAGAACTATCCCGCACTGCTGCACTCTCAGGAGGAAGTGAACGAGGGGGTCCTTTTCTGGGCCCTGGACTAAAGGTTGGATTTCAAGGGATTTTGCATATGGAAGTGTTTCGACAGAGGCTTTTGGATGAGTTCGATATCGAGGCCATTGTCACACCGCCAAAAGTTCCATATAAAATTACGTACAAGGAAGGAAGAAGATCAAAAAGTCAACCTGCTGGTGAACCTGTCACGGAAATTATCGAGGATCTTGCTCAGTGGCCTGGTCAAGGGGTAAGGTTCTCAATCGAGGAACCCATGGTGAGCGCAACAATAATGGCCCCCGTCGATTGTGCCGGTGCTGTCATGGATTTGATCAGTCGAAGACGTGGTATCGGGCTCGAAAGCAAGCCAATCGATGAAGAAACATGGATATTTACTGCTCAAATGCCCTGGGCAGAAGTAGTCGTGGACTTTCACGACCAATTGAAAAATGTCACGGCTGGATTTGGTAGTCTTGATACGGTCGAGGGAGATCCTCCTTTTCGACAAGCAAACGTTCACAAGGTTGAAATTTTGTTGAATAACGAAGTTGTGGAGCCGCTTGCATTTGTCTGCCATAAAGATCATGCTCATGCACAGGGCCGTTCTGTCTGCAAGAAACTGCAAGAAGTGTTGCCGCGGCAGCAATTTGTGGTCGTGATCCAAGCCAAGGCCGATGGAAGGTAAGTTATCGAAGTGACGTAGCTGGCGCAAGATGGGCAGCAACAGAACTTTTATCGAAACCGTGATTGGTTGGATCGTTTCCTCACGTGATTTTGCTTCCTCCCCCGTCGTGACATTTCAGAATCATTGCAAGTGAACGCATCAAAGCATACAGGAAAGATGTTCTGATGAAATCTGGCAAACTAGTAGGTGGAGGTGACATGACGAGAAAAAAGAAACTACTGGAAAATCAGAAGAAAGGAAAGAAGAAACTTGCCGGGGGTAGAGTTGCGCTGTCTCAAGCAGGTACGCCGAGTTTGCAGAAAAGTTGGTAGGTTGCAGTACTAACGTCTCACTTACTGTTCAATTTCCTGAACTCTTTTAGCATTCAACTCGGTTATTTCTTCGAGGAGTTTTTCATCGGCTGCTACCTCATCAAGTGATTCGTCACATGTCAAGCTAAGGATTGTCGCAATTAATGATGTCTATGAACTCGCCAATCTTCCCAAATTGCAATCCTTCTTACGACAGTTGCAACCGAAAGCTACCAGTATTGTCCTTGCCGGAGATTTTTTGTCACCTTCCACATTATCATCGATTGATGGAGGGCGTGGCATGGTGGCTACATTACGAGCCGTGGGATTGACACACGCCTGCTTAGGCAACCATGAAGCCGATTTGCATTGGCCGATGTTGCAGAACCGACTTCAGGAATTAACAGCCAAAGACAAAGTCACGTTGGTGAATACAAACGTAAGAAAGCCACCACCGGCTTCCAAACTCGCTGGTACCGATGGGGAATGGATGTTGACAAAGGCGCCACCCTATGCCATTGTTCCCTCGGCCTGTGGACGCGTCAATATAGCATTACTGGGATTGCTTAGTGATGAGCCAAGCGTCTTTCGAGATCATACCTTTCGAGGAGCCCCCATCGGTAACGTTATAACAGCTTATCAAGAGTCTTATGCGGAAATTGTGGCTGGGAATTTGGCTGATTTGGTTGTTCCCATGACGCACATGTCTCTGTCGCGAGACAAGGAACTCGCAAGATGTATGTTGGAATTGCAACCCCAAGGAGTTCCCAGTGTAATTATTGGCGGGCACGAACATGAACCTTACGATATCAAAGTCTTTGACAACGGAGAAATCGATGCCTTCGGTATTGATAACAATCCACAGGATGCGTCTACTTCTAGTTTCGCTGGAGACGACAATAATTACATTCGGATACTCAAAAGTGGATGTGATGCGGAAGCTGCGACACTTATCGATTTGACTTTTGATGTTGACGCTGAAGGACAGCCACTTATAGATATGCAGGCCGACATTGTATCCATGAAACCCTACGAACCATCTGTTGTAGTCCAAAAGATTGTTGATGAGAAGATGAGTGTCGTAGATACGTTGAATAACGAAATGATTGTGCAGTGAGTATTGTTGGACGAAACCAAGTGCTTCGGTCGTGCCTTGTTCGCTTCTCTTACTTCCACTCGCATTGTATTCAATTCACCGCCAGCGCCGAAACGCTCCTGCCACCCGGAACACCTCTCAGCTCCCAACGGTCTCGTTTTCAACAAACCACTGTTGGTGCCATCTTGTGCAAAGCCATCAAAGACGAGCTTGAATCGGTGGATGTCTGTATGATCAATGGGGCTACCATTAAAGGGAACAAACTTTACGAAAACGACAAGATTTCATACGCCGACCTCAAAAAAGAATTGCCCTTTCCTACAAAAATGGTTATAGTGCCAATGAAGCGGTGGGAATTAATGGAGGCAATTCATTATTCGCGCACCTTTAATGAAGAGGGGGTCAAAATAGCAGAGGGAGAAGAAGTCCCACGGAGAGGGTACTTGCAGGTCGACTTGGATTTTGACGGGGATGGCATGCCAGGTATGCTGGACGACACTGTCCGTGTCTGTCTGCCGCGGAACTTGTTGAATGGCTTCTGCCGAATCGAGCCTTTGATGGCAGTAGGTAAGCAGCTCAAGGAGGACGGAAAATTTCCTGGTTCTGATGACTTCGTTCCGGCAATCCTATACATTGTGCGCCATTTCTGTAAAGCCACATGGTTGGACATTGTCAAGGAATCCATTTCTTTCGACGACGTTGACTTGAATGGCGACGGCGTGCTTGATCGAGAGGAGATCAAAATCATGATGGAGAAGTTTTTGGGTCACCCACGTAAGTTTTGCTAGGCGGCCCTCGTGCCGATCCATGCGTAATCGATGCCTTAATTCTGTTCTTGTCCTGCCCGCGATTTCAGCGCCGGAGTTTGTGGTAGACGATATGATCGATGCGATTGATGCTGACGAAAACGGAGTGATTGATGCCGGGGAATTTAGGTAGGTCCAGCAATTGGGGGAATCCTATTGATTCTGATAAAGCTCTCTCTCGACTGCTGTTAGATGGTGTTTTTTGAATATAACATGATGTAATGTAAATGGCACCCTCTCGCATGTGAACTTCTTGAAGTATCTTGCAATATCTTGGATTTGCCTGAATTCTCATGAACCACCACATCTGCAAGAACTCACCAAATAGTTATTGACTTGGCCTTGCAGCTTTTTGATGGCTTCCATGGAAAGGGAAGATCTGTTTCGAAAGTTGTAACCAAGCACCAGCTCTAGATTGGCCATCGCGCTGTCAAAAAGAATAGTATAATAAAACACTTGTATTATTACCTTTCACTAATGTAAATTCTTCATGTCATCAGGACTTCTACTCACTACTAGCTAGAGCGCAGATCACTTGCATCTTCAGCTTCTCCGAAAAGGTTCACCCCCTCCGGGGCGGAATTTTTAGTAACTTGTTATGAAAGACTGGAATTGGATCAATTACGGAAGTTTTGGTTCGTCTAGATTCCCGCTCACGATACAATCTTGTATCTTCCATCACTCTTGAGCAGAAGCACCCCCTTTTCTCTCAGGTCGTCGATCATGGGGCGAAAGTCGCCCAAGCCAAAGTTCACACGGTCCGCTATAACCCTAAGATCGTCGAGGGAACACTCTGCGCCAATTCCAATGATTTCTTTCATCATGGCCTCGAACTCCTTTCTTAGTTTGCGTTTGCTTTGACCTCCGGCGCCCCCTCTCTCACGATCGAGCGATCCATGCTCATCCGAATGTACTTGGTCCTTTGTAAAGAATCACAAAAGGAAATTAGTAAAGGTAAAAGATTCTCTGCCAATGTTAGGAAGCTTTCCCGATACATGCACTGTACTTACCACAGACCTCCTCATGAGCTCTACAACATCCAATGCGTCCCCTTCCAAAACAAATTCTCGGAGACACGCCTTTGCCCTCGCCTGAGACAGTCGAATCATCGCCTCCAGCTGGCGTGTCGTGATTGGAACAGTGTCTTGCCTTTTCCTTCCATTTTCTGGATATCTCAGCTGCATGTAATAGTCTTTCAGCACTGCCGCAGCCTCCTGGGTGAGCTTTGGTTTACAATACTCGCGCGCGTACGCAATGTAATCACGAACTAAGTTGCAAGGAAGTGGCTGCTTTTGAAAGTCTGCAACCCATGCCAGCCGTTCCCAAATCGGAATCCGATCTTCACCATCCCGAGTAGGATGAGTTGGTTCTTGATTCTGCTGTGTGTATGTCATGGGTGGTGGGGTAGCACCGGGTATGTAACGGCTTGTACTGGAACGTCCGCCCCCACTTCTATAAAGATCCATGATATTGCTCGACACGAGACGATCCAGATTCTGGTCCGCTCGGTCTCTCAGAATAAACACCAAATCAAAACGCGATAATATTGGCTTGGACATGCTGAGGTTTTCAGCAACTGTTTTATTCATGTTGTAACTGCCGTGTTTGGGATTCGCAGCGGCAATAACACTGCAACGTGCTGGCAAAGATGCCACAACTCCAGCCTTCGCGATCGAAACTTGTTGCTGCTCCATGGCTTCCAAGAGCCCATCCTGACTCAGCTTGGCCATTTTGTCGAACTCATCTACACAGTCGGGAAAGGAAAACACACAGACAAATTGATCAATGACGGATCAGGACCACTCCATGCGATTCCAACCACACGAAGCATCACAACTTCAAGCAACGATCCACATTCCTCCTTGGGCCTACCTATACAACATATCCCGTTGTCTGCTAAAACTAGTGCCCCTGCCTCCATTCCAGCTTCGCCATTTTCCTCCTTTGTCATGGTTACTGTCAACCCTGTCGTACTGGCCGTGTTACCTCCGACGTAAACACTGCGAGCTGCCAGCTGAGATGCCGCCAAGAGCATTTGCGATTTGCCCATCCCAGGGTCTCCTACTCTCACCACCACAATCCCCAAAATCGGAAGTAGTCCAGGAATACATGTTTCGGGTTAGTTCGTGATGGCGAATGCGCATTTGCGAGTTTACAAAGCCGTTGGTTCATTCCTAATGTACGTACCAACCACAAGAATGTGTGAATTGCTACGGATTTCCCCACTGGATGCTTTCTGAGCAAAAGATGCCGCCGATGGAGTGCCTCCCAACAAACACAACAGAATCCCGGCTTTCACTTCATTATGCCCAATAATAGCTGGGCAAAGCGATCTTACCAATAAGTCAAAGGGAAACGACATTCTTTCTCGCATGCCAAAGAATTTGTGGTCTGCATGGCATAATTGGGTAATAGACTGCAATTGATGCTGCGAGTACTGCTGCCGCTGTTGTTGTCCTCGTCGATTGTTGCTTTGCGACGTTTCCGATAGAGTTGTGATGGAATGCCCAATCAAAAAAAGCGTATAGGTACTAGTTTCCTTGGCTCGTTTTCCCATTTTTCCAGTGGCCAATGCCTGATTGACCACGTCGACGACAGACGCCACCAAGACTGTATCGCCAGGACGACATGAATCCACCAAATCATCCGCTAATTCTGCCGGCATTTGGCGTGGTTGTCGTCCCGATTGCATGGTACTCTCTTCTTGTGACTCCTGCAATCGTATTTCCTGTACATTGGAATAATTCGCCATGGACCGAACCATATGAAAGGACCGCGATTTGCAATTGACGGTAACGCATTTGGAGGGTACCGAATATTTGCCACGGTCAAATGCGTGGATGACAACTTCACCGCATTTGTTACAGGTAAAGTCTGCCGTGGCAATGCGTAAGCGTTTGGGACGCACTTTGACGACATTTGCTTTCACGGTGATCAATTTCCCTACGGTCCCCGTTTTGATATCCATCATGTTGATTCTAGGCTTGACATCCATCACGCGTACTTGGATTTTCGAGGCATCCAAAAATCGTTGCAGAGTTCCACTCGTATTGGAAGAAGGCAGCCCAGTTCTTGCGTCGACTGTGTCATTGCCACTGTTGCCGTTGCCGTTGCTGTTGCCGTTGCTACTACTACTGCAAATGCTGCTAAAATTGTTGCGTTCTCGCCACAAAGTCGCAGTGGCCAAACTCATGGCCGTACCC
>Ga0163148_10005602_pt1 | contig 12514 bp, 11 predicted proteins | sample OliLakLV19MP7P2_FD_148606 | JGI IMG/M metagenome (GOLD analysis project Ga0163148, IMG submission 148606) | Freshwater microbial mat bacterial communities from Lake Vanda, McMurdo Dry Valleys, Antarctica- Oligotrophic Lake LV.19.MP7.P2 | ecosystem: Environmental > Aquatic > Freshwater > Lake >... | reverse complement strand
AACACCTTGTACATCCCCGGCCTCTCGAACCGCAAAACCGGCCGAAAGGATTAATGGCGAGGTATTTTTACTCCGCCCGCGGACGACAAAACGACGCCGCTTCAGTGATGTAGTTTTGCACCGGCGCGCACACAGAGCATGCGCCGAGCGAAGCTTTGGCACGACCAGAACAAGCCAGAGAGATTTGTCCGGATCAGATCGTCCCACTCAGCCTCTGTTGTGTCGAGCGCGGGTTTCATTACGACCGCGCCAGCGTTGTTGAACACGGTGTCGATGCGCCCCGCGCGCGACCATATCTTCTCCACCGACGCTTCGATTCCAGCGCGCCCGCTCGACAAATCGAACACTGCGCCGATGCAGCCGGCGCCGATCTCGGACGCTGCACGCTCGGCCGCGGCGGCGCTACGAGCCGTGACCACCACCTTGGCGCCGGCCTCGACAAGCGATTCAGCGATGCCGCGACCGATGCCGCGAGCGCCGCCGGTGACGACGATCATGCGTCCTGCAAGGGTTCTGGCGCTCATGGCAAACCCGCTCCCGGCGCCGGCGCTTCCACAGTTTCGATAAAGGCTTGCGACTCGCCACGTGGCATACCTTCGAGTGTCGTCGCAGCCGTTACGCAATAGAGTGTTCGGCGCTGCGGCCCGCCGAGCACGCACGCGACCGCCCAACGTTTGTCGGTGGTGTCGATGCGATCAAGAATTTCGCCGCCCTCGCGCACGCGCAGGAATGCGCCGCTCAGAGGGCTCGCCGCCCACACGGCGCCCTCCGCGTCGAGGCAAATGCCATCCGGCGTGTGCCCCGGTATCGCCGCCCATTCGCGGCGGTTTGAGAGAGAGCCATCGCTAGCGACATCGAAGGCGGTCAGGCGTTCGGCGAAGCTCTCCGCCAAGATCAAAGTGCGGCCGTCCTCGGAAAGGGCCATCCCATTGGGAAAGATGACATCCTCCGCAACGACGCGCACGCTGCCGCTCGGCTCAACAAGCAGCAAACTCGATGGACGAAGCTCTGCACCGCCAAAGAAATCGAAGCCGTGATGACCGACATAGGCGCGTCCTCTTGCGTCGACCAGCATCTCGTTAGCGGCGCCGCGCGCGTAGCCGCCAAGATCGGCATAGGCGGACAGAACTCCTCCGTTGCCAATGCGTTGAATCGCGAATGTGCGCTGCGACACCACCAGCGCGTCGCCGTCGGGAAGGAAGCCCAGCCCCCCGGGCGTGCCTTCCACGACGGCGACTTTCTCCGGCGGACCAGAGAAATCTGTTCGCAGGACCGAGTTCGAGAAATAATCGACAAACCAAAGATGCCCGTCTCGCCAGCGGGGCGCTTCCGCAAAGCCAAGGCCCGATACGAGAGTGTGCAGGGGGCCGCTCATGCTGCTTTGCTCACACGGCCTGCGCGCAGATCCGCGAGTTGTTGATCTGTCGGAACCGGCGCGTCGTAATCGCCGTAAATGACGCTCATCGCACCTGGATCAAGCGCTAAGCTGTGCTCTAGCGCCCGTGTAACGTCATCGTGTGTCTTATGCCGGGCGGCAGCGACCTGGCCGTACAGCGAGGATGCCGTGATGACGTATTCGTTGAAATTGCGCACGCGGCGCTCGAAGGGCGCGAGTGCATCGGCAGTGGCCTTTTCCTTCGCACGCAGGAGCGGCACAATGTGTTTTGCCGCGTGATGCGCATCGCGCATGCTCATGTTCATGCCCATCCCGTAATAGGGCGGCGTGCAATGCGCCGCGTCCCCCAGCAGCAAGACGCCATCGGCAACGTAAGAGGACGCGTGATGCTTGAGGATTTTGTAGACGTGAACGCCGTCCTCTCGGAGCTTCATTTTGTCCCAATAGGGAAAGCGGTGTTTTAGCTCCTCGTGCGCGCTTGGCAGCCCTTCAGCGCGCCATCGCGTGAAGTCCGCGGGCATGGCTTGTACAGGGCAGCGCACCAGCTCTGGAGTAATGGGAAAGAGACCACAGAAGCCGTCCGCCCCCCAAATTTCCGTCTGGCGATCGCCCGGCTGATCGGGGGATCGCTCGCAGGTAAACATCACATAGGCGTACGGATAGGTCTCGATCTCCGTTGCGATACCAGCTTGCTCGCGCACCATCGACGCCGAGCCATCGCATCCAACAACAAGCCGCGCATGCACCTCTGTTTCGGCGCCATCGCCGAGCACGGTTACGCCGCATGCGACACCGTCCCGGTCTTTGAGCAAGCCTGTCGCGCGCACGCCGCGGAGAAAGCGGATGTTGGCGCCTTTCATTGCGGTTTCCGACAACGCAGCCTGCAGCATCGGATGCGGCAGCGCGATGCAATAATTGTAGGGCGCCGGCGCGGTGGCGGCGAGCGGCACTTCGGCCAGCGTCTCAAGCTCGGGGCCGAGCGCGAGCCAATGATGCAATTCGATGGCGCCGCGGCTCTTGAACGCCTCCAGCGCCCCCACCGCAGCGAGCTTCGACACGGTGCTCGGCGCCAAGAGATCGCCGCGCCGCAGTTCCGGGATGCGCGGTTGCATTTCTAGCACCACGACATCGAGCCCCGACTCGCGCAAATTGATCGCGAGCATCGCTCCTGCGACGGCGCCGCCGACTATCACTACATCGCAATCGAGGCGTTCCATGCTCGCTTCCTATAGTCTGAGATCGTCGCGCAAGACGCCGTCCGTGACCACCGCGTCGCCATCGAGCGCCACCGTGCAATTTCGCATCGGGATGTCAAAATGGCACGTCGTGAACCGTCCCGCCGCCTCGTTAGCGCCGGTGGAGTAGAGAAAATTTCCAGCAAACGCGCGCAGCTCCGTGCCGTTCACGTCGCGGCGATCGTACATCGTCAGTGCGTCCCAGCGTGCAGCTGGGTTCATGCCCCATCCAAGGTGAGAGACAGCGTAAGCTTCGCGATCATTCCATGCGGCGTAGTACGAGCGCATCAATTCGGCATCGAGCCCGCTGCCTTCAATGCGTGTCACGTAATCATCCTCAATCACCAGCGTCACCGGCGTTTCCACGTAGCGTTTGAAAGTGAGATTTGCGTCGCCCGGCGAAAGCACCAGCCGCCCGTTCACGCTACCCGGTCTCGGATTGCAGACGCACATGCCGGCCGGCCAATAACCCATGCGGCCGGGTTTGTCGGCAACGCCTGCGCTGCCGCGGCCGAGGACGCCGTCAAGGTCAATGTCGAGGTCACTGCCAGCGCGTGAGGTGACGCGCATCTTCTTGGCGCCGGTGATGAGTTGACCGCCGCGTTCGCACAAATCCTGCAGACCGGGCATCGGGCGCAAGCGGTCGAACACTTCGGGATGCTCATCGCTCAACATGAAGATGCGCGCGCCTCGCGCCAGTAGCGCTGCCCGCTCGCGCGTATGCAACAGCCCTTCAACGGTGCAATCGACGATCAGTGAGGCGCTCGCGAGGCCTTCGACGGCCGGGCCTAGATCTGCAAACGCTAACGATGTGCCGGTTGACCTGAGGGGAATAGCGCCGGGTGCGCGCGGACTAAGCGCGACGACGTGATAAGGCCGCGCGCCGAGCCGGACTAAGGCTTGCTCGGCGACCTCCACAAGCAGCCTGCGCGATTGTGTCTCGGAGGCGATCGCCACGATTTCGCCGGGCTGGACATGAGCCAGCGTCAGCGTCTCCGCCAACGCCTCAATCCACTTCGGCTCGGGTCGCTCCACGTGCATCCGCGTCACGTTCGGGTGCGGTTGCAACGGCGTCAAAGCACTATTTGGAAGCCCCCATCACGGCAAGTTATCGCACGCCATCTCACGGCCATGAGCGTTCGTGATGGGCCCCAAATATAAGTGCTTTGACGGCGCGCTTCACGGCTGCCCAACATGAGGGAATGGTGGGACCAGCGCCGACGCGCACACGGCCGCCGTGATCGTGAGGGCGCACTACACATGGCTTTGAAAGACCTAAAGGGTTACTCCGTTCCGTTTTCACCGAAAGGCACCGCGCAGATCGTGGGTGGGCTGCCGTGGAATTTTGGCGTGGACATTCTCGCGGTTCACTACCGCACTGACCCGGACCAAATCCGAAAACTTCTGCCCGAGCCGCTGGAGTTGTCGAAAGAAGAGCCCGATGTCGCCTACGTTTGGTTCGGCGACTGGCAAGGGCTTTGGTCTGGCCACGACGGCATGCTGGGCGTAAATCCGGAGCGGACCCAGTACACCGAATGTCTCATCGGCGTCCGTTGCAGCCATGATGGCGTCGAGGGACAGCGCGTTGTCTACATCTGGGTGGACAAGGATTTCAGCCTCACGCGCGGCTGGTTCATGGGCTTCCCGAAAAAGATCGGCACGGTGCACATGGGTACCCGCAATCGCCATTTGCATGCGTTGAATCCGGCGATGCAGGCATGCGGACCGGGCTCGCGCTATGCGGCAATCTGCGAGTCACACGGCGAACGCCTAGTGACCGCCGCGATCGACGTGAAGCAGAAGATCACGCCGGACAAATTGCCCAAGCCGTTCGGCACTGACCTCTTCCACACTCTTCATTTCCCAAGCGCTGATGTGGAGCAGCGCGACAAACCGCTCTTGCACCAACTGGTGCAAACCGTGAGCAGCGACCTGAAGTTCGGCGAAATCTGGGAAGGCGAAGGCGACCTCACCTATCACGCCTCCGCGTTCGAAGAGCACACGGCGCTCAAACCGAAGGAAATCATCGGCGCCTACATCATCCCAGTCGGGTTCCAGATTCGCGGCACTCGCCTGCTGCACGAATACGACTGACCTCTCCCAAGAGCCTGCCTTGGACCGCTGGGACAGCTTGCGGCAGCCCCGGCGGTCCGATATTTCATGAGAACGCATCATGAATGCGCCAATAGCTAGCTGGCGGGCCCCCTTGAACTCGCGTCGTCTCGAACACTTTCTGGCCGTCTATGAGCACCGCAGCTTCGGCCGCGCGGCGTCAGTCGTGCATGTGTCGCAACCGGCGCTCTCCAAAAGCATCCAGTTACTTGAGGAAGAGCTAGGCGTTCAATTATTCGAGCGCGCTACGTCTGGCGTTCTTCCGACAATCTATGGCGAGGCGCTCGCGGGACACGCCAAGGTCATTCAAGCCGAGATGAAAAACGCCGCGCGCGAGATCGCCACGCTCAGCGGCGCCGATAGCGGCGAGGTTCTGATCGGCGCCACACCGAGCGTCGCCGCTGATCTCTTGCCGCGCGTGTTCGAGGCGCTGCAAAAATTGCGTCCGGGCATCCGCTTGCAGGTAATTGAAGGCCTGATGGAAGACCACATCCCGGCGCTACGACGTGGCGAACTCGACGTCTTCGTGGGCGGCTGGGCGAGCGACGCGCATCCTGATCTAGCGACGAAGCTCATTATGCGTGATCAGATTCGCATCTTTGCGGCCGCCGACCATCCGCTCGCGGGCAAGAACGCCATAGCGCTGCCCGACCTGCTGACCTACCCATGGATTTTGCCGCCGCCAACCCAGTTCTGGATCGACCAGGTGATGCAGATTTTTGTCTCATCCGGATTGACGCCGCCGGTCCCACACGCCGTCGCCAACTCCGCCGGGTTCATCAAGGCAGTACTGCTACAGAAGGATTTTCTCAGCGCGTTGCCCGCCCGGCTTCTCTGCGGCGAGGTGGCCGGCGATTCAATCGTCGCCATTGACGTCAAGGAATTGTCCGTCAGCGTAAACATCACTGCGACTTATCGGCGTCAAGCGATCCGCCTGTCAGCGTTCGAAGTCTTCATGAAGTTGCTGACGGATGTGGGGCAAAAACTGACCGTGGCGGCGCGGGCATAGCGCCGGCCCGCACCTGCTCGACGAGTCCAATCAATGCGTGGTCGTCCTCTCGCAGCGCAGCGTCATGTAGCGCGCGTATCCGTTGTGAGGGATCGCCTTGCGCGCTAAGGTCGGGCAGCAGATTCATGATCATCGCGAACGCGCGTAGGCCCCGCGTATGAGTATCGCCATACCCTTTGACGAGACGCTGCAGCCGCAAGACCTCCACGCCGAGCTCATAGTCAGTGCGTGCCGCATTCACCGCCGACATGAGCCAGCTGTCTATTCTCGATCGCTCAGTGGCGCAGCGGTACGAGTGCGGACGGATGACGCGGAGGGACGCTGTGAAAGAGAGCAACAAGTATCCACTGAGGCGAGAGGTCGTGATTTTCCAATCGCGTTCGATCCATTTCGAGAACGCGCCGCGCGCCCAAGCCCAATCACGCAGCGCGCGCCCCAGGCTTTCTGGGAGAATGTCGCACACCTCCTCAAACCGAGGGTGCATGAACTCAGTAATGCGGATGATCTGGCCTTCCGTGGCGCCGGCTTCCGATTTCACTCGTTCAAACCGGGCGGCGCGCAATTTGAGATCAGCGACGCGCGCCACATCCTCATAACTCATCCAAAGCGCCAAGCGGCGCGCGGCCTCGCGCGAGAAGCGCCAGTCCGGCGCTGCTCCCAGCTCGGCCTCCGCCGCGCACAGCCGAGCCACGCTTGAGAGATACTCGCCCGCATAGCGGCGACCCTGATAGTCGAGGAGTCGCTCGACGCCGATTGCTGCGATGTCGCGCACTGCAGACGGCAGCTCGACTAGACGTTCCCTCGACGACGATGCGTGCGCCGTTGGTTCTGCTCCATTGGTCGTAGAAGTCGCGCCCACCGCGGCCGCGAACGCCTCGGCGAAGGCCGCGAGACTGCGCTCTCGCCCGCGCCCGCTCATAGCGACAATCGCCTCGTAGTCGGCGCGTGAGAACGGCAAGACCGCGCTGGCAGCGAGTGCGCCGAGCATGGCGGCGCTGATCATGGTGCCATTCCGCTCGGCGATACACTGCAAGTCGATGAGGTGCACTTTCTTGGACGCGCCGCGGCATGCCTCCAAGACCTCCGCCGCCGAAAAGGCGCCGTCGCCACGCGCGGATTTCTCTGCGATCGCGAACACACGATGCGTGGAAGCGATCAGAGTTGTGCGATCGTGGGTCACCAAGCCGCGTGCGATCGCGCGGCCCGCTTCCATCAATTCGAGCGCAAGGACGACATCGACGTCGCCAGGGACCGGCATCAGTGCGAGCACGGGCTCGGCTGTCTCCGCCGTTGGCGGGCATATTTCGACATAATACACCGTCGCTCCGGTTCGCTGCGCCACGCCGGGAACTGACGTGGATTGGGCGAGCCAGCCTTTGGACTCCGCAAGCGCCACGATCCAGTCGGCGAGGACGCCTCCGCCTTGCCCGCCGAGCGCATTGATTGAGATACGGATCGGGCGGAGAGTCACGCGAGGCGCGCCATCCGCGCGCGGTCGGCGCCGCGCTGAAGCGCGGCGATTACCATGTCGCGCACGGCTTGACGCCAGCGCTCGAAGCGGGATGGATTGAACACCTGGTCCGAGCGATAGAAGCTCGGGCACAGCACCGCCGCGTGGGCGATTTCCCCGCAAACGCCGCAGCCGACGCAGTCGTTGTTCACGGCGGCCACCGGATCCTCGCGCAGCGGGTCCGGATTCGGCTTGATCGTGAGCGAGGGGCACCCGGACAAACGAATGCAGGAATGATCGCCGGTGCAGACATCTTCATCGACGCCGTAACGCTGCTTGACCCGCCGTTTTCCGTCGCTCACCGCCTTGACGAATAGCGGCTTCTCGCGCCGCTGCCGGCTGAGCATGCATTCCGATTGCGCGATAATCACCTTGGGGCCGCGCAAGTTCGTCGTCATCGCGTCCTTGAGGGCTGCCTTCACGGCCTTGATCTTGTAGGTCTCGACCGTGCGCACCCACGTGACACCAACGCCGCGCACGGCGTCCTCGATACGATGATGCGTGCTGCGCCGCGCATTGCCGCCGCGCGACGACAGGATATCCTGCCCTCCGGTCGCCGCCGAATAGCCGTTGTCGACGATCACGAGCACGTTGTCGCTTTCGTTGAACACAGCGTTGCCGACGCCGCTCGTCAGCCCGTTGTGCCAAAAGCCGCCGTCGCCCATGACGCTGATCGCGCGTTTAGCCGCTCCCTTTGCCTTGAACGCCGCCGCTCCCGCCGCGCCAAGGCCGTAGCCCATTGTGGTGTTGCCGATATTGAATGGCGGCAGGATCGAAAACAGATGGCAGCCGATATCACAAGAGACATGGAAGGCGCCGATCTCACGTTCCAAGAGCTTCATCGCCGTGAACACCGGCCGCTCCGGACACCCCGTGCAGAATCCAGCCGGGCGCGCCGGCACCGCGTTCATGCTCAGCGCCGGGACAAGCGGTTTACTCCGCAGGCGTCCGGTGAATTGTTCGAGGAATGCTTCCACGCCATCGCGCAGAACCTGGCCGGTATACTCACCCGCGCGCGGCAGTGACCCTTTGCCTACGATACGGGCGCCGCTGTCGGCGCGGCGCAAGATTGTGTTCACAGCTAGCTCTATGAACTCCGGCTGCCCCTCCTCCACCACCAACACAGCGCGCTTGGCGGCGCAGAACGCGGCGATCTCATCGTCGAGCAAAGGATAGGTGACGTTGAGAACGTGGACAGGCATCTGAGTGCGACCGAAGCCGTCGGCGAGGCCGGTGAGCTCAAGCGCACGCATCAACGTATTATAGAGGCCGCCCTGCACGATGATGCCGAGATCGGCGAACTGGCCCTCGGTTGGACCAAAAGTTTCGTTCAGCTTGTGCTGGTGGATGTAAGAGACTGCAGCGGGCCAACGATGTGTGATTTTTTCCTGTTCATGTTGAAAGCTCGCTGGTGGCAAGACAATGCGATCGACGTCACGCACCGGATTTTCGAGCGCGTCTTTCAAGGTGAATGACGGCCGGATATTGTCCTTGGCGGCGAACCGGCCGTGCATGTGACAAGCGCGAATGCGCATTTCGAGCATAACTGGCGAGTTGGACGCTTCGGAAAGACCGAACCCGTGTTCGACCATTTCTACGATTTTCTGGAGATTAGGGCGGGGGTCGAGCAGCCATATCTGCGACTTCATGGCAAAGGCGTGCGTGCGCTCCTGCATAATGGAGGAGCCTTCGCCGTAATCCTCGCCGACGATCACCAGCGCACCGCCCGTCACGCCGCCGCTCGCAACATTGGCGAGTGCGTCTGAGGCGACGTTGGTTCCGACAGTGGATTTCCACGTCACTGCTCCGCGCAGAGGATAGTTTACGGAGGCCGCCAACATCGCCGCGGCGGTTGCCTCTGAAGCAGATTGTTCGAAATGCACGCCGAGCTCCCCAAGGATATCCTCGGCATCGGCAAACACATCCATCAGATGGCTGATCGGGGCGCCTTGATAGCCCCCAACGTAGGCGACGCCCGCTTGCAATAGCGCCTTGGCGACGGCCAGAATGCCCTCGCCTCGGAAAGTTTCACCCTCTCCGAGTTTGAGTTGCTGCACCTCTTCTTTGAATGAACGCTCGGCCATCGGCGGGGCCTCAAGCGGCCGCGAGCGCCAGCACGCGTAGCGGCGAGCCCGACCCGCCCTCCATCTTGAGCGGCGGCGCGATCACGACCGAACCAACCGGCGGCAATTGATCGAGGTTGGTAAGGCACTGCAAACCGTAGCGGCCCGCGCCATGGAGAAAATGATGTGCGGGGTAAGGTGGATCAAGCAGATGCGCCTGCCCTGCATCTGTGCCGATCGTTTCAACGCCGAAACCCAGAATGTCGCGCTGCTCGACCAAAAACCGCATCACCTCAACATCTGGTCCCGGCGTGTGTGCGCCATCCTCTCTGCGATTGACGTATGCTTGCACCGGACGCTTCGACCAATCAGTGCGAAAGAGAACCCACGAATTTGCAGGAATTTGGCCGTGGCGAGCTTCCCAGCTTTCGACATCGGCGCGCGTGAGCAGAAAGTCGGGATCTTTCGCCGTCTGGGCGGAGCAATCTATAACGACGGCCGGCGCAATCAGTTTTTCGACTGGGATCGAATCCACAGCACCGTTTGGCAGATCGCGCCCGGTCACCCAGTGCACAGGCGCGTCGAAATGCGTGCCCGTATGTTCATTCATCGAGAACTCGTTCCAGTACCAGGCGACGCCACGCGCATCGTAGCGCGAAACTTCGCGGCGCGTGAAGGGCGCGCATTGTCCAAACTCAGGAGGAAGAACGAGCGCCGGCGTCGCCTCAGACAGCGTTTGGGTAAGATCGATCACGCGCACATCGCCAGCAGCAATGCCAGCCAGCAAGTGTCCAAGCGACTGGCGCCCATTATCGGCCATTCAAGCCCCCTCAAGCACGCGCGCGCTGGCTGCGCGCGATGAGCCCGTCGAGGCTCCAATGTCCTCCACCGACACCGCTCAGCAGAAATAGCGCCCCGACAAACGCGACATTGCGAATGATGTGGTGCACATCCTCTGGACCGCGAATGTCGGAGTGGAAGATCACCATCGCGATAATCACATAGCCCGTAAGCAACGTCGCGATCGTGCGCGTGCGCCATCCAACGATAATCAGCAGCGCGCCGAGTAAGTCGAAGGTAATCGACGCGGCCAGGAACATCTCAGGCGCCGGGAAGACAATGAGGGGCGTCTGTTCGGGAAACACACGCCCGCCAATGTTTTGAGGCGCACCTCCCATGCCCGCTGCGGTCTGCGTAAACGTCGCGATCTTGCGCAAGCCGTTTGGGACCAAAGCGACAACGGCAAGCACGCGGCCGATCAGCAATGCTGCGTTCGTCTGGAACGTGTCGTTCGACGCGATTGGCCTGTTCCAGATGTCACGCAGCACGCCAGTCATTAGCTCAGAAATCCCAGGCCAATTCGACGCCCACGACGCGCGGATAATAACGCGACCGGCCTGATCCAGAGACTTGAATGGGTCCGCTGTCGTCGAGCAGATTGTCGCCAAACAGGTAGACCCCGATCGGGCCGCGCTCGAAGCCGAGGCGTGCGCGCAGAAGTTCGTGCTCATCGCCCATGCGTCCGGGCCCACCGGCCGGGCCTGGAGGCGGAGGATCGTCCCCAGGATCGCCCTGCTCGCTAATAAAGGTGTAGCTCGCGTTCATAAACAGTTCGAAATTCGCACCAATGGGTCGCGTGTAGGTGGCGTCAAACGAATAAGTGGACACCGGAACGCTCGCGAGCTGATTGCCTTCCGCGATGTGGGGCGTGCTCGCAAACACGGCAGGGTTGATGATGGAGACAAACTCAGTGGCGTTGAGGTTTGCGGCGCCCTGAAGGGTGAGCCCTTCAATCGGCCGCCACGTCATCGAAAGATCGATGCCTTGACCCGCCACATCACCGGCGTTGCGGATGACCTGTACGCCGCCCCCTATTGTGTAGTTCAACTGCACGTCCGCCCAGTCATAGTAATAGAGCGCCGCCTCCATATAGAGCTGGTCGGAAAGGTGAAATTTGCCGCCGATTTCATAGGACCAGATGTCATCTGGATCGACGGTAAACGGCACGGTGCCGCCGGACGCCGCTACAGCGGCGGCGGTGTTAAAGGTGCCACTGCGATAACCACGCGCCACATTGAGATAGACCAGGTGATCTTCGTCGATCTCGAACGAAAGGTTGAAGCGCGGGCTGAGCGACGAGAATGTTTCCTCGTCTGTATAGGGCGGTGTGACGAACGGCGCACGGCTCTGGGTGAAGAAGCTACGGGTGTCTTCGAAGTAGCGCAGCCCAAGCAGCGGACGCAGCCGACCACCCATGAGCCCGTAGGAGACTTCGCCAAACACAGCGTAGGACTCAGAATTGTAGATCGACACCGCGCTGATCGGGGGTCCAAACGGTACGACGATATCCTCAAGATTCTCTGCTTCTTGGTAGATGACGCCCGCTACCCATTCCAGGGGCGTCTCGAGCTGTGACACGATGCGGAGTTCCTGAACGAGGCTTGTCGATTCACCAAGCACGTCGAGCCGGAAAACGCTGGGCCCCAGGGCGATGGGCCCGGTTGCTTCGTCGGTGCGGTCAACGTAGCCGGTTGAACTCTCGATCAACACTGGCCCCAAGTCGTAGCCAACGTAGGCGGTGTACATGTCGAAGACTTGGTGGTTGCGCCCTGGCCGCTGAAAGCCTGGTGGGATGGTGTAAGCCGGGAATGCGGCGGGGTCGGTCGTCGCAAGGTTGCGGCCCCAGTCGTCAGCGATATCGCTGCGATGATAGCCCAAGCGCAGCGTCAGATCGTCGGTGGGGGTCGCGAGCACCTTGAAGCGATAATTCTGGATGTCGCCGTCATTGAGATCGCCAGGAAAGCTGGGAGATTCCGCGTAGCCGCCGAGTATTTCTTGGCTGGCGACGGCGCGAACGGCGAGCACATTCTCGATGATGGGAACGCTGACCGCCAAATCCGTGTAGTGATTGTTTTCTCCGCCTTCCGTGGTCGAATATCCCGCCGCACCGCGAACGCGCAAACGTTCAAGATCCGGATCGGCCGTAATGAAGCGGATGGTGCCGCCCATCGATCCCAGCCCATAGTGTCAACGCCGGACCAAAAGTACATCACTTGGGCGGAGTAAAAGTACATCACTGACGGTGGATGCAGGTGTTAACGCAGAGGGCCCCCGATCGGGGGCCCTCTGCGTTTCGGCGGCGATATTGAGCAAGCTCAGGGGTCGAGGATTTCGCCGGTTTCAGGATCG
>Ga0163148_10005601_pt1 | contig 12516 bp, 19 predicted proteins | sample OliLakLV19MP7P2_FD_148606 | JGI IMG/M metagenome (GOLD analysis project Ga0163148, IMG submission 148606) | Freshwater microbial mat bacterial communities from Lake Vanda, McMurdo Dry Valleys, Antarctica- Oligotrophic Lake LV.19.MP7.P2 | ecosystem: Environmental > Aquatic > Freshwater > Lake >... | reverse complement strand
ACTTTTGCAATCGTGGAAAATTCCTTTTAGGTATTCTTGACATCGGCCCAGGCTTGATTTGGTGCCGCACCAAAAATACCGCTCGTACGAAGTGGCGTAAAAATCTATTTTTTTTCACTTATGGGTAACTTCATCGTTCTTAAAAACGCTAATATAAAACATCTTTCTCATTTGACAAAGTAGAACTAAACTCCTCCATTTTATCCGCCATAGCCTACGACAAAGCATCCAGCACCTTGTATGCTGAATTCAACACTGGCCAAGTTTGGGCTTACGCTAATGTGTCAGAAGAGGTTTTTAATGGCTTACTAAAAGCCAGCTCTGTAGGAAGTTATATGCGGTATGCAGTGCTTGGTTGTTATGGGGATTATCAAGTCCGCAGGGGGAGGGATTTCAAATGGCAGGTACATCAGGACTTGAGATTAGGTAATTCACCCAGACTAGATTGAAAGGACAATCCAAAGTCCTACCTTTGCTAAAAACACAGTAGTAACATGCAACAAGTGCTGACCATCAAACTGCCGGGTTCCGTTCAATTGAATCAATTCGAGCTCACCATGATGCTCGCAGCCAAGATGTACGAACGCGGCATCCTCAGTGCCGGACAGGCTGCCGAAATGTCAGGATTGTCTAAACGAGCCTTTATCGAACTGTTGGCCAAGTACGGCGTTTCGGTATTTGGCTATTCCACTCTGGAAGAATTAGAGCAGGAAATGCACCATGGATGAAGCCTTGATCGTATCCGATACGAGCTGCTTGATTGTGTTAAGCAAAACGGGGCAGCTGGGCTTGCTGAAAGACCTTTTCTCACAAGTCATCGTCACTCCTGAAGTGGTACGCGAGTTTGGAGAACCTTTGCCAAATTGGATAAGCGTTCAGGAAGTAAAGAGTGCAGCCCTTCAGCGTTTGCTCGAAACTCAATTAGATATTGGGGAAGCAAGTGCGATAAGCCTTGCCTTAGAAATTCCTTCCCATCAAGTTTTAATTGACGAACGGAAGGGCAGGCGGATTGCTTCAGAAATGGGATTAAAAGTCATAGGAACGGTTAAAGTGTTACTTTTAGCAAAAGAAAGAGGCCTGATTGATTCCCTTAACGATGCGCTTCAAAAATTGCTGGATGCAGGGTTTCGACTTTCAGAGCAACTGGTCAAAGATATTCTGAGCAAGTATTCTTGAAAGATTTACGTCCTATCCGAATCCCAGTAGATTCTTCCATGCTATCTGCCGTCGCCTACGACAAAGAGACCAAGACCATTGTTTTGCTAATGCTACCCCTTAACTTCGCACCTACAAATGGCTGCTAAAGACAAATATCATCAAGTCGTTCGCGCTGCTTTAGAAGCGGACGGTTGGACAATCACCAACGCCCCATTCTTTATCCGACCCGAAATCGCACTATGGATAAGATAAAAAAGTATCAACATATCATCGAGACACTGTTCGAAGAATATGCCGCGCAGATGTCGCAAAACAGCGAAAAACCTGAAAACCAAGTCGTTGCCGATCACAAACGGCACCACTACCAACTTTTTACAGTCGGTTGGCAGGACGATCGGTACGTACAGTTCCCTGTCTTTCATTTTGATATCCGCGATGGCAAAGTGTGGATACAAGTGAACAACACGGATATGCTCATCGGGCAGGAACTCATCAATCGCGGCATCCCCAAATCCGATATCGTACTGGGGCTTCAGCACCCGCTGATGCGTGCAGATTCAGGCTTTGCTGTGGCTTAAGTTAGGGTAATTCACCCTCTCCTCCCCCTCAAAAAAAGCCCTACGCTTGGGAACATCGGAAAAAGGCAGCGAACGTATCCAGTACGTCACCCCGGACGATATCGTCCGAATAGATACCTCTCCTGAAAATCTGGAAATCATAAACGACTGGCTATACTGGCATAATTTTGACTTGTTGCCGTAGCGCCTGCGCTGGATCTGTCGTCGCGCAGCGTTACTAAACTTTAGAAGTTTAGTAACGCTATGCTTAAATTTTATACCCGGAAGCAAGACCTTTGCCGCTCATAAATCATGAAACATGCCGTTCCAATTAAACGACTACGTCCGAGTAAAGCCAGGGGTCATTCTGGTTGAAACAAACGAGTCTGTACCCGCTTGGGAAGGACCATTGAGACTTTAACGGAAGTTTGCCTCGAACTTTTTCCACGAAAGGTTACAGCCAAAATCGAGCCTTTTAGGGAAACAGGGGCGATTTTGACCCAATTTTTCGGTTTTTTGGAGGAACATCAATTCCTCAAAACCGCCGGCAAATTGCAACGGGAAATGCGGAGCATTGCACCCGAAATGGTCCGGTTAGCTAAGGACCCGCGCAACTGGGGAATGGCAAAAAGCTTGTGCATGGAAGCGCTTAAAGAAGGGGTGGATTTGAGCAATGCGCAAGCCATGAATGATTTTATTACAAACTTTAATACCAGCCGACTTCCGCCTTTTAACCTCCCGGGCATTGGACACACAAACAGGCCTGTCAAGCGCCCTGTCGCGGAAAATCCCTTCAAAAACATGTCCCGCAATCAGGTAATAAAAGTGAAATACCCCGATGGCTGCATTCGGGAGGGGAAGTTCAAACGCCTGGAGGAGGAGCTGCGGGCAGGAAAATGTGAATGGCTGTCCTGAAATCGGCGCTATCTGTCGGAAGTTAAATCGAACCAATCCCCCAATCGAACCAATCATCCTCGATCGAATCAATCCCCCAATCCACTTCAGTTTTACAGACATAACCAAAGCCCACAACCGAGCAATCCTTGCAAAAATCCGCAGAATTTCTCGGTTGACACTATGCATTGCGGAATGATTCACCGCGCCGTTACGGAGACCATCCTTAAAAACCTGACGGTTTTCCCCGCTGCTAACATCATCGGGCCTCGGCAGGTCGGGAAGACCACCTTAGCCAAGCACCTGCAAACCCTGCTGGGCAAAGCCCTCTATTTACCTGGATTTACAAGACGAACAAGACCTGGACAAATTGGCCTCTCCCGGCCTGTTTCTTCGGGAGCATACCGATGAATGCGTGATAATTGACGAAATCCAGCGCTTGCCCAGCTTATATAGCCATTTGCGTGCTTTGATAGACGAACGGCGCGATCCTGCGCGGTTTATTCTCTTGGGTTCTGCCTCGCCGTCTATCATCAAAGGTGTGTCTGAATCGCTTGCGGGGCGCGTGTTTTTTACCGAATTGATGCCGTTCTCCTTGCTCGAAGCCGAGGGGCTGGCGAGCTGGCAAGCCCATTGGTTAAGAGGAGGTTTCCCGAATGCCCTGACTATGCCCGACGAAGATTTGGTGGGCGAGTGGTTTGATGGGTTTACCCGTACGTTCGTGGAGCGCGACTTGCGGGAGTTGGGCTACAACCTTACACCCGTGCTTTTATCCCGTTTGATGCGGATGCTGGCGCATTTGCAGGGGCAGCTTTTGAATATCACGGCACTCGCCAATTCTTTGGATAGTCGGAGCACCACCGTCACCCAGTGCATTGACTTGCTGGAAGGAGGCTTTTTGGTCAACCGCCTTCAGCCCGGGTACGCCAATTTGGGCAAACGATTGGTCAAAACGCCGAAGATTTACATTCGGGATTCCGGCTTGTTGCACCACTTGATGCGCATCCGCGATTATGATTCGCTGTTGGGCAATCCCGTCCTGGGGGCTTCTTGGGAAGGCTATGTAATCGAGCAAATCATGCGGGCTACGCATCGCAAATGGGAATATTACTTTTACCGTACCCAACATGGGGCAGAGGTTGATCTGGTGTTGGTAAATCCTGCGGGAACCATGTACTGTATCGAAATCAAGTTTTCGTCTGCGCCTGTTTTGAGCAAGGGATTTTACCATTCCATTGAAGATTTGCAACCCGCGCACAAATACGTCATCGTACCAGCGGGCGATTCCTATCCCAAGGAGGGCGGGATTCGTGTGATTAACCTTCATGATTTTTTAAGTACGGTAGTAGCCGTCAGGGTATAAAAGCCATTCGGCTGAGACTTTGCGTTTACGAAAACCTTCAAGGTTTCGCAAACGTTTTCTTCCCCATGCAGCTCTATCTCGATTCCTTCGCCTCCTTTCTATCCGTCAAAAACGGGCAGTTCCGCATCCGCCTCAAGTCGGGAGAAGCGCACTTGTTCGCCGCACGGGAGGTAAATGCCATACTGCTCACCAAAGGCACCGGCGTAAGCACTGATGCCACTTTGCTGGCTATAGAGCACGATATCCCGGTGCTGCTTATAGATGCCCAGACCCATTTCCCGCTCGGGCAAATCAGCAGCGGCAGGCCCGGCAACATCGCCACGGTGCGCAAGAACCAGCCTGATTTCTGCCGCTCGGCAGCGGGGATGCAGTGGGTGGCCCAGACCCTTGCCAGCAAGGTCGAAAACCAGCGCGCCTTGCTCCGCCTTTTGGCCGAAAACCCGAATGTGCCGCCCGATTTTCCCGGCGACGTGCGCTTTGCCGACAAGGTGATGGCCGATCTTGAAAAACGTTTGCGCGGGCGAAGTGAGGGCCTGACTTCAAGCCCGTCCCTCAAGTCCCTCGCCGAAACCTTCCGGGGGCAAGAAGGCTCTGCCTCGCGGGTGTATTTCCAGCAACTGGTCAAGTATCTGGCGCACTTGCCGCCGGAGTCGCTCTTCAAAAGTCCCGACGCGACATTTGAAGGCCGCCAAAAACGCCCGGCTTACGATCCTTTCAATGCGATCCTGAATTACCTGTACGGGATGCTGTACACCTCCTGCCACCTTGCGCTGCTCAAAAGCGGGCTTGACCCTTACCTTGGGGTGTTGCACGCCGACCGACATGGCGACCACCCGACCCTGGTGTTTGATTTTATAGAACCCTATCGTCCTTTGGCAGATCGTGTAGCCCTGCAATTGGCCGAAAGCGGAACATTGGACGAAGATTCCTTCGAGCCGGATGCAGACGCGCGAGGACTTTGGCTGAGCCGGACAGGAAAAAGCGCGGTGATTGATGCCATGCTGAAATTTATGGAAATATCATCCGAACACCTGGGCCGACAAATCAAGTATCGGGTGCAGATTGATTTGGATGCACAACAACTCGCGTTAAAAATAAAAATGATGAATGATGAAAGTTTAATGATGAATGATGAATGATGAATACGCACGATTTCATCATGGGGACTTGTTTTTTATCCATAATATCACGAGAGGATATATTAAATCTGAGAGGCTCGTTTTGAGGATTAATAATCCCACAATGATCACTATTAGAACTAAGATCGTTGGCAAATAAAACCACCATGATATTCGCAATAAGCTTTTTACTTCTGATACTTCAAATCCACCGTTCCTTAGCGTTGAAAATTTGACGACTTTTATTTAGTTGTCAAATTTGACTTATGTCCAACCCATCTCCAATCAAAGCGGATTGGGACGCACCACGCACTCAGAATCTGGCCAAGTTTTTGACATGATAAAATCAAGAAAACTGCCTGCCAATGAAATGTACTTCCTTACTGCTCACAGCCTGCTGCTGCTGCTTTCTTCCACTCTGCGTTATTGCACAGGATCCCGATATAGCGTCTGACGAAAAGGCCCGTATCGAGGAAATCTTCCGCACCAGCGACCAAGCGGGTGAAACGCCCACCAACCGCCGACAGCGCGACAAAAAAGTAAAGCGCGTGAGCGTGCCTAAAGGCGCGTTCAGGGTAGGTTGTCATTGTATGGACGGATCCTACTCCGACACGCGCAGCATTGGCTCATGTGCCGGACATGGGGGCGTGCGCTATTGGGTGTACCGCACCCGCGAGGGCGATACGGTGCATGTGCTCACCGCCCGTCACGAAATTCATCCGCAACCGCTCGACGCTGCCGAGATGAGCGAACTCAGCCAAAAACGCGCCGACCGCACGGAAAATCTAGCCAAACCGATGGCGCCGGTGCCTTATTCCAGCCCACAAACTCCGGTAGTGGTGATGCCAGAAGGCGAGGGTTTTGAATGGCCCGATGCTGCCGCCCTCTCAGCCGCCGGCATTGCGGTGTATTTCATCGTGCGGCTGGTGTTGCGCTGGCTCAAAGACAACGAACGACTTGTACGATATGCACTACGTAATCTGCTACGACATCGAAAGCGACCGCTTACGCGACCGCGCCGTCAAAACCCTCGAAAAAAACGGCTGCCGTAGGCTGCAAAAATCTGTTTTTGTAGCCCCGCACATGGGCAAAAAGGACTTTGTACGCCTGCAACTTATGCTGCGCCAGGTCTTTGAACGCCGTCCGCTGAAGCCAGGCGACAGCGTTTATATTGTGCCGATGCCAAACGAATTTGCGGAAGATGCGGTGCATTTTGGCTCAAACAATGCTTTTCCAACGCTCCTCGAGAAAAAGTTGAAAATTATGCTTTGAAATGTGCGCGCTATAAATAGGCCATTCACTACCTTAGCGAAACGTATTAGAAATTTTACGGCTTCCAACCCATATCCAGCGAAAGCGGATTGCGACCCGTCCAAGTAAATGCTTGGGATAGAGTCATGTCCTTACTTCCAACCCATATCCAGCGAAAGCGGATTGCGACGACACATCAAAATCTCTGTACGAGTTTGTTGTGCTTCCAACCCATATCCAGCGAAAGCGGATTGCGACTGTTGGTTCTGAACTCTTCGGAAATAAGGATCAGTCTTCCAACCCATATCCAGCGAAAGCGGATTGCGACACCGTAACGAAATGAGAGCGGCTATTTATTTGAAACTTCCAACCCATATCCAGCGAAAGCGGATTGCGACACTTTATGGTTCTTCCCACTGGAGCCTTATTTCCAACTTCCAACCCATATCCAGCGAAAGCGGATTGCGACAATTTGAAAGTTCTTTGCTCATTTTTAGGTTATTTCTTCCAACCCATATCCAGCGAAAGCGGATTGCGACCCTTTCGGTTTGCTTTGAACCAAAGGTCTAGTTTTGTAACTTCCAACCCATATCCAGCGAAAGCGGATTGCGACTTACGAATTCCGAAATGTCTTTGTTTAGCCCTATTTCCTTCCAACCCATATCCAGCGAAAGCGGATTGCGACAATAAAACTTCCCCTTGTGTGTGAACATCAAGTGCCTTCCAACCCATATCCAGCGAAAGCGGATTGCGACCCTTGTTAAGTTTATTGAACTCGACAACCTTCATTTCTTCCAACCCATATCCAGCGAAAGCGGATTGCGACATTCTCCCGAACAGGAGACACCATGTTGTAGCCATTCCTTCCAACCCATATCCAGCGAAAGCGGATTGCGACCCTGACTTGTAAAGTCAAGAGCGACGATTATTCTTTTCTTCCAACCCATATCCAGCGAAAGCGGATTGCGACTTATTTTACGACCGTCTTTGGTTGTCCATTTCATAACTTCCAACCCATATCCAGCGAAAGCGGATTGCGACAATCCAAAGGAGGTATTTCAGGAGCATATTTCTCATTTCTTCCAACCCATATCCAGCGAAAGCGGATTGCGACCATAGTTTTGATCCTCAGAGGTGCAGTAGTACCGAAACTTCCAACCCATATCCAGCGAAAGCGGATTGCGACTACTAATAAAATCCGGTTCATTCCCTGCCGCGACCTCTTCCAACCCATATCCAGCGAAAGCGGATTGCGACAGTCAACTTCAACATTGATTCTTGAGAAACTTGATCACTTCCAACCCATATCCAGCGAAAGCGGATTGCGACTGTCAAATAACATAAATGACAACTTACATTTTGCTTAACTTCCAACCCATATCCAGCGAAAGCGGATTGCGACCCGTGAACGACAATACGTCCGCTATTGTTAGCGTCGCTTCCAACCCATATCCAGCGAAAGCGGATTGCGACCTCTAAAATCTATGAGTATCTCTAACTCAATTTTATTACTTCCAACCCATATCCAGCGAAAGCGGATTGCGACTGTTTGAATCTAATAAACGTGCCCAGATGGCTGTTGTCTTCCAACCCATATCCAGCGAAAGCGGATTGCGACCCGTTGTTAATACTTAGTTGCATAATATTTTTTATTTCTTCCAACCCATATCCAGCGAAAGCGGATTGCGACGCGAAGTAGGACTGGTAGTCCATTGTGTAGTCCATACTTCCAACCCATATCCAGCGAAAGCGGATTGCGACACTGATGTGTGGCAATATGCCGGATTACTTTTTATCTTCCAACCCATATCCAGCGAAAGCGGATTGCGACTTTTAGGCGATGGGTGGCGAAGAAGATAGCAAGCACCTTCCAACCCATATCCAGCGAAAGCGGATTGCGACAATGTTTAAATATTTATTCGCAATTGCACGTTGATGGCTTCCAACCCATATCCAGCGAAAGCGGATTGCGACGCCGAAATAATGAAGATTTCTATGCAGAGTCTTTCGATCTTCCAACCCATATCCAGCGAAAGCGGATTGCGACGGCTGTAAAAATTAGCCGCTTTGATGTTCCAATCTTTCTTCCAACCCATATCCAGCGAAAGCGGATTGCGACTACATTGTTAGGAGCGTTAGCGGAGGGTCTTCAAACACTTCCAACCCATATCCAGCGAAAGCGGATTGCGACCAGTCAATTAGCTGCCCACTGTGTGATAATTGCATGGCTTCCAACCCATATCCAGCGAAAGCGGATTGCGACTCATGGAAAAGGAAATTTTTGCGAACATGGTTTGGGACTTCCAACCCATATCCAGCGAAAGCGGATTGCGACGTATCCTCCATCTCCACCCTCATTTTACCCTCTTCACTTCCAACCCATATCCAGCGAAAGCGGATTGCGACAAGAGTAGGCAAACAACTAAGAATTTCTTCATGTTTACTTCCAACCCATATCCAGCGAAAGCGGATTGCGACAAATGAAGTAAATTTTTTACGAGATTCAATGTATTCCTTCCAACCCATATCCAGCGAAAGCGGATTGCGACGATCGCTGTAAGACCCTGCCTGAATACCCAAATATCTTCCAACCCATATCCAGCGAAAGCGGATTGCGACGATCGCGGCATCAATTACTTTTTGCTCCATCATAAACTTCCAACCCATATCCAGCGAAAGCGGATTGCGACTTAGGTATGGGCAGCCATGGACGTTGTACTTTCATCTCTTCCAACCCATATCCAGCGAAAGCGGATTGCGACGAATGTAGCATTTTCGCTCACCATTCGGCCACGATCCTTCCAACCCATATCCAGCGAAAGCGGATTGCGACAGTGCTTGCGCATCTGCGGGTAGTTGAACCCCAAAACTTCCAACCCATATCCAGCGAAAGCGGATTGCGACAATCCCCCGAACTACCTTCAAATTTAAACCTCGGCACTTCCAACCCATATCCAGCGAAAGCGGATTGCGACCTTCCTATATTCACCTAAACATTCAAGTAGTTCATACTTCCAACCCATATCCAGCGAAAGCGGATTGCGACTTTAGTTTTAACCAGTGGTCAACCAGTTCATTATGGCTTCCAACCCATATCCAGCGAAAGCGGATTGCGACAATCCACAACTTCAAGGATTGCTTTTCCCCACAAACTTCCAACCCATATCCAGCGAAAGCGGATTGCGACAGTAAAGACATAACTTGCTCACTATATTTATATACCTTCCAACCCATATCCAGCGAAAGCGGATTGCGACCTCCCAATCCCTACCAACTCCATATCTACGCCTTTTCTTCCAACCCATATCCAGCGAAAGCGGATTGCGACTTTCTGAAATAAACCTTTGGGCGACCTCCTCTACTGCTTCCAACCCATATCCAGCGAAAGCGGATTGCGACTGTTTAGAAAAGGGTTTGTCATTTGCCGCCGTGTGCGTTTCTTCCAACCCATATCCAGCGAAAGCGGATTGCGACCCCTGAGCAATCTTTACCCACGCCAACGCCGTTTCGTCTTCCAACCCATATCCAGCGAAAGCGGATTGCGACCAAAAAGGACTGCACCAGTAATTGACTTTATTTGTCTTCCAACCCATATCCAGCGAAAGCGGATTGCGACACTGACTCCATTGTTTTCGTGAGTTGCTTCCAGCTCACTTCCAACCCATATCCAGCGAAAGCGGATTGCGACTTGCGGATATTCCAGAAGAAATCAAATTCTTCTTTTGTCACTTCCAACCCATATCCAGCGAAAGCGGATTGCGACGTACGTCAATTCTTTTGTTAGTTCAATTTCGGACACTTCCAACCCATATCCAGCGAAAGCGGATTGCGACAACGTAATGTGCTCATGATAATCTTGTTTGAAACTTCCAACCCATATCCAGCGAAAGCGGATTGCGACACCCAAGACAAGCCCACATTGATGGAGCAAGCACAACTTCCAACCCATATCCAGCGAAAGCGGATTGCGACCCTCATCCAACTTTACAGTGATTTGCTCCGATGTTTCTTCCAACCCATATCCAGCGAAAGCGGATTGCGACTATACGCAGAAAGGATTTGCAAAAAGGCTTTAGCCGCTTCCAACCCATATCCAGCGAAAGCGGATTGCGACTTTTATCTTTATTTTAGAATGTACTTTTTGCATCTCCCTTCCAACCCATATCCAGCGAAAGCGGATTGCGACACTCCAATGTTGATGGCACTCAAGATGTTGTAGACACTTCCAACCCATATCCAGCGAAAGCGGATTGCGACCTGTCGTTATAGTGTGCTTGGTGCGTTTCGCCGGTTTCTTCCAACCCATATCCAGCGAAAGCGGATTGCGACAGGGAAAATCTTCGCCCGTGTACACCTCTAAAAACGCTTCCAACCCATATCCAGCGAAAGCGGATTGCGACCGTTTACGAAAACCTTCAAGGTTTCGTAAACGTTTTCTCAACCCAGCTCCAGCGAAAGCGGATCGTCCGAACGTCGGAAGGATTCCAAATCCTTCCGACGTTGTACATTTCCAACCCATATCCAGCGAAAGCGGATTGCGACTCTTGTTGAGCAGTTCGGAAATGTTCATGGTCTTTACTTCCAACCCATATCCAGCGAAAGCGGATTGCGACGGTCGATGCTTGCCCCTCCTCGAATAGATACACCACCCTTCCAACCCATATCCAGCGAAAGCGGATTGCGACATGGCAGAACGGAAGGCTGTGACGTGTCTTACATGCTTCCAACCCATATCCAGCGAAAGCGGATTGCGACCGTTTACGAAAACCTTCAAGGTTTCGTAAACGTTTTCTCAACCCAGCTCCAGCGAAAGCGGATCGTCCGAACGTCGGAAGGATTCCAAATCCTTCCGACGTTGTACATTTCCAACCCATATCCAGCGAAAGCGGATTGCGACGGTTGATATGTCGAAGGAGGACAGATTCGCTTTCTCTTCCAACTCACAACCACTGAATTTCTAATTGCCTTCCTGAGCGGTCAAGCCAAAACTGAGTTGGCACCCTGACGGAGCCTGTCCGCATCAAGTGCGCTTTGGCTGGGTGCTTGCACGCACGGGCACTCAAAAGGGCAAAATGCTCGGCCAGAGCGCACTTGATGCGGACATATCCCGTCAGGAGGACAACCCACAATGCGTTGTTGACTGGAAGTGTTTGAGGGGCAAATTCGAGGCATCGGCTGCGACACGTTTACGAAAACCTTGAAGGTTTCGTAAACGTCAAAACGTAAAAAGCAAATCACGCCCGCACAAAACGCCCGAAGTACAATTTCCCCGTGATTGTAGTAGCCGTCAGGCTATAAAAGCCATTCGTCAGGAAGGATACATCCAGCCCGGAGGTAATAAGGCTGCTGTCGGGGGATAGGGTTTTGTGACAAACTTTCCGGCCCGCCAGGTCGGTGATGGAGATACTCAAGAGCGGCTCTTCGGTAGGGATATTGAAGCTTATTTCTTGAGTGGCAGGGTTTGGAAATATCGCCAAAGGGAGGGCTTCGCCTGTCACGGTGATGATGGAAGAAGCGGACTCCGGGGCGAGTTTGACGACCCACGCATCCCGCCCACCGTGGTTGCCCGACACGTCGCCATCATTGGAATAGGTTTCGCCCGCCAGGATATACCCCCCGTCGGGTGTCCGCACAATGGAATGGACCGTTTCGCCAGCCGAACCACCCAGTATTTTTTTCCACTCGATGTTCTCTCCATCAGCGCTCAACTTGACCACCAGGATATCTGCTCCGTCACAGCCAGCTGCATCACCGTCCGTTGAATATACCAGCCCTGGCACTACATAGCCGCCATCAGGTGCCTGGCATACTGATCTGGCCCAGTCTGAGTCGCTGCCGCCTAGGGTTTTTTGCCATTCTAATTCGCCTTGTGGGCTTAGCCTGACTACCCAGTAATCGTTATATCCGTGGTTACCTGTCACGTGTCCTGAATTGTTCGACCCGACCTCACCGACTACCACATACCCACCGTCCGCTGCCTGCATGATAGACCTCGCTGCATCGCCGGCATCCCCACCCAATGACCTTTCCCACTCGATGTCACCGATACTGTCCAACTTTACGACCCAAAAGTCGGTGCCACCCTGGCTGTTGGAAATGTCGCCATCGCTGGATTGGCTTTCCCCAGCCAAAATGTACCCCCCATCGCTGGTATGTCGCATGAAGAAGGCTTGGT
>Ga0163148_10005589_pt1 | contig 12533 bp, 7 predicted proteins | sample OliLakLV19MP7P2_FD_148606 | JGI IMG/M metagenome (GOLD analysis project Ga0163148, IMG submission 148606) | Freshwater microbial mat bacterial communities from Lake Vanda, McMurdo Dry Valleys, Antarctica- Oligotrophic Lake LV.19.MP7.P2 | ecosystem: Environmental > Aquatic > Freshwater > Lake >... | reverse complement strand
TGCCAACTCCTCGATCGCTATCCGGCGGACAAGTACCGCCTGAAGCTGCAGGACGTGAGCGACGCACTCGAGGCGACCTCGGCACCGATCGTCGCGCGCCTGGAACTGCTGCGCATGCAGGCCTTCGCCTACGCGATCGCGAACGGCGACTTGCACGCCAAGAACTTGAGCGTGCAGCGTCGCGCGGGCCTGGTCACTCTGACACCGGCCTACGATCTCCTCTCCACGCTGCCCTACGGCGACGCCAAGCTCGCGCTATCGCTCGAAGGCCGCGACGAACGGCTGACCTGGAAGCACTTCGCAGCATTCGGCGAGCGCAACGGCGTGAGCGCGGCGTCGGTGCGCCGCGTGCTCGCGAACCTCGTGAAACGGTTGTCGCCTTGCGTCGAGCGGATTCCCGAGATCGGCCTGTCCGAGAAATCCGCGCGCCACCTGGCGAAGACTTTCGCTGCGCGCCTCTCCGCGCTCGATCCCGAGTAGTACGGAGCCAGATGGGCTGAGAAGGCCGGCCTCCACAGGAGGCACCCGCGTCGCGACGCTGTTTCCCGACGAATCGTCTCTGCTCCGACTGGTCAGCGCCGTGCTGAACGAGATCAGCGACGAGTGGGAAACCGGACGCGTCTGCCTCACCTTGCAAGACGGCTGACCCAGCACGAGGGAATTACAGAACTGGTGTTGCTTCGTCCCCGGAATCGCTTGGCACCGGTCGCGGATCGGCGGATCCTAGCGGCCGTCGGACCCGCGCACGCTGCCCCCCCGCGCGCCGAGCGACGTTCCAGGAACTCACCACATGCGCGCTCTCACGATCGACGAACTTCGCACCCTGATCGCTCACGACGCGGCTCCCTGCGTCTCGATCTACCTGCCGACCCACCGCGGCGGCGGACCCGACGACAAGCAGCGCTTCGCCGGCCTCGTCCGCCACGCGCGCGAGTTGCTCGCCACGTCCTATCCGCCAGCACAGATCGACGCGATCTGCGCGCCCATCGAGGCGCTGGCGAAGGACGAGCTTTGGAGTCACGCGCTCGACGGCCTGGCCGTGTTCCGCTCGCAGGACTTCTCCGTCTACTACCGCTTGCCGCTCGCGCTCCAAGAGCTGTGCGTGGTCGCGGACAGCTTCCACATCCGCCCGCTGCTGCGCTTCCTGCAGTCGAACGAGCGCTATTTCTTGCTCAATTTGAGTCAGGGCCGGACGAGCTTCTTCAAGGGCAGCGCGCATGGGTTGGGCGCCGTGGACCTAGCCAGCATGCCGCGTTCGCTCACCGAAGCCGTCGGGATCGAGGGTCGCGGCCGCCACCTGAACTTCCACTCGGACGCGAGCGGCCACAGCCAATCGCCGATCTTCCACGGGAACGGCCGCGACGACTCGGCGCGCGACGAGGACGTGAACCAGTTCCTGCGGCGCGTGGACAAGGCACTGTGGGACGTGCTCCGCGACGAGAGCGCGCCGCTGATCGTCGCGGCGACGCCCAAGATCGCCGCGTCGTTCCAGTCGCTCAGCCGGTATCCGCATCTGTTGCACGAGCACATCGCGGGCAACTTCGCGAATGCGAAGCTCGAGGACTTGCACGCGCGCGCCTGGCCGCTGGTGCAGGCACACGCGGAGGGGCGACTGCACGATGCGACCGAGCGGTACGGGAACTTGATCTCGCGCGGCCGCGCGCTGGACGACGCGTCGTCGATCGCGCGCTTCGCGGTTCAGGGGCGTGTTCGCGATCTCTTGGTGGACCGCGATGCGCACCTGTGGGGGCGGATGGATCGGACGACGGGGGCGCTGCAGCTCCACAAGACGCAGGTGGATGCGCACGACGATGACGTCTTGGATGACATCGCGGAGGCGGTGATTCTGCGGGGGGGCGAGGTCCTGACACTGGCGCGCAAGGAGATGCCGACGGCGGCGCCGGTGGCAGCGACGCTGCGGTGGTGAGGCGATTCCTGGGGGAGAGTTGGGCGGTACCGAGCCAGGCTCCCCTCCGCCGACTTCGCTCACTCCTGCACGGACTCCGACGAGAGAAACTCTCTAGTCCTGCGGTAACGGGTACCGGTACCGAGTCAGGCTCCCCTCCGCCGACTTCGCTCACTCCTGCACGGACTCCGGCGAGAGAAACTCTCTAGTCCGGCTCGCCCGTCAGCACCCACGCGGCCCAGTCGCGCACGGTGTACTTGGGGCTTCCGGACTCGTCCTTCTGGTCGCGGATCCTCATCTTCGCTTCCCACAGTGCCTGATGCTTGGGCTTCTGCTCGGTCCAGATGCGCCGGTAGAAGTCGACCATCAGCTCGCGCGTCGCGTCGTCGGGCACTTTCCAAAGCGAAGTGATCACGCTGCGTGCACCGGCCATCTGCAACGCGCGTTGCAGGCTCGCGACACCTTGACCCGCGCGCCGCTCGCCGACGTTCGTGTCGCAGGCGGAGAGCACGGCGAGCTCGCACTGCGACAGGTCGAGCGCCGCGATCTCCTCGGCCGTGATCAGGCCCGGCGCGCGACCGACGGCATCCGCGGGCAAGTTCGCGCCGGCGAGCGCGAGACCGCAGAGCAGCATCGGGCTCATGCCGCGGATCTGTTCCTCACCCGACTGCCGCAGACCCAAACCCGACTGCTTGTCGAGCGGCTCGAGGTCGTTCCACGAGCGGACCGACTCCGGCGCGAACCAACCGTGCGTCGCGACGTGCAGCCAGCGTGCCTTCGACGCGAGCTGCTCGAGGCTCGCGCGCGAAGCCTTGCGCTTCTCGAGCACCAGCGCGGAGTCATCGTTCTCCGTGACCTCCGCGCGCAGCGCCGCGATCTCGCGCGCCTCGAGCCCTGTGTACGTCAGCGGCGTGAACCCGCGCTCCCAGGCACCTCCGCGCAAGAGACCGGCGAGCTCGACGCGCTCGGGTTCGGTGGCGTTCACGACCGCGAGGTCCTCCGCGCCGGGAGCCAAAGGCTGCGATTGAAACGATGCGCCACCGAGCGCCACGAGCACGCCCGTGCCGGCGCGATGCGGTGAAGTCTCGAGGATCTCCGTGAGCGTGCAACGCGTCTCGATGCGCCAACGTTCACCGACGACTTGCGCAGGACTCGCGGCTCCGGCGACCTCGTCGAGCGGCAACGCCTCGAGCGGCACGAGGTGCAGCACGTCGTCGAGCGCGACCACGACGCGCTCGACGCCCTCCAACATCGGGAGCAGCGGATCGAACACCAACCTCCGCAGGTCCGCGCCCCGCGATCGCATAGCTGCCGTCAGATCCGTTTCGAGCGCTAGGCCACGCTCGGACTCGGTGCCGATCACCTTGCGCAAGGCGTTCACGGCCGACTCGATCGCAGCGATCGGCCCCAAATCGATGCGCGTCAACGAGGCGTGTGGCGGCTCGGGGCTGCCGGACTCCGCTACGCCGCGCACGACCAGCGCGCACAGGCTGGCGACCGACGTCTCCTCGAGCTTCGCCGCACCCGTGGCGTCCAGCTCGTCGAGCACACGGAGACCAAAGCGTGTGTAGCGCCGAAATCCGACCGCCAGAGCCCCCGCACCGAGACGCGCGGCGAGCTGGTCCGGATCGAGATCGAGGACCAACGCTTCGTCGCCCGCGCTCGAGCGAGCCAGATCCAACAGCTCGCGCTCGAGCCTCTCCCGCTCGGCCAGCGCGCGCTGGAACTGCTCGGTATTCGTGCCTTGCTGCGCCAATCCCGCCAAGCCGTCGCTCGCCTGCTTCAAAGCCGAGCGCAGCTCCGCATGACGCGGGGATCCGGCGACTCGACGCTGAAGCGTTGCGGAGCGCAGCGCCGCCCCGCGCGTCGCCTCGGAGAAGATGGCCGCCGCGCGCTCGAGTTCCGGCATCGGCGGAAGCGCGTGGTAGCCCGCGGCGAACGAGAGCGCGAAGTCGAGGCTCGGCGTCGCCAGTCGGGCGCAACGCTCCTCGGCTTCGCGGGCCGAGCTCGTGAGCAGTGCCTCGCGGGCCGCCGACGTCTGCGTCCGGCAGAGTTCGAGGAGCAAGCTCGTGCACCGCTCCCTCCCCTTCTGCATCTCCTCCTGCTCCCGCTCCCCCGCTCCAGGGGAACGAGCTGCGCGCAAGTGCTGGGCGGCGAGGGTACCGACCAAGCTCCGACGCGCTGCGCCCAAGTCGGGATGGTCGGCGGGCAGTGTGCGCGCGCTGATCGCGAGCACCTGCTCGTGGAGCACGCGTGCGCCGGCGAGGTCGCCCAGCGCGCGGAGCGTGTTGGCCAGCTGCTGCCGCGCGGCAGCCAAGTTGGGATGGTCGGCGGGTAGCGTGCGCGCTGACACTTCGAGCACCTGCTCCTGCAGCGCGCGCGCGCCGAGGACGTCGCCCAGCGCCCGGAGCGAAAGGGCCAAGTTCCCCCGCGCGAGGGCCAAGTCGGGGTGGTCGGCGGGCAGCGTGAGCGCAAAGACCTCAAGCACCTGCTCCTCGAGCGCGCGCGCGCCGTGGAGGTCGTCCAGCGCGGAGAGTGAGCCTGCGAGGTTCGCCCGCGCGGCGCCCAAGTCGGGGTGGTCGGCGGGCAGCGTGCGCGCTGCCACTTCGAGCACCTGCTCCTGGAGCGCTCGCGCGCCGGGGACGTCGCCCAGCGCCCGTAGCGTGAGGGCCAGATTCGCCCGCGCGGCGCTCAGGTAAGCGTGGTCGGCGGGTAGCGTGCGCGCATAGAACTCGAGCGCTTGCTGCTGCAGCACGCGCGCGCCGGCGAGGTCGCCCATGACGTAGAGCGTTCCGGCCAGGTTGCCCCGCGCAGCTCCCAGATCGGGGTGGTCGGCGGGCAGCGTGCGCACGCTGACCTCGAGCTCCTGCTCCTGGAGCGCGCGCGCTCCAGCGAGGTCGCCCAGCGTGCGGAGCGTGATGGACAAGTTCCCCCGTGCCATCGCCAAGTCCGGGTGGTCGGCGGGGAGCGTGCGCGCGTAGACCTCGAGCACTTGCTCCTGGAGCGCGCGCGCTCCGGCGAGGTCGCCCAGCGCGCGGAGCGTGAGGCCCAGATTCACCCGGATTCTCCCGGGAGGCGGCTAGGTGGGGGTGGTCGGCGGGCAGCGTGCGCGCATAGACATCGAGCTCCTGCTCCTGAAGTTCGCGCGCGCCGCGGAGGTCGCCCAGCACGAGGAGCGTGGTTCCCAGGTTTCCCCGCGCCAGTGCCAAGTGGGGATGGTCGGCGGGCAGCGTGCGCGCCAAGACCTCGAGTGCCTGCTCCTGCAACACACGCGCGCCGGCAAGGTCCCCCAGCTCGTAGAGCGTGGCTCCCAGGTTCCCGCGGGCGAGTGCTAGGTCACTGTGGTCGGCGGGCAGCGTGCGCGTGCGGACCTCCAGCACCGCCTCTTGGAGTGCACGGGCGCCGGCGAGGTCGCCCAACGTCTTGAGCGTGACAGCGAGGTTCTGTCGCGCGCCTGCAAGGGCAGGGTGGTCGGGCGGCAGCGTGCGCGCACGGATCTCCACCACCACCTCCCAAGCAGCCTTCGCCCTACGCGCGTCCTCGGCGTGCCAGGCCGAAAGGCCGGCCGTGTCGAGTAGCGCGAGCCACGCCGCATTCCGCTCGGACTCCGGCCGCGCGAGCAGCGAATGCGCCGCGTCGGTCGCCTTGGTGCGCGCAGTCGCGATGTCGGACGCCTCGAGTGCGGCATCCGACTCGGCGATCAGCGCACGTTCGAGGCTGAGATCGACCGTCGGCGCCTGAGGGTCCTCCGGCGTGGGGGACGACGCGGGAGAACCGGTGTCTTGTTGCGCGGGCGCGTGCGCGACCGGCGCGTCGGATGCGATCGGCACGGGGTCGGCGCGGAGAGCCGCAGAAGCTTCGTGCCGTGCGCCGCACGCGGCGAACGCGGCGAACGCGACGATGAAGGTGACGTAGGTGAGCTTCACGCGAGCGAGCGTCCGAGTCGAGGGGAGGATTGGAACGGGAGCTGGGCGGATTCTCGGCGGGGTCGTGCTCGGAGGCAAGCTGGCCGAGCTTCGGCTCACGGGCCGGACACCGATCGGACTCGCGACGCGCGCCGTGTTGGCTTCGCGACGCGCACCCCCACCGGCCGCTCTAGTCCTGCGCGCCCGTCAGCACCCACGCGGCCCAGTCGCGCACGGTGTACTTGGGGCTTCCGGCTTCGTCCTTCGCGTCGCGGATGCGCATCTTCGCTTCCCACAGCGCTTGGTGCTTGGGCTTCTTCTCGGACCAGATGCGCCGGTAGAAGTCGACCATCAGCTCGCGCGTCGCTTCGTCGGGCACTTTCCACAAGCTCGTGATCACGCTGCGCGCACCGGCCATCTGCAACGCGCGTTGCAAGCTCGCCACACCTTGACCCGCGCGCCGCTCGCCGACGTTCGTGTCGCAGGCGGAGAGCACGGCGAGCTCGCACTGCGAAAGGTCGAGCGCCGCGATCTCCTCGGCGGTGATCAGGCCCGGTGCGCGGCCGACGACGTCCAGAGGCAAGTTCGCGCCTGCGAGCGCGAGGCCGCACAAGAGCATCGGACTCATCCCGCGGATCTGTTCTTCGCCCGACTGCCGCAGGCCCAACCCCGACTGCTTGTCGAGCGGCTCGACGTCGCTCCACGAGCGCACCGACTCCGGCGCGAACCAACCGTGCGTCGCGACGTGCAGCCAGCGTGCCTTGGGCGCGAGCTGCTCGAGGCTCGCGCGCGAGGCCTTGCGCTTCTCGAGCACCAGCGCTGCGTCGTCGTTCTCCGTGACCTCCGCGCGCAACGCCGCGATCAGCCCTGTGTACGTCAGCGGCGTGAACCCGCGCTCCCAGGCACCTCCGCGCAAGAGACCGGCGAGCTCGACGCGCTCGGGTTCGGTGGCGTTCACGACCGCGAGGTCCTCCGCGTCGGGAGCCAAAGGCTGCGATTGAAACGAAGCGCCGCCGAGCGCCACGAGCACGCCCGCGTCGGTGCGCCGCAGCGAAGGCGCGAGCAGCTCGGTCAGCGTGCAGCGCGTCTCGATGCGCCAGCGTTCGCCTACGAGTTGCGCTGAACCCGCGGCCTCTTCGGTCTCGTCGAGCGGCAGCGCTTCGAGCGGCACGAGGTGCAGCACGTCGTCCAGCGCGACCACGACACGTTCGACGCCCTCGAGCGCGGGCAGCAGCGGGTCGAACACCGACCGTCGCAGCTCCTCTCCGCTCGCACGCATCGCCGTCGTCCGATCGACTCCGACCGCGAGGCCACGGTCGGTCTCCGTGCCGATCACCTTGCGCCAAGCATTCACCGCGGTCTCGATCGCCGCGATCGGGCCCAGGTCGATGCGCGTCACAGAGGCGTGGCGTTGCGCCGGATCGTCGGACTTCTGGGCGCCGCGCACGACCAACGCGCACAGACTCGCGACCGACGTCTGCTCCAGCTTCGGTTCGCCCGTCGCGTCCAGCTCGTCAGGCTCGCGCAAGTTGAAGCGCGTGAAGCTTCGGAAGCTGATCGCCGCGGCGCCGGCACCAAGCCGCGCGGCGAGCTCCTCCACATCGAACTCGAGGACCGCCGCTGCCTCGCCGGAACTCGAGCGTGCCAGCGAGACGAGGTCACGCTCGAGAGCGTCGCGCGAGTTCAACGCGCCCTGGATCTGCGCGCTGCTCGCGCCCTGCTGCGCGAGCGTCGAGAGCTCGTCGCTCGCTTGTTTCAAAGCCTTCCGGAGCTCCGCGTAGCGCGGGGCATTCCGTCCGGCCCGCTGGAGCAGAGCGGAGCCAATCGCCGCCGCGCGCGTCGCCTCCGAGAACACCAGCGCCGCGCGATCGAGCTCGAGGATCGGCGCGAGCGCACCGTAGCCCGCGGCGAACGTGAGCGCAGCGTCGAGAAACTTCGCGAGACGGGCGCACCGTTCCTCCGCCTCACGGCTGGAGCCGGTGAGCAGCGCTTGGCACGCCGCGGAGGTCTGAGATTGGCAGAGCTCGAGGAGCAGCGACGTGCACCTGCCCCGCAGATCGTCCTTCTCCTTCTCGTCGTCCAGTTCCGAGCGGGTCGCGCGCCACTGCTGCTCGCCGAGCGTCCAGGCGAGGTTCCCTCGCGCCCCGGCCACAGCGGGATGGTCGGGGGGCAGCGTGCGCGCACGCGCCTCGAGTACTTGCTCTTGCAGGGCGCGCGCGAGAGCGAGGTCGCCCAGCGTGCGTAGCGTGAGGGCCAAGTTTCCGCGCGCTGCGGCCACGTCGGGATGGTCGGGGGCGAGCGTGCGCGCGCGCACCTCGAGCACCTGCTCCTGGAGCTCCCGCGCGCCGGCGTGATCGCCCAACGCGTGGAGCGTGAGGGCCAGGTTCCCACGCGCCGCGGAGAGGTCGGGGTGGTCGGGGGGCAGCGCGCGCTCGCGCACCTCGAGCACCTGCTCCTCGAGCGCGCGCGCGCCGGCCAGGTCGCCCAGCGAGCCGAGCGTCATGGCCAGGTTCCCCCGCGCCGCGGCCAAGGCAGGGTTGTCGGAGGGCAGCGTGCGCGTGCGCACCTGGAGCACCTCTTCCTCGAGCGCGCGCGCACCGGCGAGGTCGCCCAGAGTGCGCAGCATGGTGGCCAGGTTCCCCCGCGCCGTCGCCAAGTCGGGGTGGTCGGGGGGCAGCGTGCGCGCCAGCACATCGAGCACCTTTTCCAAGAGCGCGCGTGCGACGTCGAGGTCGCCCAGCGAGAACAGCGTGTTGGCCAGGTTCAGTCGCGCCGTGGCCAGGGCCGGGTGATCGCTGGGCAGCGTGCGCGCGCGCACCTCGAGCACCTGCTCCTGGAGAGCGCGCGCGCCAGAGACGTCGCCGAGCATACGCAGCGTGATGGCTAGGTTCTGCCGCGCCGCGGCCAAGTCGGGGTGGTCGGCGGGCAGCGTGCGCGTGCGCACCTCGAGCACCTGCTCCTGGAGAGCGCGCGCGCCGGAGACGTCGCCCAGCGTGCCCAATGTGCTCGCTAGGTTCAGTCGCGCCGCGGCCAAGTCGGGGTGGTCGGAGGGCAGGGTGCGCGCGCAAACCTCGAGGACCTGCTCCTCGAGCGCGCGCGCGCCGGGGAGGTCGCCCAGCGTGCGCAGCGTGAGGGCCACATTCCCTCGCGCCGCAGCCAAGTTGGGATGGTCGGGGGGCAGCGTGCGCGCGCAGACATCGAGCACCTCTAGCCAAGCCGCCTTCGCAGTGCCGACGTCCTGGCCGTGCCATGCGGCCGCGCCCGCCGAATCGAGGAGCACGAGCCAATCCGCGTTCCGCTCGCCTTCCGGACGCGCCAGCAGCGCGCTCAGCGCCTCGGTCGCCTTGGCGCGGGCCGTGGTGTAGTCCGACGCCTTACGCGCAGCCTCGGACTCCTCGATCAGCGCGCGCTCGCGGTTGAAATCGACCGTGGGAGACTGACTCTCGACGCGCGGCGTGAAAGCGGGCGGGGCACCCGCATTCGCCTGTCGCGCATCGCGCGCTTCGAACGCACAGGTCGGAGCCGGGTCAGACCCGACCCGAGGAGCTGCAGACAGCTCGCGCGCGCTCGTGCACGCGACGAGCACGAGCAACCGGCCGAGGTGTGCGAGCTTCATGTGTGCGTGCATCCGACCAAGTAGGCCGGCCGGACTGGGAAGCGTCTCGGGCAAGCCAGAGCGCGAACGCGGCCGATCTTCGCGGCGATGCGACGCGGCCGCAACCTCACCGAGTCCTCCGCACTCGACCCGAGGCCGCACGCGCGCTCGGATCCGCACCGACGCCGGATCCCTGCGCGTCGACGACTCAGCCGCTCGTCTTGAGCTTCGACAGCACCGCAAACCGCGTCGCGCGGTCCGCCGTCTTCGTGCCCGTGAACTTCTTCGCTAGGCCCTCGGCCTTCTGCACGTTCGCCGCTTCGAACGGCTTCTTCTTCGCGACCGCGTTCACGAACGTCGACCACGTCTTGCCGGCTTCGCGCTCCGCCGCGCGCTCGGGCTCCGCGAGGCGCGTTGATTCGGCACTGATTTTTGCTTCGAGTTCCGCGACGCCCTTCGCGTCCTTCGCGAGTTGCCCGAGGCCTGATTCCGCTTCCGCGACATAGCCGTTGTCGAGCAACCACTTCGCACGCGCCACGCGACGTTCCGTGCGCACGACGAACTCCTCGCGCGCGGCCTTGGCCTCGTCGGTGCCGAGCTTGTCGCACTCCGCGATCGCGCCGGCGACGTCGCCCTTCAAGAACGTCTTCCACGCGGGCTTGAGCGCGGAGGGCGTGCCCTCGGGCGCTTCCTTGCCCTTCTTGATCTCGAGGGCGATCGCTTCCTCGATCTTCTTGCCCATGTCGCCCGGATGACCCTGCATGAGGATCGTCCCGTCGCTGCCGACGAGCGCCGTCTCGGGCAAGCCGTTGCCGATCGTCTTGAACGGACGTTCCTCGGTCCACATCGCGCGACCGCCCATCCACTTCATGCGCCAAGTGAACGCCTCGGCCTGGTCGCGCGTCGCGCCCTGGCACTCGACGAAGATCACTTGGAGGTCGTCACCGAACTCTTCTTGCAACTTGAGGGCGGTCGGCACGGACCCCCCGATGCAACCGGGTCAACGCGTGCCCCAGAAGTCGACGAGCACCGGTTTTCCGCGCAGATCGGCGAAGCTCGTCACGCCCATCGCGTTCACGAGCGGTGAGCGGAACTTGTGGTCCACCTTGTCGCCGACGCCGGCGACGGCGGACGCGGCGGTCAGAGCGAGGGTCGACGCGACGAGCGCGAGGGAACGGAACATGGGCTGTTTTCCTGTCGGGAAATCGGCGAACGCGCGCTTCACGCTACGGCTCCTCTGGGATCTCGACAAGGTGGTGGCGGAGACGACCGCAGAAACGCTCCTCGAGGCCGAGACGCTCCTCGAGGCCGAAACGCTCCTCGAGGCCGAAACGCTCCTCGAGGCCGAGACGCGTGTCAGGGCCGAGACGCGTGTCAGGGCCGAGACGCGTGTCAGGGCCGAGACGCGTGTCAGAGCTGCGACGCCTGTCAGAGCTGCGACTCGTGTCAGGGCTGCGACGCGCGCCGCCAGCGTTCGCCGGCCTCGATCTGCCGCATCCGATCCTGACGGGCGGCGTACCACGCTTCGAGGCGCTTCCAGGCCGCGGCGCTGTCGGTGCCGACGCGCGCGAGTTCGCGGGCCGCGAGTTGGCCCGCTTCGACGTCGCCGAGCCGATCGAGCACGTCGAGCACGAGAATCCGCACGGTCACGTCGTCGGGACGGTCGGCGGCGAGTCGCGCGAGCTCGCGTCGCGCACCACCGCGGTTGCCCACTTCGGCCTGCGCCAAAGCCAGGAGCCGTCGTGAATCGAAGTCGCCGGGTTCGTGCTCGAGACGCGACTCCAAGCGCCGAATCTCCTGATCGTGACGCGAGAGCGCTTGGAAACGCTCGCGCGCGGCGCGCGAGTCCGGTTCGCGACCGAGATCGGACAGCGCTGTCGCCAGGACGAACCAGGGCCGCGGCGACCATGGCGCGAGATCGCGCGCGCGCTCGGCGGCGACGCGTGCTTCCTCGGACTGATCGAGCTCGAGGAGCACTTGCGCTTTCCAGGTCCACGCGTCGGCGTGCACTGGATCGCGCTCGAGCACCTGCGTGAGGTCGGCGAGCGCGCCCTTCGCGTCGCCCAGTCGGTACTTCGCGAGCGCGAGGCCGCGCAGGTTCTCGAAGTCCTTCGGCGCCGCCGCGAGCACGCGTTCGTAGTGCGCGCGCGCCTTCGCGTACTCGCCCAGCGAGTAGTACGCGTGCCCGAGACCGCGCGTGTCGGCGATCCGCTTCGGCACGACCTCGAGGTAGCGCTCGAAGCACGTGCGCGCGTCGCCATAGCGTTGCAGTTGGAAGTACACGACGCCGAGCTGGTGCAACGCGGGCGGGAAGTCGGGCTCGGTGTCGAGCACGGCCGCGAGTCGCGCGACCGTCGTGGGCAAATCGCCCTGCGCGAGCGCGGCGTGCGCGACGAGGAAGTCTTTCGGCAGAGATTCGGGCGTCAGTCGCTCGGGATCGAAGTCCTTCCAGCGCTCGGCAGCTGCGCGCGAGAGCAGCGCGGGATCGCGTGCGAGCGCGGCGCGACGCACGTCTTGCGCGTCTTGCGCGACTTGCGCGACTTGACTTGCGCGACGTGCGCGACGTGCACGTCGGGCACGGCGGGCACGGCGGTCGCGGCCGGTGCGGCGGTCGCGGCCGGTGCGGCGGTCGCGGCGGTCGCGGCCGGTGCGGCGGTCGCGGCGGGTGCGGCGGGTGCGGCGGTCGTCGCCGCCGCGACCGCAGGTTCGGTCGGTATCGGTTTCGCTGGAGTTTGTTGCGCGCTCGCGCCTGCATCGATCACGACCGACGTGCTCGCGAGCAGGCCGATGAGCACGAGCGCGCGCCTCACTTTGGCGCCTCCTGCTCCAACACGAGCACGCGATCGACGGCGACGTCCTTCACGGTCGTCTTGGCGCCGCTGGGCCAACGAACCTCGAGTTCGTCGAGTTTCGCGGCTTTTCCGAGCCCGAAATGTGCCTCGGCCGGACAAGCGGCCTGAAAACCTCCGCTCGTCCTGATCTCTGCCGTCCAACGCTTCTCGCCGGCTTTCGCCACCAGCGTCGCGCCGATCGCGTCGCGATTCGCATCGCGCGCGACGAGTCGCACGCGCAACCAGTGCGCGGCCTCACCGCGCTTCAAGTCGTTCCGGAACACGCGCACGGCACC
>Ga0163148_10005580_pt1 | contig 12546 bp, 14 predicted proteins | sample OliLakLV19MP7P2_FD_148606 | JGI IMG/M metagenome (GOLD analysis project Ga0163148, IMG submission 148606) | Freshwater microbial mat bacterial communities from Lake Vanda, McMurdo Dry Valleys, Antarctica- Oligotrophic Lake LV.19.MP7.P2 | ecosystem: Environmental > Aquatic > Freshwater > Lake >... | reverse complement strand
AGGGTAGGGCATACCCGAATTAACGCTTGGGGAGAATCCCACCTCTGGGCTAGATGACGCAAGGACTCTAGTTTAAGTGGTTTCGATGAGCCAAGAATCCCCGTGCGTTCACGCCGGGGAGTGTCAACGACAGCCACTGCCGATCCAGTGTCCAGCGCTGTACCACTTCCGATGCGGGGCAGGCGGCACGGCAGTGCGCAAACGAGCGAAGCTTGGGAAAAAATCTTCGTTTCCTGAACCAGGAACCTCCGGAGGCGATCGCCCAGCGGTTTCCATTCCTAGCGCCCGATCTCGACACAATCCTAAAACGCCGTCCCTTCTCACGACGCTCAATTTGCGAGTCGCTCCCGGAAGACCAGCTAAAAAGACTACGGCGAAATCCTATTGATTTACATTAAGCCAAAATTAGTACAGTCTTTTTTTCTAAGCCTGAAATGCTTTCCCCATAGGCTTTACAAGAAAAGAACTACTGCCTTACAAGCAGGATGTCCTCAGTTCGAGTCTGGGACTGCCCATGTACATTCGCAGACTACATGTCGCGGTTCGCAGATTAATGTCGTTTTAGACGATTTTTCTTAGAATCAGTCAGGTGGGCTAAGCGCATGGTACTTTTTTCGCAGCCGGATCAGTGCCCGCTCCTTTCGCTTGCGCAGGGTGGCCTCTAGATAGTCTCCGTGTCCCTTCATCCGCCAAGCTTCTCGAATCTCCTGCCACGAGAGATTTTCTACCACCTTCATGTGCAGCAATTCTTGGTCTTTTGGAGGCAGGAACTGAAATGCCCATATCAGTCTTGCCAATTCATTTTGCAATTCTTCGGGAGAAACGATAGAGCGGTTTTCCAGGAGGTTTTCTTCTAGGGAAACCGTTTTCTGATGCTCTCTAGACAACTCGCGGACAATTCGGAACATTGTCCCCCGCAGCCATGCAGAGGAGTCTCGGATGATTATACCCTTGCCAATCGTGGCGATCGCGCGAACATATGCTTCGTTCAGCACATACGCTTCTCGATACAGCCTATCTAGGTGAAAGGCTTTAAGCTCCCGACGCACAAAGGCGAACATCAATCGCCCTGTGGAGCTTTTCAAGTCTAGTAATTCCTTAAAATCTGCATCAAATTTAGACCGTTCTTGTTGTTCCAGTCTGGCTTGTCTTGCTTCAACAAAGTCTAAGCCCCACCGCTCAGAGTCCACATCAACTGACTCCTCAAAAAGGGTTTCCTCTTCGCCATGCATCATTTTAATTGTCCCTCATAGATAAAATGTGTGAGCGAACTTCAATGGCAAGCTGCGGTACAAGTACCGCTTTGCCTTAGAGGGGGTTACTAGATTCCACTCAAAGTGCGTTTTATTATGTAGCAACTGTCTGGGTAAGAATACGCCGCATTGTGAAGTCTTCACTAAATATAAGTGGCGAGTACTGAGTATTGTGACCTATGAACTCAATAGAGATGACAGTAGGTAGTTGAAATTAATGGACGGTCGCTGCAATAAATCTGTATTTCCTCATCCGTCAATGGTTTGTGTCGGCCTGGTATGACTTTGTGACGTCTGGATTACAGTGATTCAGCTAATAACTTATCAACACTCACACTTGGCATTAAAATAACACACCGGAGGATGATTGCGACAGCCGTCCCCTTACTTAGCGCGTTCAAGTGACTAAAATCACAGAAAATCGTGAGAAATATCACAGATAACTCAAGTCACACCTCGCCAAAAAAGGACACTAACCATTGCATGGTGCATAGGAACCTAAAGTTCTCGCGAATAGATGAAGTGACTGAATGTTGGTAAAAATTCAAGTCACAAACACATCGTGCTCTTCACTCTCTATGGAAGGTAACTCATGAACAGTCAATTGACTGCGCTTGATCACGTCTGTGCTCTAAACTCAGCTTCTGTAACTTTCCAGCAGCAGCCAGCTTCCAGTAAGTCATTGGGTTTAGATTCTGCAACTTTGCTATTTAGAACGATTCACACTATTCTTTGGGGCACTGCTGTTGATCTAATAGCCATTAGACTGGCCGCGTTGATTGAATAGCCCTAATCTAGGGTTCCACCCGCCTGATCTTGTTTTTTTAGGGCGGTAAAGGCAACCTAGAGAATTATGAATCTGGCTTAAAACCACTACTGGGTTGAACTTTCACAGAAAACTGCATTGTGATCAACGCTATGTTTTTTAGGCAACACACGAAAACTTTGCAAGTTCTATCAATAGGAAAACCGCTCAAGAGGAGGAAAATGAATAATTTGGCTAGAAGCAAAGATGAGTTGCATGCAAAGCTCTTAAATCTGAAAGGCATGATAAATCAGGGATATGGAGATTTTTTATCCAAATCTTCACCTAAAATTACGGAGATTGCCGTTTTATATGCCCAGTTGGCAGCTCTCCCAAACCGTTCAGAAGAGGAAAATGACAACATTGAGAAGATATTAGATGCTGCCAACGACAATCAGCTTCTGAGCTTCTGGACTATTGAAATTGATCACATTCTTGCCCATTCTTTAGGGTTGCTGGATGAAGACGATCGAGAATCCTATCAAGACCAGCAGGCTCTCCTAATGGAATATGTGGAGACAAGACATGACTTCACGGCAAAATTTGACTTGCCTGGGGATCGAATGTCTGTTCAGGCCATAATCTCTTCTATTTCAAAGGGTGATAGAACCAATTTGTAGTTAACAAAACCATCAACACCAGAGTGATTGATATAGTTTAGCCCTCTTACATACCTCTTGCGTATGTGATGCCCGCTGACTAAGGGCAGGATTTTTCCTGCCCTTAGTCAGCGGATTTTTGTCATAGTTTAGTTAAAAGCTATGTCATTTAGTAGTCCTACTTGTTGCTTTATTTCGTTTGCATAAAATACAGATTTTATTCATCTCCTTCAGTAGCTTAAATAATAGATTCCATCGAGATCAATGCATTAATCTTTGCTGCTGCTGTCACAATTAACTTGATTTGCGCACTTACATCTGTAGGCCAAGATCTACAAATCGGAAGAGCCATAGCAAATTTAACCCTTGTCTTGCGGCCTCTAGGAAAGGCTGCTCTTGCCAAACTCGAACATGTCTTTTTTTATTTTCATAGCCATTAATCCTCATAGTCACATTCTTTATCGTCTTTTAGGTGAAGCATTCTCAACACACAGCTTCGTGCTAATGAACCAGCGCTACTTCTCAGCGCTAGGTATTAACGAATCTTTACTAATCATCCGTAAACAAACAAGGAGAGCACCAAATGGGTGGACTACTGGTTAAGGAATCCTCCATCAAAATCGATGAGGGAGAAGGGCTGATCACTAAGACTGTCTATGCTGGCAAGAAATGGCGAGTGTGGTTTGAAGCAACTGAATGGTTTGCTATCGCTCATCATGCAACCACCTTTGAAAAAGATGATTTTGTCCGGGTCGTTGGCAGAATTGATGCCACTACATTGGTGATTGAACCGCAATAAACCGTAGTTCTAGGCTTGGATTTGAGCCATTAAAAGCTCACCGACTCCCAACATGAACTGCGATCGCCCTGCAACAGATCAACCGTAGTAGACGGTGATAGCGCAAAAAAACAGTGGTATTATGCCCCTGGGTTTCCTAATTTACGCTAAACTAGTGGAAATGGATTGCGGTGAGGCTATGGCTGTATCTTATAGGAAAAAACCAGTAGCTAACGCCGCTGGTTTTTTTGTTTTGCTACCAAGGTATTTTGGTGAAAATTTCCAAGGCGTTGATGCTATTGCGGGTGAGATACGATTTCAGTCAGGCTGATTTAGGGAAAAAGACAGGGATGTCGTCTATCAGTGATATTGAACTGGGTAAGCGACCGCCGCGTTTGGATGAACTAGAAGCCTATGCCAAGGTGTTCGGGATCAGCACCAGTGCAATTATGAGGTTTGCGGAAGATCTAGATGATCCAACCTATCTGTTCCCGCCACTGTTGGTTGAGAAACGCATTAAAAGTCTGGAAGGACGCAGGGCGCAGGTGCCTCGCGTTCGTAAACTGAAAGACAAGCCAGAGAGTTAAACTGCAATACTTCTCGGTTAGGGCTGCAATTGACAGATGATAGGCGTTGATAAAGCTTAGATAGCGATTTTGCCGCCATCATTGCGCGTAACCACCACCGTGGCCGAGCGAGGACGAGCATTGCCGCCATCGGGCCAGTGGCTTGTAAACTGTGTCGGATCCGTGACCGAGGCGCTACTTTCGCCGGGATGTTGGATATTTACGAAGATTACCTTGCCATCTGGCGATTCAGTGATACCAGTGATTTCGCAATCGCGCGGCCCCACCAAAAACCGACGTAGCACCGTGGGGCTAGCCGACTGCCCGACATGGGTCATCAGCGTTTGATCACCGCCCCCGGCATTCGTCGGCACCGACTTATTGGTCACCATTTTTGTCCCACCATCGCCAACTGAACCCGGCAGTGCGGCCAACATCATGCAATTTGTGGCGTCGGTATAGAAGCCATCATCGGTTTGGATCCACAGTAGACCAGGCACACTCTCGCTAAACCACAAGCCGTCTGGGCTAGAGAAATCGTTCTCATCCGTCAGACCCGACAGGTTAACGTCAGCTCCAGTATTTGCTTGCGCTCCAAAGAGGTAAATATCCCAGATGAAGCTCGTAGCCGCAGGGTTGCTGCCCGACTCGCGCCAGCGGATGATGTGACCGTTGACGTTACCTTGATTAGTGTTTGTCCCATTCTCATCGGCATAGTAGCGAGGATTCGCTGCATCAAGAGGCGTCTTCACTCCTCGACCATTGCTGCTCGATACATTATTGGTCAGAGTCTGGTAAACATCCCCATTGGCTGGATTCACTCCACCCCATTCTGGGCGATCCATCTTCGTTGCTCCAGCAGCATCGGCAGCAATGCGGGCATTGATCAAGATGTCTGCTTCATCGGCAAAGTCATAGGCCGTATAGTTGGCAACGTTGGGGTTGCTCATTTTCAACGGTAACCATTCTCCAGTGCCGTCATCGTTAAACTTAGCCGCATACAGGGTGCCAGCATCCAGGTACTTGTCACCCGCCGACAAACCGCCCGTGGCATCCTTGGGATTCCACACCGCTGTGGAGACAAACTTGTATGTGTATTCGTTGCGGGCGTCATCACCTGTATAGAACACGAGTGGCTTGCCAGCCAAAACTTTAGCAGGCCAGCAGCCTTCGTGAGCAAAGCGACCGATGCTCGTCCGCTTTTTGGGCGTTGCGTTGGGGTTAAACGGATCAATCTCAACCACCCAGCCAAAGCCATTGGCAACATTGCGAAAATCTCGACTGGCGCTGCTGCCCGTCTGACTAGCATCCCAGCGACGGTAGAGGTCGGTGCCATCTGCTGCGCCAGCCCGCGACCAGTTGTAGCGGCCAGACGTGGCATTGCCGATGCCGTAGCGCTTAAAAGCCGCCAGTTCCTTAGCGGTGAGGGCGGTATCGTCTTCTCGACGGTGGAAGTATCCAGCCCAGTTTTCCTCACCAGATAGGTAGGTTCCCCAAGGCGTGTAGCCATGTCCACAGTTGTTGAGGGTACCGCGTGTCTTCTCACCGCTGGCAGAAAAGGCCGTTGCCATCATTAGACTGCGACGGGCGGGGCCAGCAATCTCAAAACCAGTGGCAGCCGTAACGCGGCGATTGTAGCGCGAACTGCGGTTCACCTCGTAGCTAGAACCCTGTTTGGTGATTTCAACAATCGTGACACCATGCGCCGCTACTTCTTTGTCAATCTCGACTGGCGGGCGAGGGTTGGTGCTTTCTGGGCCATAATCGGTTGGCCCGTTGGGATGAACAAAGCCTGAGTCATCGCAAACTTCGTGGTTGATGCAAAGCAAAGCGAGATCGGAACCGTTGGGATCCCAGCCCTTACCAGCTCGGTTCATGCCAAAATATTGCATGGCATCGTGGTGATCACCGACCCGAACATCGAAGTCGTTGTCTGTGCCGTTGTTCTTGTAGGGGGTTACGTTGATTTTGAGGGGATCGCCTGTAGCCAACAGCACTTTAGCGGTATAGCCTGCGGGAACGGTGAGGGTGTCGGTAATGCTTTTGGCAACGGGGATAAAGCTCAGCCCCAGACCTGAAGCCGCTGTGGCAACTTGATCCTCCTGATTTACAGTATCAGTCAGGAAGGCTAACCCCACGCCCAGCATGGAAGCCGCTGCCAGGGATGAACTGCCTTTCAGGAAACCTCGGCGGCTCACGCGAGCGCGAGCTAAAACACTCTCAAATGAGTCATTTGCAGAGTTATTGTGGATCACGTTATCTGGATCCACAGCTTCTCCCGTCACCTTGTAGTTCTTTGACATGACAGAAATTAGTTACAAAGACTTAAATGAGCTTGTCTTTGATTTTATGAGGTCAAAGTTATGAGATAGTTAACAATCGTTCAAACCGTTCTCTTGACAAACGCTATCCCCCTTGGCTTCCCATAACCGCGATATAAATAATCAGAGGCGTTGAATCCTTGAATGTGAATCTCGCCAGCGATCGCCCCCATCTGGTCAGACCATGCCATTGTGAGCGGTTGCAGTTAACTTTAGTTTGGACTAAGTGGTTCCAGTGCTGCCCAATCGGATGAGACGAAAAATTTGCTCAACCGCCGATAGCAGTTGAACTCAGTGGATAAGAGACTACCCTCCTCAAACCTAAGCCGCTGTTAGGTCAGACTGGTTAGGGGATTGTTCTGACTTTTTGCGTTTAGAGGCTCTTTTTTTTACCGTCGGATAGCGAGGACGCGCAGGCGGCTGATATCCGGTTGCCCGCCCTGGGGATTTACCGCGAGGTTTAGGGGGCGGGGCAGGAGTGCCAATGGTGACAAGAATGCTGGCAAACGCTTGAGCAACGCGACCTGGGGAGAGAGAATCCTGGGGAGATTGCCAGGGCAACGGGTGGTCAATACACTCCTCTCGTGCCAACCACAATTGCCAACTGAGCAACGGCATCAGGTCACTCCAACGTTCGCTTGCCCGTGGCGCAGTCAACTGAGGATGTGTCCAATATAACCGCTGTTATAGCCCTAAGGGGCATTCAAGAAATGCAAACCGATACCAGTGCTCTAGGGCAAAGCGCCGTAAGTAATTTAACCACAGGGTTTCTAACGGCGGCGTGGTCTGACCCAGCCACGCTAACCACATAGGCGCAAAGCGGCGCTTGCCTCCCTTGGCATCAAGCACCTCTACCCGGATGATCTCCATCGGGCGCTTGGGGGACTTTTGGAAATGGTACTCACTCCAACGGCTGACCCGCACCCGTCCCAGTTTGGGGTCGTCCACCTCAACCGTCTCGATGGGGACACTCCAAGTCTCAGGGGCATTGAGTTTCATCTTGTGCCCATGTTTAGCCGGTGCCCCTCGTCCCCCATACGCCGCAGGTGCCCCATACACACAGCGGTTGGATGCTAAGCGCAGCAGCAGGTCTGCCTCAATGTCTGCCGTCTGATTGACAAAGCTAGCATTGCCATAGCCTCGGTCATAGACGGCCAACGGTCGCACACTCATCTGGCGGGTCACTTGTTTGAGTTGGAATGCCGCTCGACTTCCAGGCGTCTCAAAACTGGTGATCCGTTCATGGCACACCGGTAATGCCCAACTGCCCTCCGCCTCTGGAATCCAGGCTAAGGTGCTGTAACTGTGTCCAACCGTAATGGCTTGATTGCTTCCGCCCGATGAGGTACGGTCTTTTATGGTCTTGGCCGCAGGCCGGTTCCACCGAGTCGCATCTCCAGCCAGCAACGGTTGCTGTTCGGTGGCAATCTGGTTCACCAGCAGCTTTCGTACCGTTGCTCGCGGCAGTTGACTATCCTGGAGTCCTTCATAGATGCTCGGCCATTGCCGACGAAACACTGGGCTTTGCGACAGGCTCACGTAGGACATGATGCACCCACTCACCAGCACCGCATCCATCAAATCAAAGATCGTATCTCTGGCATTCCCTAAGGTCTCATACAGCCTTTGGCGAAATTCCCGAAGTTGGTTGAAAATCATAAGGTCAATGGGTTTGTTACTCCATTGACCTTACGGCAGTCGGTGTCTCTCATTGACTGCCTTTCTTTACAGAATTAGTCCAAACTCAAGTAAGCTAAGTATAGTGCTCCTATTCAGCAGATGTCAGTGCTCTCTGTGTTTATGCTGGCACCTGAATTTAACTCATATAAGCAAATATTTTTCAAATATCTTGAGTGCTGTTCAATATCGCTCGTTGGGTATTGTAAGAAGAACTGTGCGTCTTATCCGACCATTTGTAACATAATCTGCGGAAAGGGATTGACGCCATGACTGGTATGCGCGTATCCTTGCTACCTAAGGTTGTGTAACGACTCCGCAGTCGAGCAACCCGTTTCGCTCCAAAAAACTAGCACCACTCAATGCTGTTTGCCCAACATTGAGTGGCTAACCCCCAACTGTAAACAGGCAGTATGGAGGCTAACACGAGATTTTAGCATTCTCGATAGCCACCCTACGTTCCTATGGAAACAGGGTGGCTGGGTTTTTGGGGTTTACTCTTTACCCAATGCAGGCGAACCCCGATGATTGAGATGTTTGCTGCACCCATTGCCCGCAGCTTTTTGACAGATGGTGAAAGCGCAGATGAGGCTGAAATTCGCCCCTCGCGGCTAATTTTGCCGCTCACCTTTCATCCCTTGGCACCCGACCAAGAGCAGATGCGGATCTTGCTGATTAGCAGCCCCACCTGGGTCACCGAAACCATTCACGACCTGCACGCACGCGGATTTGCCAACACCAACGATTGGAGCAGCAAGCTGCCCGGTGCCAATCCAGGCGAAGTCGTGAGCATTCTCACCCGGCGGCGACAACGCCGTTAACAGCCAACCCCTAGCCCGCAACCAACCCCACAATCAGGAAAATGACGCCCAAAATCAAACAGGCGATCATCGCAATCGTCGTTAACTGGGCATTGCGATCGGCGGCTTTGGTCAGTTCTTCTTCGCTGCGGAGGGAAATAATAAACTTTTTATCTGAGGCGGCTGGGCTTTGTAGGGTGAGCCGACTGGCGCTATCGCTCAGGGCAGCTACTACAGTAATGCGGCGATCGAGTGGCAAAATCGATTCACAATACCGATAGCCCAGCGTGCGCCGACCCGCACCCATATTGCTTAGCGCCCGCGAAAATGTCCCAAACGAAATGAAGTTTCCGGCTTGCTCAGGGCGAAATTCTTCTAGCACTTTAACCGTTTCAATGTCGGCGTCGGTGGGTTCGATGGCGATCGCCCCCGTCGCATCGTGCAGCTCAAACGGAACCGATTGTTGATTGCTAGAAACCGTTTCGGAGCCGCGCTGGGTTTCTTGCGTTTCGTTGCCGTTACTATCCTTACGAGTGACAGTTTCTTCATACTCGCGTCGGACGTCCATGCTGTAGTGCACACAGGGCGATTGCGTCAGTTCTGAGGTGAGGGGGCGATCGCAGACCACCGTGCCCGTGAGTTTGACATAATCGCGCCAGTTGCCGCCGCCAATTTCTTGGGCAATCTCCTTCGATAGCTTTTCCAATTCTGCCACTGTCACCGCTCGGGCAATTTTTAAGCTATACGCCTTGGTTCTATGGTCTTTTTGCACAAAAAACAAGACAATGCCTGCAATTAGCAAAATACCGCCGAAGATCAGAAATCCCATCGCCATTAGCCTCGGTTAATCAACACTGGTTCTAGGCCAGCACTCTAGGCTCAGTTTGCCCAAATGCTTAATGCTTTGGCTAGCCGCATGTCTCTAGCGTAACTAGAAGGTTCGCGCCTGTCACATGAAGCATGGCTGGCGGGATCAATCAGGGTTCTGTAACCAGATCCGTCGCCGGGTGAAAGCGCGGGTGCAGCAACCGTTTGACTGGCTCGTCACCGTAGAGATGCTGAGTGGCGATCGCCTCTACATCTGGCACCGTCACCTGGCAATACCAAGTGTCATCGGGCATCACTTTCACCGTCGGCCCAGAGCTACACTGTCCCAAACAATCGGTCGCTGTCACCAATATCCCCGGCACCGCTGCCCGCAGCGCCTCTAATATCTCAGCAGATCCATTGCGGGCACAAGAACGATATTGACAGACCATCACACAGCGTCGTTTGGGCGGTTTGGGTGACGCGATGGCGGGACTGGGGTCGGGAGCTGTAATCGGTTCAGAGGATGGCTGTTCCACAGATTGATGATGGGACTAATTGACTGGACTAAATCAATCCTAACAATTCGGTAGAAACTGCCCCTTGCAGATCACCCCTCAGTCCGTTCAGGCTTCAAACTATCAAGTCCCGTATGGGTCACAATAGCGCCGTTGAGCAGGACGCCCTGTAGATTGGCTCCGTCGAAGTTTGCGTTGCTCAAGTTGGCCCAGCGCAGGTCAGTATTGACCAAATTGGCTTGGCTGAAGTCGGCATTAAATAGGTAGGCGCGAGTCAGATGGGTGTTGACCAGGTTGGCTTTATGCAGGCTGGCGGCGTAAAGAAAGGCGCTGAGTAGTTCGGCTTCGTAGAGGTTGGCTTTGCTGAGGTTGGCTTGGTTGAGGCTAGCTCCCTGGCCGTTTACATGGCTGAGGCTGGCGCGTTCTAGGTTGGCATGGTTGAGGTTGGCGGCGCGCAGGTTGGCATGGCTCAGGTCTGCGCCAATTAGGTTGGCGTGGCTCAGGTCTGCCGCTCGCAGGTTGGCGGTTGTGAGCGTTGCCCCGACTAAAATGGCGCGGTGCAGAATCGCATGGTGCAGGCTGGCGTCGGTGAGGATGGCCAAGGTGAGTTCTGCGCCGCTGAGGTTGGCGGCATCGAGTTGAGCGGTGGCCAAGCTGCTACCCTTAAAGCTGACGCCGCGCAAATCTAGGCGGCGCAGGTCGGCACCCGCAAGGTCAAGATCGCTCAGGTCGGGGCAAATGTCGGGATGGCGCGATCGCCATTGAGTCCAGCGATCGCCACCCCATTTTAGGCGGGCTACATGCTCTGCGATCGCCATAGCTTATTCCTTACGGCTATTGCTGGGGAACTCGCGCCCTGCTGCACTTTCCATCGCATCGAGGGCGGCTCTAGATCCGGCCATAATGTCGCGCTCTTCGCCGCCCAAGTACAGCCGCCCGAAACTGCCCACTGACGAAATTTGCAGAATATTAATTAGCGCGGCTTTTTCGGCTTCGTTCGCGGCCAGTGAGGCATAGGCGGCAGGCTCCACCTCTAATACATAGAGGGTTTGCCCCGACAGCAGCATTTGCCCCCGACGGCTGCGGTTAATTAATTGCGCGTGGTGGGCGTCGATATTGCGGATGATTTGGCTGGAAATGACGCGGGGCTTGAGGCTATCTTGGGCGCGCACACCCAGCTCCGCCAAAATGGCGCGCCCTGCCGCCTGGGTTTCGCCCTGGTTGCTAGAGTGTACCTCCAGCAGCCCATACAGCCGCTCAATGAACAACACACCGGGGCGCACCACTGCGGCCTTCATGGCAACGTCCATCAGGCGGTTAATTTCGATACCGGGTGAAATTTCGATCCAAAGTGAGGCATCGCCGGGGAGAGGCAAGAACCCAGCCGCTACCGTTCCCATGTAGGCCGCGTGCTGCGATTGGAGGCGATCGATATAGACGTAGCTGCGGAGGTCGATTCCCAAGGGTCTAAGCCGTGTTAAGAAATTGCAATGCCTAGCTTAGTATACGGAGGAACCGGCTCCCTGGGTAAGCGATCGCCAGATTCCACCCTAAACCTGTCACCTTAGCCACAATTTGCTGATAATAGCGATACGTTGTTTGGTGAGATGTCTCGGGTTAACTGATTTGAGAGGTATGGGAGCATGACCTGCCCCACCCTATGTTTGAAGCGTTTGCTGCGGCTGATCCATCGCTTATTCTGATGCTGCAAGTGGTTCTAACCGTGCTGGCGGGGATTGGGGCACAGGTGGTGGCGGGTTGGCTGAATATTCCCAGTATCATCTTTCTGCTGCTGTTTGGCATCGCGCTCGGGGCAGATGGCCTAGACTGGCTGCATCCTCAGCTATTGAGCAGTGGGCTAGAGGTAATGGTGGCACTGGCGGTGGCGCTGATTTTGTTTGAGGGCGGGCTGAACCTGGAGCTGCGCAGCATCAGTCAGGTATCGGGCAGTTTGCGGAATTTGGTGACGGTGGGGACGCTGATTACGCTGGTAGGCGGTGGCATGGCGGCGCACTGGCTGGGCGAATTTCCCTGGGCGATCGCGACATTAAGCTAGGCGAAACGGTTTTACAGTCAGACAGATTATCCGAACAGCAATCCCATTTACATAGTTTGATCAGCTCAGAACGGCTGATGCCTTTGGTGTTGGAACGAGAGGGACGCTTGCAGGTGGTCGCGGCGACTGAAGCATGGCAAGAGGGCGATCGCCTCCTCTACCTCTGGCACGACCCCACCCCCAAACTAATCAAACGCCTCGGGGGTGGCAATAGCCAAACGCGGCTGACGGTCGAAAGAATCGCTGAAGTCGATGAAATTCCCGCACCAATTCCACAACCCCTTCTGGCAGAAGCTTTATCAGAGGGAGACAGTCAAGAACCAGGATTATCTAAGAACTGAGGATTTTTTAAGCCAGCTCTGCTTC
>Ga0163148_10005578_pt1 | contig 12554 bp, 7 predicted proteins | sample OliLakLV19MP7P2_FD_148606 | JGI IMG/M metagenome (GOLD analysis project Ga0163148, IMG submission 148606) | Freshwater microbial mat bacterial communities from Lake Vanda, McMurdo Dry Valleys, Antarctica- Oligotrophic Lake LV.19.MP7.P2 | ecosystem: Environmental > Aquatic > Freshwater > Lake >... | reverse complement strand
CAGCACCCGCAGAGGGGGGTCCAAAGAACGCGCTATTCAAAGTACGGCTGCTGTAGTGCCTTCCAATAAGCGCAGCAGACGTCCATCTGTGGCTTGTGATGGAACCGATTTTCAACCCAAAGAACCATCGAGTAGCCCCAATGAGTATTCCTTATCAACCGCCATGGCCAAGGGGAAGAGGCAACAAAACCGCAAATCTGCTACCGCAGCGGCAACATCATCAGGCATGAGCATCAGCTCTTTGCCTGCAACCTCTAGTTCCTTTTCCCAGCACAGCAAGCGTCCGCTACGGCTCCGGTCCCATTCCAAAGACTCAAAATCGGCCAAAGACGCTCGATCGGTGGCATCTGCGCCGGCTTCCAGGAAAAACCTCCAACCGAAATGGCATGATAGTTTTAGTGATCGACCTGGTCCTCTCTCAACCCGCAAACAATCTCTAGATAGCTCCATGCCTGAAATTGGAAGACCTGCTCCATTGAATACTCGCAAGCAATCAATGGGTGGTAGCGATCGAATTGGAGTCGCTACTCGCAAAATATCTTCGAGGGACATTTCCATGGGTACCAGGGAAAGGGCTACCCCGACACGAACCTTCAGTGATCTCTTTTCGCAAACGTACGTGGTCAAATCCTCGCCCAAACCTTCACCGACAACGGAGATTCGCTCGAGGACCGTTCATGTGGACAAGGACAAGAATGGCGCCAATATCATAGCACACGACGGCTTATTCGTCCCTACTGGCTTTGAACGAACACAACCCAAAAAGACAGCGAGTGGCTACTCCGCCGCCACTTCGCCCGTTGGACTCCACGATACGGGAAGCAATTTGCCAAAAGAACGCCAACGTCGTTCTCACAGTATGGATCATACAGTGCCGAGCATGCCGCCAACAACACACAGCAACATGGTGGCGCTGTCCGATATTCCTGGTAGCGTAGATGAATCCGTCCCACCGTTGGCGCCATTGGTGGAAACACAAGATACCGCTGCTCCCGGTGTGCGCGATCTGGTGGCTATGGTAGAGTCGTGGACCACCAAAGATAAGGATAGTCAACCCATTGTATCTGTCCCGCTTCCACTAGCACCAGTAGAGGAAGTTTCAGTTTCGCAAGAAAAAGAGGCCCGGAGTATACTATCTACTATTGCCGACGCCAGCACGGAAGGAGACGGACAGGAAAATTTGAATGATACATCCACACTGGGTGAGAAAAGTGGAAGTGTGAGCCTTGCCAAGAACGCCTTAACAGATGCTTGTGACAGCGTGGTACTTTCAAAGGCAGTAAAAAGTCACCCAGCATTTGGGCGCTCAGGAATGGTCAGACAGTACTCCTTGAGGCACCCACGACTGACGCTCAACCCAATCAAGCTCCGACGATGTCATTCTTTTGAGTCAGAACCTTCCACCAGTCGTCGTCAGCGAAGTATTTTTACGGATTCAGCTGCCTCTGCTGACACTACGAGTAGTGACGTCTTTTCACAGAAATCACAGGACCGCAGTGTTTCGCGGCATGCATCAGAACGGCGATTTACGGTAAGCATGATGCGACGACGCCGGTCCTCGTCGGTAGGCAATGACGGTCGTACTCGGGACGTGTCTCCGAAGAAACCCGTCAAACGAAGTTCCTTGGAATCCGAGCACAGTAGGAGTTCACAATCTCAGTATTCGTTGCAACGGCGGGACCAACAGCAACACCACCACAATGTTGTGGATCGTCATCAGAATCTTAAACCATCGTTTTCCGACAATGCCTACGCCGCATCCATTGAAAAATACTTGGGTGGTCGTCCGGCGACAGCGCGATACGATGACAAGTCACTTCGCTCTCGACAGACGATCGACTCTACCGACGCCAGCAGCGTTGGAATGGGTGTCGTGAAGGGCAAGTTCCGGCGAGTTTTGTCTTGCGATAGCCTGGAGCTATTGCAAGGGAAAATGGAAGAAAAAAAGAATCCGAGACGCGCGACCAGAAGGAGCAGTTTCGACGTATCATCGCATTGTGAAAGTACGGCGTCTTCAATGAACATGGGCCAGCTTGGTACCAGATCGGGCCGGGGCATGCCACAAGGTGGCGGTTGGGCGTCCATGAATGTCACTAGTACAGGCAATGGTGACAGCATCGCTGGTGGGAATGGGAGTTCAAGTGCCTTGGAAACATACAACCGTTGGTCTTCGTCTGTTTGATGAACACTGGCTGCTCAGTTTATGAATGTTTTCATGTATTGTGCATTACTTCTTCATGAATTTAGCATAAATGTTATAGCATGCATGGTTCCATTCCTAGCTAGGGAGAGTCCAAAGAAAGTGAGGGGCTGCAAAAGTTTGCTGGTCACCTTCCTTTCAACACAAATAGACGTAGCAGCGACCGGCTTTACTACTTCATCTGCGTACTAGTTAGCTAGTAGTGGTATTACTGTAGTACATGTGTACAGTTCGTGCAGTAATGGTAGCACGGTTAAGCCCATTGACATTGGAGTTGATCCAGTGGGATTGGTTGTTTGGTTCATCCAAGCGACGTAAGTAGGTGGTACGCTCGTATGGTACGCATTGTAGCTACTGGAGTACCAGTAGTACTCCGAGTAGCTGCTGTGGACTGTGGTACCGTAGAGAAGACTCGTATGGTACTCCTACGAAAGGCCGAAGAAGAACGCTGAGTTCCTCAATTAATGGGTTTTAATTCCCCCTTTTATCTTTTCCTATTTGTTCTGTTTATGTCGGTCATTGTAACCGGAATGTCCTATTGGTTATGACCTTTTTTGGCGTTTTCCGTGAGCTCTCATTCTTGACTGACTTGATCGATTGATTTCCATTGGAATCACGTCTGTTCCTCTTGTTGTTGGTGTTGCATCATAATAATCACCACCTTGACGAACTCGTCTACCCCAAGTACCATTACTGGAACAGCTATACTGGAACCCTCTCTCCATTTGCCATCACACAAGCATCTTCATTTATGTTAGTTGGCTAGCTAGCTACTAGATAGCAACCAGCCAAGGTAGCTACTCTATCTTTATCTATATATATTCACACACACACGCACGCAGCTATAATATATCATACTTACTTGATTCGCACCCCCCATGGTCTCTTCGAGCATGAATGATCTCTCCCAATTTGTGGTTGCTACTACAGAGCCTGAAGTTGAGGTTGCGACGCCTACGACCTTGCATCATCGCCTAGACAAGAACAAGAACAGTTTCCAATCTCGGGCCTTTGATCAAGAAGAGGTTTCCATCGCTGTTTCCATAGATGAATACGAGCACCAGCAGGCAACATCTGATGATGACGAGTACTCTCAGCAGTCTAATTCGCATTCCCATTATGATGACGATGACGAATCGGTGGGCGATCACCACCATGATGATAATGACAGCTGTTACACTTCAGAAGGATCCATGGAGCAACGTCTAGGTGGAGGCATTGCCAAATATTTTGTTTCTGGAGAAATACAAAAACAGGCGCAACAAAAAGAGAAAAAAACAATTATACAGAAACAACATCCACAGCAACAACCAATCATAATCCCACAGCAACAGTTACCCAAATTGACCCACTTACAATCCCAAACATTGCCACCTGGAAACATTACGTACCAAAACAACCATATGGATCCTGGAATGATTGGCTTCTCCGATAGTTTTGTAGTCACGGATTCAGAAGATGTGAGTGAAGTCAGTGAACAACAAGAGCCTTTATTTTCCAGTGATTTTGAAACGGACCAGCTTACTGGGATTGGCATGGACCATTCGCAGCAGTCTTATAGTACGAGAAACACACACAAATATACTGGATCGGGTGGCAAGAGAACATTGATGGCCGACAACTCTCTCAACAGTCAAAACACAACTCATGCAGACGTATTGAGTTTTGATATCATGTTGGGCAAAAAGGCACCCATCGAACCACAAATGGAAAGCAGCAGCAGACGATCCAGCGGCAGCAACAACAATAAAGATTACAATGAACCTGATATTGACGACCAAGATGACTACGAACGTCGCCATCGAAGATCCATCAGTCGACAAAGTAGTATTCAGCAACGACGACAAAGTCGAAGACTGGACCGATCCACCAGCAGTCGTGTCAGTCGACATAGCGACGGCAGTCGAAGTCGTAGTACTTCCACACAGCGATCAAATAGGTCCAACGAGGGCATCTTGCCCCCTCCTAGCCTCATGCCCATGAGTTCCACGGAACTTGCTGCCCACAACCAGAAAGTACGGGATGGTCATCTGGATGACGACGATGATGATGACGAAGAAGATATTTATTCTGTTTTAGCGGTTGCTTCAGGAACAGTTCCTGTCCCTCCTCCCGCGGCCGCGGCCGCTGCAGCTCTGGATGCTTCGGATCGAATACGACGGCGTCGTCAGTCTCTTGGTACCCCAAGTGCTCGCAGATCAAGTACTGCAGGTGCTGCTGGGCCGACCATGTTGGATCAGTCCACTAATTCGCAAGCTTCTGCTGCTTCTCAGCAACGACGACGACTGGACGGTTCCACGGCGAGTCGAAGAACGCGACTGTCATCGGCAGGAACGTTGGATGTATCAGCCAACAGTGCTGGGACCATGGGCAGTGGTGGTGGGGGCAATTGTCGCAGGACATCTTCTCTTTTGGATTCCTCCAGTCGCCGAACATCGCTTCGCCGTATCAGCAGTGCAGATGGCTCGACTACGAATAAGAATACCACGACGAGTCCTATGAGTGGTAGCCGCGCAACTCGTCGGACCAGTCGTCTGAGCGGCACTCATCGAACAGATAATAATGGTGACCCAGTAGAAGATTGGCAAGCCACAACCAAGCCTGTTGCGGGTAGCATGCGACGAATCTCCAGCGGTGGTCGACGAGCATCAGAAGCTGGTCATCATCACCACTCTTCTGCCATCGCGTCACCAGAAATTACCCGCAGTATGAGCAGTCGACGCATGCACGATCATTCCGGACGCAGTAATACTGGAATCAGTAGGGCATCCATCAGTGGTGGTAGCACTCGTCCTGGTATAGGAAGAGTCGCATCCTATGACCCGGCTCCGGGTGCTGGCCTACGACGAAACAGCTTTCATGTGGGTGGTCATCATGCCCCGGAATATGCTACCTTTGGACTGTCTCATTCCGAACAAAACCAAACGGCGAATACTGCCGAACCATCGCGGGTGTCTCTCATTGCGCCTCCACAAGACGGACCCAATCGGCGAGAGCGTCGAGTCAGTTCTTCCAAACCACATGACACTGCAGTTGCCTCTAAAAACCCAAACAAAAATTCGGCAGCACACAAAATCAGAAATCGCCGCATGGCGTCAGAGCGTGGCATGGGGGAATCCTCTCGTGGTGGCATGGGGGAATCCTCTCGTGGGAGTGGTACTTCAGATCTTTCAGATGATTACTGGGATGACGAGGAGGACGAGGAGGATCCGAATATGTTTCCATTTGATCCTTTTAGTAATACCACCATCGATAATAGCAACGGCAGCAGCGGCAATAACCACAATGGCACTGGATCATCTCGTCGTCAACATCCAAATCATCATCATCAGGTCTCGGATCGTGTGTCACGTCGCAAAAGTGGTTTGACCCGCAACGCAGGTAGTGGTGATGGACGCAACAAAGTTCGCAGATGTCGATCGGAACCAACCGAAACATTGCACATGATAATGCATGCCGATATAGATGAAGATACTGTCGCTGCCATGCAACATGACTATAGCGGTGACAGACGAAAAGTCAAGACCGGCAAAAGGCCCGTGGCAGCGAAAGGTTCACTGGCACGACTGGCGGCGGACAAGAATGCCCCGCCCACGACTAGAGCCTCTAGAAAGGCAGCGACGCATGAACCCTCCAGCGCTCGGCGTCTGTCACGTACATCGTCAAATAGCTAGATTTAGAAAGCCTCAACAGATTGGATCAAAAGAAGACGAGCGAGGATGAAATGCAGAGACAGCAAGAAATCAACAGCGTTTGAAACGCAAGGTAGATTACAATGTCTTTACCCGGAGCTAAAACAAATATAACATTTGCTTTCCAAGTCATATTTGACATTTTCTCATTAATTCGTTAGAATTAATTTTAATTCAAATGGTGAATTAGAAGGGGGTCCTCTTACCTTTTCTGGATTGCAATTTTCTTGGCTCTTCTTTCATTCGGCACGGGCTGCAGTGCCAATACGTGGGTTGCGGGAAGCTACACCTTGGTCACCAAATAGATGAAAATTACATGTAGCAATCAAAAGTCCCTCATCTTCGCCATGGCCAGTCACTCGAAGAGACGAGAAACAAAAATCGACCGGAAGGAGGGCCAAATCTACTGCCTGTGTGGTCGTCGGTCCAAACATACCAGAGAAAAGCCAAATAGAATATGGCTAGACCAGAGTCATAAGGCAGACAAAAAACTAAGCATTATAAGATTGCATTGGAATATAATATATTTAATCTTGGAATGACATTAAACTTAAAGGTAGTTCTAGACAGAGTTCAAGAGGCTGTTCATCCACAAGTCATTCTCTCAATCATTATTTCCTTGCTCTGTGCCAAACACTCCTCCACAACGTGTCGTATATTGAATTTATTTATTGCTTTCTACTGATTCTTCTGCTTCATCTTCACCTGCATTCATAATTTCGTCATCCAAATCACTCATCATCCAGAAATCATCCCCAGTTCCACCATTTTCTTGCAAGAATGCGGGTGGACGAGCGGCTCGGACTTCTCCGGGTCGGTCGACGTATTCAATCAAGGCCATGGGAGCATTGTCACCCTTGCGATTTTGACTGAGTTTGAGAATGCGTGTGTAGCCACCTTGTCGAAAACGATACCGAGGTCCCAACACTTGCACTGCCTTGGCTGTGGCCTGTGGTGTTCGAACGATGGGATTCAAGGCACGAAAGGCATTGTAATGTGCTTGGAATGGTTGTTGCTTTGTGTCGGCACTGATTTGCTGTTGCAAGGCAGGCGTATTCCGTTTGACCATGGTAATGAGCTTCTCGGCCAAAGATTGAACTTCCTTGGCTTTGGCCACGGTGGTCACGATGCGTTCATGTTCAATCAACGATGTGACCATGTTACGTAACATCGCCCATTTGTGGGCACTGGTCCGACCCAATTTGCGAAAACGAATTCTCTTTTTCATACTGAACTGACGCCGGAAGAAACGTTAATAGTAGCAGTAGGTGCTAGTAGGTGGAGGGTACCTGGCTGGTTGTCTTGCTGACAGTGGAGATTGTTGTTGTGTCAAACTACTTTTTGATTGCGATCATCTTTGTCATGATTGTGATACGTCGCTATGGAAACGGACAGCGGACGTACCTCCTCTTTGCTGTTTCTCCTTGCAGTCTGAGTAATGAAAGGACGGATGGACTGACAGACTAAATTTTTTAGGATAGTGTGCTATCGGCAGCGTAGCGGGCGTATCTATTTACACTGCTTAGTCAAACACTATAGACTTTTTAAAATCTAAGTCATAGGGATTCCCTAAGGATCACGTGGGCCTAACTTGTGATAACTAGATTTCTTTTACGGAGACCATTCTTACAATCATCACATGATATGCTGCTTGAAAAAGTCGGCCGTTTTTTGAGTCGCCTGCTCTTGCGCTTCTTGGAGGACCTTATCATTCGAGCTGTCTGCTCTCGACACCCATCCATGGTCCATGTGGGTAAAATCTACTACCACGTCGTCAACAGACAAGCTGCGTTGGTCGGCTAAATGTTGAGCAATGATAGAGCTTTTATGAAAGTCAACGTCTTGCTTTCCTGGCATTAAAAGAATTGGCTTGGTCTTGCATGCCTTGGCCATTTCTTCCTTGGTTTGGCTTCCTCCCACGACGACCCCTTCTGGTCGCCAAGATGGATGAATCAGTACTCCCGCGTTGAGGTTTGGCAGGATTCTCTCTCCATCTTTGTCTTCATGATTGGACCAACCAAAACTTTTGCCAATAACCCAAGCACCAAAGCAAAAACCTACCATGCCAATTTTATCCACGGATGGAGGTATGTTAGGTTCAATAATCTCCTTCAAATCAGCTTTTACAGCAGGCACAGTAATGCGTGTCTTTTCAGCCCAAATAATCGACAAACGACACATTAAATCCACCCAAAACGTTTTCGTCCCAACGTCTGGCGCCATGGGATATCCTCGAAACAAATCGGGCATCCAAACGGCAGTATCTGCGCCAAGTTTCTCTTGTAGCGAATCGCAAAAGACCTTATGATTTCCTGTATCGACCCCATGGACGTCTGAAAAGACCAACACGAGGGACTTTGGTTCGGATGACGAACTCACTTGATAACACGGCATTAGGGAGCGCTGGGATGATTCTTTATCGAGGACCTGCAAAGAAACTACTTTGCCTTTAAGTGAACCAGTTGAGACGGGAACGCCCATGGCTCCAAATGCCCCGGGTGGGCAACATCCTTCTAGTGCCATGGTCAAAGTAACGAATTTGATTCATCCCTTTGCCATCATCTATTTTTGCACAGAACTGGGGGTGCATAACAAATTAACAACAACATGTTTCCATAATTATCTTCGAGTTTCGCCACAATGCTGTAATGCAATAAGACACTGTCCTTATGCAGTAAGGTTAGAAATAATTTGATGCAGACGCACAATCGCTCCATCTTTTGTCAATACCTGCGTCCCGTGGAAAGCATGATAGTATTTTCGTTTCCGCACATTGTATCCTTTTTCTGACGAGTTGCAATCGACCATTTGTAACCCATCCTGCACCATTCCGCATACATAGCCCACTGAAAGAAACAATCGAAGAGAAGCAGTAAGAAGCATAAAAACAATAAACGTCTCGCTAGTAAATGTATCATCATAAATATTATGTGTTACTAGGTTCCTAAGGATATTGTAGTTTGTCGTTTTCCTTCCTTCTGAAACATTTTACTAGGGCATATCGATCTTGCGTTGCATACTCAAATTTTGTCAGCAATCAACCAATCGCTCAACCACGGTTAGACGTCAATGGTCAGGACAATGACTGAGTTCTTTTCTGCATTGCACACAAAGTCGCGAAAGATGATAATCTTCTCCCACAATGATACCGTTGGAGGCGTGGTGTTGGCATGTCTTGTCACTAGCACTGTACATGACAATCTGAGCGAACCCAATTGGATGATGACCGGCTGCACGTTGCATAATAATGGTGAGATAATTGTTAGATCATATGCAAGTTGATCTAGGTGACTCCACCAGACTATTTCTACTGAAGGTCGGGATTAAACACCTCCATCAGCTTACAATCAGTTTGCGTGACATTAAGCCTTCCAACTACTCTTACTACATGCTGCTTGTCTTCATGGTGGGGAGTGGACATGTTTTACGTTTCACACGCAAGCAACACAAACCACGCAATCGCACTTTGTATTGTTGCCCGTCCTTGTTCCCACAAACTCCTCCTCCAAATGATACTGGCGCTTGATACGGCGCAAAACCTTGACATCAATGCCACACTGTTCGATGGTGAACGGTCGTTCGTAAACAATAGCGGCAAAACTGGCCTGTCCTCCCACGCGAGTACTGTGACACATGAAAACGGACTTGGAAGTAGGGCCCAAGCCCTCCCGACTCGAGGGCGAGTGCTTTACGAGATCTCGAAAAATGTTGCCAATGATAGAGAACCGAGAGGGGTCATCATCATTGTCGATGGGAAATATTTCTGATCGACTGTACATAACTAGCGCTACGGCCTGCTTGATGAAGGATGTCATCGTATCAAACGAGTCGGTTTGACTGGTATGAATGTCTCGTAAGGGTAGACGATGCAAATTGATGTATCGATTGGTGACCACTATGGATTCTTCGCCGTAATGCGGCAGTGGAGGTGCCAGCTCGGTATTCGTTGGTGGACAAGACTTATTCTCGACACAGTCGCTGGGTGGCCACATGTGTTCCTTGGTCCCCAATAGGGCACAGGTGGATCCTGGTCGTAGAAAGGAACACCAAAACATGGACGTTCCTCGATTGGTAACGAGGACATCTGCTTCGTTGACGACAGCCAACTGTTCGGCGAAGGTTGGATACGCACCCCAGTTCAAGAATTTGACATTCAAGGACAGTGCGCTTCGGTCGTGGTTCCCTAGCAAAGTCATGTTGGTCAAGCGTTCCGCCAATGACTTTAGTGTGTGGGTGGTTTGTGGGGTAAATCGTTTGCTTTCCGTCAACAAAACCTGCAGTGGACGACCCGTAGCTTTATGTTGGTCAGCAGCAAGCACGGAACGAGGTTGAATACCATGCGAAGTCATTAATCGCTCAGAAAAGAGTTTCAGTGGGTATTCGGGTGGCGGCGGTGGAGGATTTGGGCCTCGCTTGTTCTTCCACTGTGGCAGCGTGGCCCAAGGCAGCATGTCGACCGCAGTATACTCTCCCCCATTTGTGGACCCAAAGATAATCTCGTCATACACAACCCAGTGGCCTGTGAGTGCTGGGAAATCCAGAATCGGTGACAAAAATGGTGGATTGTTCTCGGCAAAAGTTTTCATGGCCCGCTCGTGCTTGCAATGCATCGAATTTGGGTGTTTGTCGTATTCGCATTCTTGGTTCGACAAGAGGCGAAATGGTGAGTGCCAATGTCCAAACTTCCCGGCAGCGACGTAGGCAGGATAAAAGGCATCAAACAAAGCGTGGGCCATATTTTGCGACCACAAGAGAAAGAAGGCCAGTGTAAGTCCACGGCGACGCTCCAATCCCGCACTGAGAAAAGTACTGGCTTCTGTTTGGTTCATGACTTTCTCTAGCACGGGCTCTGTAGTAATGTAACCAGGCCCTCCCCAGTAACTCAAGCCAAATTCCTTGACTACTGATGGAAGTGCAGGGTCTTCTGGACGGCGAAGATAGTAGAACTGCTTGTACATGTGGTTGTTGCCTGATCGGCGAGGGTCTTGGTAGAGGTTAAAGCCTCGACAGGATTGATCGACTCCTGCTTTACCCACACATTCGATGCGGCTGCACCACGGACAGTCTGCTGCGTATGTGTCTCCGTCTTTGTATAGGTCTGCCTTGGTGTCGTACAGTGTTGTTATAGCCGTTGTTTCCCGGGATCCTGTTTCTTTGAAGGACTTGACTTTCGGAGCAGCCAAGGCATTGAAGGCAATGCTTTCCAGCATGAGATGGCGAGCAACTGACATTAGGCCAAATGCCGCTAGCATTGTCACCCCCAAAATGCGGGCAAAGTAGTTGCTTGTTTTGGTAAACATACTAGTAGTAGTAAGAGCTCCGATCTCAACGATGGCCAAGGCAGTAGAATAATATTTGTTTTAATCGTCATAGCCATTGCAATGTAACAGAGAAATTCAGTACACATTGGCTGCATGGCTGCTTTCAGGTTGTGGTGGGATAGCTCGATCAACTGCATGGACCGGTGTGATTTTTTGGTTTAGCGGATATGTTTACCAACGAGTGAGCATAATCCGATCGGCTGGCTTGGCCTTACGGTAATTGCGCCAATGTTTTTGAGTCTTAATAATGTTGACTAATGCTAATAGAGCTCTAGCTAGCTATTAGTATCATTAAGTGCATATTTTTTTTGCTGGTACACTATGGTACAAACTCTGCGCTACCTGATGATAGCCCACACAAAACAAGCTAAAATTGCGGAAAGTGTGCGCATCATGCCACCCCAATGTGAGACTTCTATCTACTACTGGTAGCTACAACTGAACGGAACTACTGTAGATTATTTTGCTTAACTGATGGCTTGATTGCTTTTCATTGTGACACAAAAAGCTTTTTCTTGGCAACTGCTCCAGGCCTCACGATGCAGCCTCATCGACCTAGGAAATTCCCTTTGAACAAATTCCGGTAATGAAAGAAGAGTTCAGCTTGAGCCGGGATGTCCTTGGTGGCAAAGAAACCAATGCGGATATCTCCATTAACGAACACTTTCTTGGAGGTCATGTTCGGGTTGTTGCTGTGATTGGCAAAGCGCGCCTTGCTCCCTTTGTTCATGCCATCAATGTAATAATCTTTGCTTTGATCGAACAAGTAATTGCTGCCATTTTGGTTGTAGACAATGTGTCTCCTATCCCCTTCATGCGTTGACACTATTTCTCCAAGGTATTCTTGGATAAAGTCGCCCTTGCGCAATCGGTCCTTGGTGAAGAGGCCCCATCCCGCACCCGGGACAGACGATTTTCCCACGAGTAACCTCTGGTATCGCTTCATGGAAATGTTATCGTTGCGGCACCTCTGCGTATAGGAATTCGCGGTGAGGCGCCTCGGCAGATCGGTGCATGTCTGGCAGGACTTGCACAAATCGGGGTCGCACTCGCGGCCAGCCGCAAAGCACGAACAGTAGGACTGGGCGCAATCGCCTTTGCAGTCGCATCCACGGAAGAAATTCGGACTGTACTCGGCGTGCACGCAAGCCTTGGTGCAGAAAAAAGCATTCTGCATGCACTCACAGGATGACTCGGAACAGGGCCCCGCGTGGGTGCAAGGTTGGTACCAGGGATGAAGACTGTTGTGGTTGGTAATGTTTTGGAGCAATTTTTTGCTGTAGTTTCTCATGGAATAATATCCAAATTTCTTCCGTTTCTGGAGTTGGGCGAGGCTTTGGG
>Ga0163148_10005577_pt1 | contig 12554 bp, 8 predicted proteins | sample OliLakLV19MP7P2_FD_148606 | JGI IMG/M metagenome (GOLD analysis project Ga0163148, IMG submission 148606) | Freshwater microbial mat bacterial communities from Lake Vanda, McMurdo Dry Valleys, Antarctica- Oligotrophic Lake LV.19.MP7.P2 | ecosystem: Environmental > Aquatic > Freshwater > Lake >... | reverse complement strand
GTGCCGTTGTTGACCACGCCGTTGGTCCCGCCGACGAAGAAGGCCTGGCCGAAGTTGCCGGTTCCCGCAACTCTGCTGTTGGCGGCGACGGTGAGCGTACTGCCGCCGTCGACGGCAAAGATGGAGCCCGACATCGTGACATTCTTGCCGGTCAATGTGGCCGTCTGCTCGATTGAAAAGACGCTGTTGGTCAGTGTGGCATTAGCGCCGGTCCACGTCCCGCCGGATTGCAGGCGAAGTGTCGCATCGGTCAGCGTGGGGCTTCCGATGTAGTTGGTGTTGTTGGTAAATATGTTGTTGCTGCTATTTCCGAAGATGAACGTTCCGCTCCCGGAGATGCTGATGTTGGCGCCGCTAATCGGCCCGCCATTGAGGCTGTACGTGCCGGCGGAAACATTGATCGTAGATGCCGACAGCGTGCCGCTGGAGTGGCTGAACGTGGTATTGGCCGAATTGATCGCCAGCGTGTTGACATTCTGATTCGTGTTCAGCGTGACGGTGTAAGTGCCGGCGATGGAGATCGTCGCGTTCTCCGCCGCACCGTTTGGAATGGTGGCGGGGGACCAGTTGGGGGCGCTGTTCCAGATACCGCTTGCGGCGGCGGCCCAGCTCGCGCTTCCCGCCGACGCCGCGTTTGCCGCGATCGCCACAGTTGCCAATTGAACGACCGCAAACGCTCGCCGGCGCGTAAGCCGATGGGTTTTACGAAAATTCAAACGCATAATGATTCTCCCGAATGAATACCCTGCACGATTTGACCGACTGTCGAAATGAAACCCGGGGCAATATTGTCGCATCAGGCCGCTCGGATGTCACCAGAAATATGTCGATTTATTCAGGAGATTTTGCAGCAATCCATATCGCCCAAGGCAAGGCGCCTGCGACGTTCGAACCGACGGCCCCATTGCGGCTACTTCCCCCGGCTCCGACGCAGCGCACAAATTAACACGATCCCGATACCGCCGAGGGTCGTTGGCTCCGGCACGGCCGATCGAGGGAGATCGGCGTTGAGGCCGAAATTGGCGGCCAGCGACGTGAAATCGTCGAGGTTGACCACTCCGTTGTAATCAAAATCGCCCTGCGACCAGACACCGTTGTTGCCAAACGCCGCAGCCAATGCTGTGAAGTCGTCCAGATTCACATTCAGGTCGAGGTTGGCATCGCCCTTGAAAACCTTGCGAAGCAGGATGGCGGTGCCGTCGACCGAAGTTACGGTGGAACTACTGGTGTCGAGCTGCGTGAGGCCGATGGCCGAGGCTTCGGCATACCCGATGGCCTTCCGCGGATCGGTGTCAATGCTGTCGATGATCTTGCCGCCGGCTACATACCCGCGCAGGGTCTGAAGCGGCGAAGCGCCGGTGTAATCAACGAGCAGTTTCGTGCTCACGCCGGTCACCGATGATCCGATGTCGAGCGTTCCACCGCCCACACTCAGGGCCGTGAACACGCTGGTGCCGACGAACGTCCCGCCGGCGGTGAGCTGCAGCGTGCCGCCGTCGACGGTGACATTGCTGCCGCGTATCTCGCGGACGCGCATCAACCCGCCGCCGGTTTTAGTAATGGCCCGGCCGGCGGTCAGAAATTTCTGCGTGAAACGGACGGTGGAGCCGGTTGCAACGTCGAACCCGCCATCTTTATCGACAAAAACATCGGTGTTGAACTCGTGCGACCCGGCGCTGACGAGCAGCGCCGTGGTTGAAGCGCCGGCGAAGCGCAGCGTCCAGGGATTGGTGGGAATGATTCCGGTAAGCGTGTAGCCGATGGGGCTGGTAATCTGCATTTGATCCAACAACACCGTTCCGCCGCTGAGCGAGATGGTGCGCGGCGTGCTGATGACGGTGCCCAGTTTGGCGATGGCGGTGCTGCTGTTGGGCGAAACGCCGCCGATCCAGTCGCTGCCGGTGCTCCAGCTTCCGCCCAGTGGGTTGCCCCATTCGATCGGCGCGGGGGCGGCGACGGTGATGGAGTAATCGTCAAAAAGCGCGAAGTCGCTTGCGGGCGAGGTCTGAACATTGCGGAAATCAAAATCGCCGATGATGCCGTTTTGCGAGGAGAAGTTGAAGTTGTCGGCAACGACGACGTTATCCAGAATTACATCGTACGTGTTCGTCGAAAAATCCAGCACCATTCGATAGTTGTGCCATGCATTCCGCGTGACGGTAACGCCGGTATTCACAAATCCGCTGAAGCGATCTTCAACGAGCATGGTGTTTGTCTGTGCCAGTCGCATGCGGGCCATGAAGGAAACGTTGCTGGCAAGGATATCCATTCCCCATCCGGCCGACGTGGCCGAGCCAGTTCCGACGAACATCGAATACGCGACCGTGACAACCGGCGTATTCGACGCCAACGGGTTGATCGAGATGGGATCGTAGAACGCCCATCCTCCCGAAGGGAGCGACGGGTTTGCATTAATCCGAACCGCTTGCGAACCGGTATTGGCGCTCCCGGCTTGAACGACGGCGTTGAGATCAGGGGCGCTGGCGGGCTCGACAATCCAACCGGATTGGCCGGCAAGCGTGCCTACGTTGAAATTGGGCGTTTCAAAGCTCGTGGAGTATACAGTGGTCTGGGCATGCGCTGACCAAGCAGCCGCCAGCAAAACGCCGGCTGCGACGAACGAACGCTGCATGATCAATCCTCCAGAGAAGCACCGCAAGTTGTCTCGAGTGACGTTGGTTCGGTTGGCGCGCGTTGCGTCGGCCGAAGAGCCTAACAATAACCTCTAATCCAATATTTGATAATAAAATCCGGAGAAGTTGAAAATCGGGCCATAATGGGAAGGGGAAATGGCCATTATGAGCAAGGACCAACGCATTTGACGAGCGGCGAGCGTCAGCGAACCGATTCCAGCAGCATTACCACCGATTCCGGTAGAAATACATCCGGTTCGATGACGCTTCGGCTGGTAAATCGGGGCACATGCGATGGCCCTGCGGTGCAAGGAATTTTACGCGGATTTTCCTTGACTTTTCCCGGTCACAAGTTAGTATTTTGATTGGTATTGTCTTGCACCGGCTTGAGGTCGGGCCATTGCTCTTTTTCAATTGAATAAATCGCGGTCGGTCAAGAGCATTGTTCTTGGCTGGAACTGTTTAGGAACGGCTTAGGAACGGCAAAGGAACCGTTTGGAACCGCTTAGGAACCGGTTAGGAACCGGTTAGGAACCGGTTTTTCGCTCATCGGCGCGCGATGGGCCGTGCGTAACTCGAATGATGGCAATGGGTTGACCGATTCGAGCCGCGACCGGGAACCGGTTTTCATTTTTTTCTGCGCGAAAGCAGGGCCACCGCATAGGACGAGCGGCGAGCGTCAGCGACCCGATTTCCGCAGCAAATACGACCGATTCCCGCAGAAATACAACCGGTCGCTGACGCTTGCGGCTCGTAAATCGGGGCAAATGCGATTGCCCTGGCCCTTTTGAGCCGTCGCGGGAGGGGTCAGAACTTGCCGGGCGGTCGGGCGATCGCGATACTCTTGCGTGGGTTTCGGCGGCGTTCGTGCGCAATCCGTTTTTTTTTGAGCGTAACATGGCGCGATCTGGCTGGTTGACTGCCGCACTATGGGTGAACGCGGCGGCGTTGGGTTTTATCGCCGTCACGCTGGTTTCGCGCCCTGAAGCGCCGGCGTGGCTTCCCGCCGCCATGGCTCAGCCGGCACCTGGGCCGATCGCCGGTGGAGCGGGGCTGTTTCTGATGCCGGCCCAGTTTTCATCGAATACCTGGGGCTGCTACGTGATGGACGTCGACAGCCAGACGCTTTGCGCGTATCAATTTCTGCCCGGCGAAAAACAGCTTCGCCTGATCGCCGCACGGAACTTTCGATTCGACCGGCGGCTGGGTAATTTCAACACCGTGCCCGCGCCGTTGGACGTAAAAGACCTGGTCGACAAAGAACAACAGCCGAATCGCGTGAACGGGAACGAACCTGGGAACTAGAACCAGCGTCTAAAAATTAGAAGGTGGAAGCAAGATTTTTATTTGCATCCGCCGCTCGGCATTCGACAATCAGCGACTCGCAAGGCACCCGAGAGAGTCAAACACCAAGGAGCAACACCGCCATGATGGCCAAGATGTTTTATACGTTGGATGAGACCAAAGTTGCGCTGAACAAGAACGAAGAAGAGATCAAGCAGCTCGCCCGCGAGGGCCGCTTGCGCGAGTTTCGCGACGGCCCGCGGCTGATGTTTAAGGCCGATCAAGTTGAGTCGCTTAAATCCGAGATTACCGGGGGCTCGCCGCGCGACCAGGTCGATCTATCGGCGGAAACCACCGGGCCGATCGGCATGGTGGACAGCAGGGGTGCCAGCGGCAGCGTGATCAGCTTGGCCGATACCGGCAGCCGCGCCGGCACGGGTCTTGGGCTTGGTTTTGCGCCGAAGGACGACACCGCCCTGGCCGCCGACATTTCCAGTGGCAGCCTCGGCGGGGTGCCTTCACCGGGCAAGCCCGGCAGCGGCAGCGGCCTTTCGGGCAGCGCGGCCGGACGCAGCGCGATCAACGTATTTTCACCCGACGAAGCAAGCGCCGACCCGATGGCGCAGACCAATATTCAATCGGCCATCACCGATCAGATCAACATCGAAGGCGTCGGCTCGGGCAGCGGCTTGCTCGACCTGACGCGCGAAAGCGACGATACCAGTCTCGGCGCCGAACTGCTGGATGAAATCTCACCCGGCGGCTCGAGCGGCAGCCGCAAGGGCATCACGGGCATCAGTGGAACCGGCATCGGCGCGACCGGTGCCGGTGGAACGGCGGTCGGTGGCAGCGCCGCCGGCGCGACTGGCATCTCGGCATCGGTCGGACGCGGCAGGGCGGTTAGTGGAACGCCCATTTACGTCGAAGCGCGCGACCCCAGTTCCGATTTCTTCGGCGGCATGTGCCTCGCCGCAGCCGTGTTCCTGCTTTGCACCGGCCTGGTTCTGGTATCGGCGGTGCTCGGGACTAAGCCCGAAGCGCTCGATGCCGTGCGCGTTCAACCGACGGTTTACACCGCCGGCGCGGGAATTGTCGTCGCACTCGTGCTCGGTTTCCTCGGTTTTCTGGTCGGTAAAATGCGATAACTTTCGCAATGATGTTTCGCAGCGATTTTCAACGATTTTCGCGGCGGATGAACGATAAAGCCCGACGGCCACAAGGCTCGGGCTTGTTTTTTTATTGGCGCGTTTTGTTTGTCGTTTATGCAATAAACAATTCACACAAGAATTGAGTTGACGACACCCTATAAAAGTTCGCATTATGTTTGGTATGGAAGAGAATGAATTCTCATACCGCGACGCACTCGCCGATGGCTTGGCGCATCGGCGTGGCGCCGGGTTGAATCCCGGCAATCGATTTGAAACAGTCAGGCTCCATGTTCTTGGCGAGGAAATTGACCGCCAATGGATCGAACGACAAAGCGCCGACGGCTCGCCTCACCGCGTCGAGCGGCAGGTATTTATTGATCGCACGCAACGGATCATCAATCAGGTTGCCAGAACATCCGATGTGCCGTTCGATTGGACGCTCAACCCATATCGGGGTTGCGAGCACGGATGCATTTACTGTTTCGCCCGACCGTACCACGAGTATCTCGGCTTTAGTTGCGGTTTGGATTTTGAAACCAAGCTGATGGCCAAGCCCGATGCGCCAAGGCTGCTCAAGCAGGAACTCGCATCGCCGCGATGGAAACCCGAGCCGATTGTGATGTCGGCGATCACGGATATTTACCAGCCGATCGAACACAAAATGCGCATCGCCCGCGGGTGTCTGGAAGTGCTGGCCGATTGCGGGCATCCGGTCACGACGATGACCAAGAGCGCGATGGTGCTGCGCGATACTGATTTGTGGGCGCGCTTAGCCGAAATGAACGCCGGGCGGGTCACCATTACGCTGGTGACAATGGATGCCGACCTCGCGCAGAAACTGGAACCGCGTGCGTCGTCTCCGGCCGGGCGATTGCGGGTGATTCGCGAACTGACGGCGGCGGGCATACCGGTTTCGGTCAACATTGCGCCGATCATTCCGGGGCTGACCGATATCGAACTGCCGCGGATTCTCGAAGCGGTTTCGGAAGCGGGGGCTAAACAAGCAGCGTGGGTCATGCTGCGCCTGCCCTATCAGATCAAAGATTTGTTTTTGGATTGGCTGCAGCGATCGGTGCATCCTGATCGGGCTAGAAAAGTTGAATCGCTCATTCGCCAAGCCTCCGGCGGAAAACTGTATCAGGCGTCATCCCCCGACCGCCGGCGCGGACGAGGCCCGCTGGCCGAACAAATCGCCCGGACATTCGACGTCTTTACAAGAAAGTACGGCCTGAACCGCGACATCCGCCCGCTTTCCACCGCGCATTTCCGCCGGCCGGAGACGGGCAGTCAGATGAGTCTTTTTGATGGGGAAACAACATGCGCTGGGTGACTGCAAACCATAAAAAACTTTTGATTCACGAAAAAGCTTTCGAGCTAACTCATCAGCCGGCGGGGTTTGAAGAATCGATCACCTCCGGTGCGGTGCATGAATTATTGTTTCAGCCGACTCAAGGAGACATTCTGCCGCTTTTCCCGGCGCTGGCGGCGGCTCGTGCGGCGGTGAGGAACAGTGTTGATGCTGTTTCTCAATCGCCGCGCAGATTGGCGTGGGTTGATTCTACCGGCACGTTCTATCCCCCGGCGGCGATGGGATGTGCAATTTCGCCCGAAAGATTGTGCATATTACGCCCAAAACCGGCGGATGTGGTTTGGGCGACGATCGAATCGTTGCGATGTCGAAGCATCGGAGCGGTGGTTGCATTAATGATGCAACCACTCACCCGCGTGCAGGTTCGCAGGCTGCAACTCGCGGCGGAAATGGGCGGCGGGGCGGCCGTGCTGATTCGGCCGAATCTGGCCGGCGCCGCGGCGCACATTTACGCCGCCGCCACACGGTGGCTCGTTACCCCGGCGCCGGGCGAGCGCACGATTCAACGCTGGCAACTTCAACTCGTTCACGGCCACGGAAGGCAAATCGGTCAATCCTTTATCCTGGAGAAAAACCGTGCCTCCGGCCAAACACATTTTGTGCATCTTCCTGCCTCACTGGTCGATCACCCGGCGATTCAGGCGGCATCCTGAATTCCGGGCCGGTGTCGTGGCGGTTATTCAGTCCGTCGGACAACGGCGGGTGGTTATTGATTGCTCGCCACAGGCACAGTTGCAAGGCATACGCTGCGGCATGAGCGCCGCCGAGGCTCGTGCGCTTTGCGCGAATCTTCACTGTATTGATGAAGACAGCGCCGGCGATCAACGCGCCCTGGACGCGCTGGGTCGATGGTTGATCCGTTTTACGCCTGTCGTCGCGCGAGGCTGGGATGACAACAACACCGATTCCATGCCCTCCGTTTTGTTTCTTGATCTCACCGGCAGCGAACGACTCTTCGGCGGAATCGATCGGTTGATTGATCGCGTAAAACTTTCGCTGGCGCGATTCGGCATTCTTACGCAGATGGCCGTCGCGCCTACACTTGGCGCGGCGTGGGCGTTAGCGTTTACCGGCGGGGTTCCGCTGGCGATCATCGATTCAGCTTTACTTTCAGCGACACTGGAAAAGTTACCTGTCGAATCGCTGCGGCTGGACGACGAGATCCTCCGCAATCTGCATCACCTGGGGCTTCACCGCGTGGGCGATGTATTGACCCTGCCCCGCGAGCAACTGCCGGCGCGGTTCGGACCTTCGCTCTTGAAACGCATCGACCAACTCACCGGCGTGCTGATCGAACCGCTGTCCAAGCTCGTAAACGATCCGCCGATTACCGCAAAAATGGAATTCGATGCACCGATCGAGTCGCTCGAAGACATCTGGCTGATTTTCGAAAAACTTCTAAGCTCTGTCGTTGCCGAATTGACCTGCCAAAACCACGGCGTGCGGCAACTGCGGCTGATCTTCAAACCCGATCGCGGCTGGGGATTGCCGACGATTACACGCACGATCGCGCTCTCACGGCCGCATCGCGATCGGGCCACGCTGCTTAACCTCATCCGCTGCGAAACCGAACGCGTGGATTGCGAACACGGTTTCGTGCGCTTCCAACTCGACGTTCCGCTGCACGAATCGATCGCCGAGGTCCAAACACAGTTGTTTGAGCAGAGGGCGGTTGAAGAAGAAATTGAACTCGATCGGTTACTGCAACGATTGCGCGCCCGGTTGGGCGAGACGGCGGTGATTCGACCGCAACTCATCGAGGCATACCTTCCCGAGCGCGCGTGGCGAGGGACGCAGGACGATTCGCAAGATAATGCAACGGCCGTTGCGAACGCAATATTGCCGCCACGACCACTGACGTTATTCCCGATGCCGATTGAGATCCGCGTCGTCTGCGAACCGTCTGACGATCGCACCGGCGAGCCGCGGCAGTTTACCTGGATGGGGAATGTGCATCGGTTGATGCATGCGGTGGGCCCGGAGCGAATCGCCGGCGAGTGGTGGCGCGGGCATCATCACACGCGCGATTATTACGATGCCGAAGACGAAGCCGGCCGGCGATTCTGGTTATTCCGCGTGCTGCACACGCGCGGCGATCACACGATCAGTGCGCGATGGTTCCTGCATGGCAGGTTTGACTAGGAATCGCCATGCCGGAGATTGAAAACCCCAAACTCTACGCCGGCACGGCGATCAAACGCCCGACAGAAGTCGTGCCGTCCGAACATGCTTACGCCGAACTGGACGTCACCACCAACTTCTCGTTTCTGCACGGCGCATCGCATCCGGATGAACTGGTTTATACCGCCGCCTTGCTCGGCTATTGCGCGATGGCCGTGACAGACATCAATACACTGGCCGGCGTGGTGCGGGCGTACGAGGCGGCGAAGACGATCAAAGGCTTTCAACTGATCGTCGGCGCGAGGCTCATGTTTACCGACGGCTCGCCCGACCTGCTCGTCTGGCCGAGCGATCGCGATGCGTATGCGCGGTTGTCGCGCCTTCTCACGCTCGGACGTCGGCGTGCGCCCAAGAGTGAATGCCATCTCACGCTCACCGATTTTCTTGACCACAGCGAAGGCATATTGGCCGCCATCACGCCGCAGTGGCCGTGGCAGCACGCAGCGGTCGGCGATGAGCTGCGCGAATGCCTCGGCGACAGGTTGTCGCTGGCGATCAACTTGTGTCACAACGACGATGATCAAAGTCGCTTGCTCGCTGCGATTGCAGTCAGCGAGCAAACGGATATTCCGCTTGTCGCGACAAATCACGTTCACTATCACGATATTTCTCGACGGCCGCTGCAGGACGTATTGACGTGTGTTCGCCACGGCTGCACGATTCAGGAGGCCGGATACAAACTGTTTTCCAACGCCGAGCGGCATCTTAAATCTCCCGAGCAAATGAAGCGGCTGTTTGCGCGCCATCCACGCGCGATCCATCGAGGATTGCAGATCGCGGCGCAATGCAGGTTCACGCTGGATGAACTCAAATATGATTATCCCACCGAAGTGGTTCCCCCGGGCATTTCTTCATCAAATTATCTGCGTGAACTCACTTACGCCGGCGCCTCGGCGCGATATCCGCACGGCGTTCCGGAGAAGGTAAACGACTTGCTCGAAAAAGAGCTGAAGTTTATCTGCCATTCGAAGTACGAGTCGTACTTTTTAACCGTTTACGATCTGGTGCATTACGCACGATCCAAAGGCATTCTCTGCCAGGGCCGCGGGTCGGCGGCCAACTCGGCGGTGTGCTATTGCCTGGGCGTGACGGCGGTGGACCCGGACAAGTTCCAACTCGTCTTCGAACGGTTTGCCAGCAGCGAACGCAGCGAGCCACTGGATATCGATATCGATTTCGAACACGAACGCCGCGAAGAGGTCATCCAATACGTCTACCAGAAATACGGCCGCGACCGTGCGGGCATGACGGCATCGCTGATCACCTATCGCGGTCGCTCGGCGGTGCGCGATGTCGGCAAAGTGCTCGGCTTCAGCCAGGACATGCTCGATCAACTCGCCGGCAAGCTCGATTGGTGGCACCGCGGCACGCTCTCGCCTTCGCAATTGCGCGAAGCGGGAGTCGATCCGCAGGACCGCAGCATTCATCATCTCGTCGCCCTCACAACACAACTGCTCGGCTTCCCCCGGCACCTCAGCCAACACGTCGGGGGGATGGTGATTTCGCAGCGGCCGCTGTGCGACATCGTACCGATCGAAAACGCCGCGATGGAAGACCGGACTGTCATCGAATGGGATAAAGATGATTTGGATGCGCTGAAGATTTTTAAGGTCGATATCCTGGCGCTGGGCATGCTCACATGCATCTCCAAATCTCTTGCGATGATCAACACGTATACAACGGGGCCGGCACTGGAGATGCACACCATTCCATCAGAAGATCCGGACGTTTACACCATGGCCAGCGATGCCGACACGGTTGGCGTGTTTCAGATTGAAAGCCGCGCGCAAATGTCGATGCTGCCGCGGCTGCGGCCGGAGAAGTTTTATGACCTGGTGATTGAAGTGGCGATCGTCCGACCCGGTCCCATTCAGGGCGACATGGTTCATCCCTATCTCCAGCGCCGCGAAGCCCGGCGGGCCGATCCGAACTATAGCGTCGATTATCCCAAAGAAGAGCTGCGCGAAGTTCTGGAGAAAACGCTCGGCGTGCCATTGTTTCAGGAACAGGCCATGCGCCTGGCGATGGTCGCGGCAAAATTTACCGGCGAAGAAGCTGACGGCCTCCGCCGGGCCATGGCGGCGTGGAAGCGCGGCGGGGGGATTGTGGTGTTTCATGATAAATTTGTTTATGGCATGACCGGACGTGGTTACGAAGTGGAGTTTGCCGAGCGATGTTTCAAACAAATCTGCGGCTTCGGGGAGTATGGTTTTCCGGAAAGTCACGCAGCGTCATTCGCAAAGCTGGTCTACGTTTCTGCATGGCTGAAACGCTTTCATCCCGCCGCCTTCGCAGCGGCGCTGCTTAATAGCCAGCCGATGGGGTTCTACGCGCCCGCCCAGATTATCCGCGACGCCCGCGAGCACGGCGTGGAAGTTCGGCCCATCGACGTCAATGCCAGCGAATGGGATTGCACGCTCGAATGCGATGCCGCTTCTCCGCCGGTTTTATCCAGTCAAGACAAATCCACCTGGGGCATCGGCGGCCCGGCGGTGCGGCTTGGCTTTCGTGTGATCAAGGGCATGCGAGAAGAAGACGCCAACCGCATTGCCAAAACGCGCAGGCAGCAGGGGGCGTACGTTTCTATGTCACAAATTCAGCATGCCGCACAACTCGATATTTCCGCAATCAAACGACTTGCTACCGCCGACGCGCTGGCGTCGATTCATCTGAATCGCCGCCACGGAACCTGGGAGGCAATGGGATTATCAAAAGTAAGCATGCCGCTGTTTGATGAGGTGACCGCACAAATGCCGCATTCGGCGGCGGCGACGGCGCTGGCACCCATGCAAGCCAGAGAGGAAGTCATCGCCGATTACGCCACCACGGGCCTGTCGCTCAAGCAACATCCTGTTTTTTTCGCGCGAAGCGCCTTACATCGCTGCAAGGTCACGACGGCAGCGGAGATTCAGAATGCCGATCGTTTCCCCAATGGCCGCGCCGTCCGCGTGGCCGGGTTGGTGCTCGTCCGCCAGCGCCCCGGCACGGCGTCGGGCGTGGTTTTCATCACGCTGGAGGATGAAACCGGTATTGCGAATCTGATCATCTGGTCGAGCATCTACGAGCGCTACCGCCGTGCCGCCCGCCACGCGGTGCTGTTGCAGGCGACCGGAATCATCCAACGCGAAGGCCCGGTCATCCATGTCCTGGCCCGTCAACTCATCGACCGGACAACGCTGCTTGAGGGGTTGTCGCAGTCGTCAAGGGATTTCCATTGACGAACTGCAGAGGGTCGCGTCTGTGAATATTCCATTTACCGCATCTTTAAACGCTTCGACTCGCCACCATTTGCGCCGCGATAATTGCAGTTCTCACGTCGATACAAATAATGCCGCCGGTCGCGAACCAACCGCGGAAGACATTTGGCAGCAGCGATGTTGTACTTTGCGTACGGCAGCAACCTCAACGCGCGCGCCGTTGCCGAGTGGTGTCGTCATCACGGCAAACGGCTGCCGTCGCTGCGCAACGGAAAGCCGGCCATCTTCACCAACCACCGCCTGTGCTTTCCCCTTTACAGCGAAACGTGGGGCGGCGGCATCGCCGACATCATCTATGACCCGGGCAAGACCGTCAGCGGCGCGCTGTTTGAACTGACCGAGAATGAGCTGAAAGTGATCGACGAAAAAATCGGACGGCGACTCGATGCCAATGGCAAGGAAGTCGGAACCTATCGCCGGATTGAAATCAAGGTAAATCCATTGGGCAAAGGCGAACCCATCAAAGCGATGACGTATCAGGGAACGCTAATCGAAAAATATCACATCCCTCCCAGCCAGTTTTACATGGATTTACTGATTCAGGGCGCGTATGCGAACGGCTTATCGATGATGTGGATTTCGTACCTGCAAAGCTTCAGCACACAAACCCCGAAGCGCGCCCGTCCGCCGGGTTACGGCGACGCGGCGGCCAAGCTGTAGTGGGGTGGGTGGGGGTTGTAGG
>Ga0163148_10005576_pt1 | contig 12555 bp, 4 predicted proteins | sample OliLakLV19MP7P2_FD_148606 | JGI IMG/M metagenome (GOLD analysis project Ga0163148, IMG submission 148606) | Freshwater microbial mat bacterial communities from Lake Vanda, McMurdo Dry Valleys, Antarctica- Oligotrophic Lake LV.19.MP7.P2 | ecosystem: Environmental > Aquatic > Freshwater > Lake >... | reverse complement strand
ACTTCGGCTGCCCCGGCCGCCTCGGCCCCGGTGGGCGCGGGCCGGCGGCGGGTTTCTTTTCTTCTTCGGGCTTCTTCGCGCCGGCGAGCGGCTCGGCTTCGGGGGAATCGGTTACGGTATACACCGTCTTGTTCCCATCGGCGTCGGCCTTTAAGTAAAGCCTCTGCTGTTCCGCCAGATCAAACGGCCTTGCCCCGCGGCGGCCGAAGACGCTGAGTTGATGACCCGACTCATCCACCGCGCGATCCCGATCCAACCCTTCGCTTAAGCTCACGGCCTTGCCGTGCGTCTTAATCCAACTGATCAGTCGCGGGAACGGCCGCGGGCTGAAGCCGTTGAAACCCGGGGTGGCGTGGTTGAGGCTGCTATCGGTCAGTTGCAGCACCTTCAGGCCGTTGCGGCCGTCGGCCACATAGGCATAGATGCTGTTGTTGGTCATAGCGATGCGGACGGCGTGGGCGTCGTTCAGCCCGCCGTCGGTGAACTTCATGTATTCTTTGGGCTGCTCGGGTTTTTCAATATCGACGATGCCCAATCCTTCCGCTCCGGCGGCCACGTACGCGAAGGTGCGGCTCAGGTAGACATCGCGCGCTTCGCCATAAGGCACGAGCGCGCCGGCGACGAGCTTGGGATTTTCCACATCCGTCACATCGATCACCTTCAAACCTTCGTCATCCACCACAAAACCATAACGGAACTGGAACTGCACTTTCTTCGGATTCTTCAAGCCCGCTAAACCCGGCGTATCAATCAGCTTTGGCTCGAGCGGGTTATCGAGGTTGACTAGCTTCAATCCGCTGCTGGTGCAGATGAAACCGTAGTGGCCGTAGAAGGTCATCGACAGCGCATCATTCAGGGCGCCCGACGGATTAAACGACAGGGCTTTTTCGATAAAGTTGTTGTCCGGGTCGCCGTCGAGCAGCGTTGCCACGCCGGGGCGGTTCTTTTTCTCGGTCAGCTTGTTGCCGATCACCACCAGGCCTTCGTATTTATCGGTGGCGTAGAGAAACGCAAACATCAGGTGATGCGGGCGGCTTTCTTCGACCACTTTGGCTTCGAGCTTGCCTTTCTTTCCCAGTTCATAAGTGACGATGCGCCCTTCCTGATTTTCCGGCAAGCGCGGGCGCGTCGGGTCGATCGCCATCGTGCTGGGGCTGATGATACTGGTGGCGTACTTGGTCTTCACATAGAAACGCTGGCCAAGCGGGCTGACCGGCGCGGTGATGATGCGCTCGCTGAAGCCTTTGTTATCAATATTGGCGATGTCGTAAATGATCACCCCGTCTTTGCCGCAGGCCGCGTAGGCGTATTCGCCGCGCACCTGCACATCGAGCACGTCGCCGTGATGATCGTGCATGACAGCAAGCTTTTGACCGCGGGCCATGTGCTGCTTGTACCAATCCGGATACGCGATCTCGTGCAGCCGCGAGCCGATGACGGCTTGGGGCTCTTCACGCTCGGCGACCACCACCGCATTCAACCCGCCGTGCTCGGCGGCCACCCATGCGTAGCGGCCCATGAAATTCACCGCGTTGGTGCCCTGCAGGAGCAACTGCGCCATGACGGCGTTGTTGTCGTTTTCCTTGCTCACATGGCAATCGGTGCATTTCTTGGTTTCGACGGTACGAACCGTGTGGGGGAAATACGGGCTGAACGCCGTGCCCGCATAACCTTCAGCGCTGACGGTCTGCTGCTGCAAATACAGCCAGTTGCGGTTGGAATCCTGGCTGCTGACCATGACGGCGCAGGCGCTGCGGATCGGCACGATCTTGTTGCCCTTCACGCTGCCGTCGATGCCCAGCATGTAAACATCGTCGCGCAAAGTCTGAAAGTTGTAGTTGGTGTAGTTGCGGCTGAACGTCGCTTCGTTGTGAAGCATTTCTTTGCGCCAGTTGGCGCGCATGGGCAGATGGCAGCCGAAGCAGCTTGTGTTCCAACTGGTGTGGCACGCATAGCAACTGAAGTTTTCCGGGTCGTGGGCGAGTTTGTCGCCGCCGTCTTTACTTACATCTTCATAACTCGGCACGGCGCCCCACTTGCCGTTGGCGCGCACGCTGTGCGCATAGAGCGCGCTGCGGGCGCGAACCGAGTCTTCGCTGGAATCATTCCACTTGGCGCGATCGACGCGATCGTCGGCGGTTTGGCGGACTTCCCATGGGTCGCCTTCGCCGACGCTGCGTTTCTGCAGCAGTTTGCCGCCTTTCGCCTGGAAGTGCCGGCCGATGATGTTCTTCTTCGTGCCGTCGCTCATGGTGGAGGCGGCGTTGCCGGAGAACACGCGCTTGAGCAGATCGCCCTTCTTGCCGGCATCTTTTTCGGTGAGATATTGAAAAATGGCCGCCGGCTCGCGTTGGCTGCCGTGGCAATCGATGCACTCTTCCGCGACGGCAGCGCGGCTTTCGCCGTACAAGTTGCCGTCGCCGTGCATGTCGGTGAGGAAGTGGCAATCGACGCAGTGCATGCCCTTTTCAAGGTGGATATCTTTCAGATGCACCGGCGTGCCGTCGGGCTGCACGGGTTGCTCTTTGGTGCTCTGGAAGTCGACGCCCGCCTTGAGCTTCACCGCATCGATCTGATCGATTTTGGCGTTCTTGTGGTCGAGCAGATTACCGTGGCGGTCTTGCTTGAACACCGCGCGAAACACCCAGCCGTGGCCGTGAAAATCGGCAAACTGCGTGTGCTTCAGTTGCGGATTGATATCGGTGTAAACGCGCTCCAAAAAGTTTTCGCCGGCTTTCATGCCCAACTGGTTTTCATCGTTCGGATATTGATTGCTCCAAAGCCCGCGCCCGGCGGCCTGTTCGGGGTTGTGTTTGTTTACGGCGTATTCGGCATCGCCGGTGAGGTACTTCTGCTTCTTCGGATACATCGCTTCGGCGTCGGTTTCATTATCCCACCAAGTGAAGCCGAGATACGAATTCATGACCAGCGTGCCGGGGTGAATGTGGCACGTGATGCATGTGGAGGTGGGCATCGATCGCACGAACTGGTGCGAGATGGGGTGGCCGGATTCATCCTGCGGAATCTGCGGATCTTTGGTAGCCGATTGCCCCATGTTGCCGTGCGTGGCCCAGCGGTCGGAATGCACCGGCGAACGGTCGTTTGCGTACACCACATGGCAAGCCGAGCAGCCGCTGGCGCGGAAATCGCCGGGGTGATCGTTCGTGCCGAAGAGCGTCAGCGTTGGATCGAGCAGACGGGTTTTCTGCAAGCCGATGAAGACCGGATCGGTGCGCACCGAAGTGCCAAACCCGCGGATGGATAGTTTGGTATCGGGCCTACCCGGGTCGATATCGATGAGGATATTCGGGTTGCCGACTTCAATTCCTTTGAGCAACCGCCCGCCGCGCTCAAACACGCGCAGGATGTTGCCGGGCTGGCTTACTTCCCATCGTGGCAGTGGGTAGAGGAACGGCAGGATGCCGCGTTTCATGGTGTCGTCGGCGGTGGGTGGGCCGGGGAGCTTGGTTTTCTCGGCGACGGCGGGATCAGACTCCGGCCGCAGCACGCGCGGGGTGCCGTCGGTTGAATAACTTTCGCCGAAGATCGGGTTCTTGCGGTTGATGGCGCCGTTGTTGTAAAGCGCCGCGCCCCACAGCATTCCGCCGTGCGCCATCATGCTGGTTTCGGTTTTGGTGACGATATCGGCATGGCAGTTGAAGCAAGCCATGCGGGCCGAAAGCAGATCGCCGGGGTTGATGAAGCGGATGTAATCCGGGCTTTCACTTAGCGTGAGCGCGCCGGGGATTTCCGGGTTGCCCGAACTGAGCCGCGACCCCACCATCCACAGCGCCGCCGTTTTGGGGTTGGGCAGGACGTGGGAAATATTCTTGAGTCGCTCGAAAGTCGGATCGCCCTTGGTGAGGCCCGGCGAAACCGGCACATCCCACTTTCCACCATGACAATCCACGCAAGCCATCGTGCCCGCCGACGCGTGCATGGTGGCCGGGTCGCCGATGCTTCCGCCGGCGTTGTAATTCGTGTGGCAGGCGATGCAATTGGTGTTGAGCGTTTCCACCGAAATGGTGTCGTAGTCGGACAGGTTTTCGTTCGGCGCATCGGCCTTCTTGGCGATGCGCGTCGGCGGCGCCGGCGGGAAGGAGTAGCCCAGTTCGCGGGCTTCCTTCATCGACATCTTTGCGAACACGCCGCCTGTCATGCCGTCGGCTTCGAGGTCTTCGGGTTGTGTCGTGGGCGCAGCGTCGGCGTACTGCGCGTTTTCGGGGTTGACGATCAGAGGCTTACTGCGCGCGGTCTCGCCTTTGTCTTTGCACGAAACAAAAGCAGTCATGGTCGCAAAAGCGACTACGCCGCAAAGTGAAAATTTTCCCATCCGTGATTTCATGCTCAACCCCGCGCCTTGCGCGAAAGCAAACCAAATCAGACGATCCAAACTGATCGAACCTTACCCGCGACGATCATCTTAACCACAGATGAACACGGATAAACACAGATCAAAAGTAAACCGAGAAAATCTGTGTCCATCTGTGTTCATCTGTGGTTCATTCTCTTCTATGCATAACGTCAATAAGTCCAGGTCATACCCAGAAAAATCGAATATTGCATGTCCGACTGGAAAATATCCTTGTAACCACCCAACGGCTGAAACGCCGCGAAGCCGGCGCTGAAAATCGCGTTCTGGTTCAGGAACGGGCGGTATTGAACGCCGATCGAGTAATCGATGCCCAGCGTGTTCCCCAGCTTGTTGTCGTGCAGCAGCACCTTTAGCGTGTCGCTGCTATCAAACATGATGTAGCTGGCATTGAGAATCACACGCGTCTTAGGCGTGACTTCGATATCCGCCCCGATATTGTAAACGAACAAACCAGGATTGACGAAGTTGGCCTGCCCCTGCTCTTTGCTCGTCCGCAAATCGGGCAGGAAGCTGTTGCGCTGGAACAAGTTCAGGCCGGTATCCACCAGCGGAATCTGCTGCCGAACAAAAAACGAGTTGCCTCCGCCGAAGAACTGGGGATTATCGAAGATGGAATCGAATCCGTTGGCGTCGCCGTCTTCCACGTCGTCGTCGCCGCTGGCATACACGAACGCGGCGCGGTAGCGAATCCAATCCTGATCGTACGACAGTTCGACGGCAAAAAACTGCGCGTTGATGTCGACCTCGCGGCCGGCAATGGGGTTAAACGTTTCTTCACCCAATGCCCAGTAAAATTGGTGCGAGAGGTTCAGCCGACCGATGTGCCCGTCGCCCGCCCAGCCGAGATAGTACGCGCGGATTTCGTTGGCGTTATCCGATTGCACGGTGCCCACCGGTGCCGGGCGCACGATGCGGCCATTGTCGTCCAACTGAAACTCGCCGTCTTCGCCATGATCAAAGTTGGCATGAAAGCTGAACTGCGTGGTGTAGCCGAACAGAATGTCGTTCATGCTCTGCGGGCGAAAGTAGGCCAGGCAATCCTGAAAGAACACGTTGGCGATAAAGATATCCTGGTCGCGGAACGTGTAGCTGTTCAGCCCGCTGTTGGTGTCCTTTTCGAGCTGATGGAAATACGCCAGGTTCCAGTTGATGCGGTTGCTGTCGGCGGTACCGAACAGGCGAACGCCCAGATTGTTGTCGGCGAACATAAACCCGCGGAAGTCGCTGGCGAAACCTTGAATACCCACACGGATCGACCAGAAATCGTAATTGGTGCTCAGGTCGCTCAGGTGCTTTTCGGCGAACGCCTCCTGCAGGCCGATCCATTCGTCCTGTCGACTCGTCCCCTCGCGCACGTCCGGGTCTACGCCGGAAAGTTCTTCAAGATCGACGTAATTAATCTGCGCAACGGGCGTGAGGCGAAACTCAAAATCGCGCGGCTTGTAGGCGGCAGCGCCTTCGAAGAATTCCAACGACACCACGACGTTCTGCACGAACAAGTATTGGTCGCCGAAGCCGAAGAAATCCACCCGGTTCGCGTCGGCGGTGCTCACGCCGCTGGGGATGGGGAGTTTGCGGTATTCAAGAATCGTGTCGCTGATGAGCGTGACGACCAGGAATTTGTCGTCTTCAAAAATCGGGTAATCGCCCTTCAAAACATTCTGGTTGTAAGGATCAAAGTAGCGGCCTTTGCTCCTCACGTTCAGGACGTAGTTGCCCGGTACGCCGATACGCCAGCGATCGGGCAGCGGCAAAAAGTCGCCCTGCGAGTATTTGTGATCGTGATGATGCCCCCACGACGGCCCGGCGGCGCCGGTGGGGGACGGCTCGGCGCCCTGCGCGATTGGGTTATCAACTCCCGACGGGGCCGATTCATCAGACGAACCAGGGAAAGAACCAGGCGAGACAGCCGCCGCCGACTTGATCGCCGCATCGGTTAGATCGAGCGAAATGGGCGCGATCGAACTTGGCGAATAGCCAGAACCCCGGCTGTCCTGTGCTTGTGCGGCTTGCGCAATACACAGTTGTGCAATTGCCAGTGCCGCCGACGCGGTCAACGCCTGTGCGCGCGTGAGTGTGCTTCTAGGTGTGCGTCTCGGTGTGCGTCTCAACGCCAACCCCGCGATCCTTGTTCGCCCCGGTTTATCATGCCCGTTGCCCTTCGAATCGATCGACCTCTAATCTACAATCATGCCCAGAAACTTTCGATCGCCCGCAACGCTACCCTTTGTCGCAACGCGGATCAAGAAAATCACATCCTCATAACGGCGCAAAATTTTCTTCGGTGTTTCCATGGCGTTGTAATGTTGCGTCGGGTCGGCGGCGTCGTTATCTCTTAAGGCTTACTCTGGATACAGGGCATGCATATGGGCACTATGAACCACAACTCAAGCGACCACCCACGCCGACCGAAAGGTTGCGCCAGCGTTTCCATCGAACCGCTGGAGCCGCGGCAGCATCTTACCGTCGTCACCGATTTGAACCGTCCCGGCTTGCCCGGCGAACGGCTCACGCGCAACGACGTGTCGCGCATCATCGCCGCCGCGGCGTCGCAGGCGTTGAGCACGCAGGTGATTACCGTTGTCGATCGTGAAGGTGAAATCCTGGGCGTGTGGGCCGGCACCGACGCGCGGCTCAGTTCGCCCAATGATGAAACCGGCACGCCCAACCTGCTGCTGAGCAACATCACCAAGTCGCTCACCCGCGCCCGTACCGGCGCGTTTTTCCAAAGCCGTGAAGACGCATTCAGCACGCGCACGGCGCGCTACATCATTCAGGACCAATTCCCCTTCCCCGTGCCCAACACGCCCGGCGGGCCGCTTTACGGCGTCGAATTTTCCACCCTGCCGTTCAGCGATTTTTCGTTCAATAGCCTCGGCACCGTCACCGGCCCGGCCATCAGCGGCGACCCGGGCGGCATTCCGTTGTTTAAGAACAATGAACCCGTCGGCGGGATTGGCGTATCGGGCGACGGGCGCGACCTCGCCGCCCGCGACGATCTGCCGTTTGATCCACGCGTGACCTTCGACCGCAACATCGACGGATTGATCAGGCGCGACGCCAACGGCAACAAAATCAAGCTGGTCTGGGACGGCAACGAAGAAAGCGATTTCGATGAAGCCGTTGCCATCGCCGGTGCCGCGGCGGGTGTTCCGGGCGGGGGAACCTATACCGCGCCGTTCGAGATTCAGGCCGAACGAATTCTGGTCGGCGGCCTGCGCTTCCCGTTCGATGCCAACACGGCCGCTTCGGGCGAGTCGGCGCGAACCATTCAGCAACTGATCAATGCCGGCGAAGGTAATTTGATCAATCCCAACGCGGCCATTCCGGTGCCGGTCACTAACCCCAACACCGGAACCGCCACCACGCTCTTCCGCGACGCCCGCGCCGTTCGCGGGTCGCCCACCCCGGCCTACCCCGCCGCCAGTTTCGGTGGGATTGACGGCGAGTTAAAGAACCAGCGCACCAGCGACGTGGCCGGCAACGGCTTCGGCTTCGTGCCCGGCGGGCAAACGCTGGCCGGCGAGGTCGATTCGCTGCTCAACGACACCAACGAAGACGGATTAGTCGACGCCGACGATACGCAACTTACCGTGTCCGACGTCAAGAAAATTATCGCCCAGGCCGGCGAGCAGGCGCTCCACACCCGCGCCGCCATTCGCGAGCCGATCGGCGTGCCGGCACGCGTGCACATCTCTGTCGTCGATCGCGCCGGCCGGGCGCTGGGAACGTTCCGCCAGGACGACGGCACGAATTTCAGTTACGACGTTTCAATCCAGAAAGCCCGCACCGCCAACTATTTCAGCGATAACGATCACGCCTTCACCCCGCGCGCCATCGGATTCCTTTCGCAGCAATTCTTCCCGCTTGCCAGCACCAAAAATAGTGGCGGGCCGCTGTTCCGTGTGCAGAACGCCCTGTCGCTCAACATCCTTTCCGGCGGCGGGTTTGCCAACCCGGTCGATCCGGCCAACAACCCGCTGGCCAACGGCATGACCATCTTCCCCGGCGGCGCGCCGCTGTATAAAGACGGCGTGCTGGTCGGTGCCATTGGCGTCTCGGGCGACGGCGTGGATCAGGACGACATCATCACCTTCGCCGGCACGCGCGGCTTTCGCATTGACGACGACGACCCGGCGAAGCTGTCAGGCCGAAGCGACTTCCTGAAAGAAAACGAACTCGTCCCGTATCTCAAGGCGAAAGTCGGCGCAATTTTTGATATTTACAACATCAGCAACCCGGTGCTTGGCGTGACCAAGAGCAAAATCCTGGCGAACCTCGACCGCGGGCTGGACGATGTGCGGCTGCCGTACGTGAAGTTCCCGCGCAACCCGGATGTTTGATCGCAGGTTTGGTTGACGGCATTATCTCCCCCTCCTTGTACTCAGGGAGGGGGAACTCTCGCGAAAGAGGAAGGAATCTTTTCATGACCATGGCAGCACGGATCGCGCTCGCCTCTACTATCGGTCTCGCTTGGGTTGAGACCGCGTTTGGACAGGAAGAAGCCCGCGCCGCCGCCCGCGTGCAGCAGGACGTCGATAAGTTTCAGCGGCAGCTTGATGAATTCCGCGCCAGCTCGCGGGTTCGCATCAACGACAAAATTCCGCCCGGAACACGCGCGTACTACGACTACGGCCTGTTCACCAGCGTCAACTATCTATCGCTGGATGATGCCAACCTCGACAACCGCGGGCTGTGGCAATACGACGCCGTCGGTTTCGCCCGCATCAATCTCGACGGCGTACACGAAGGCTTTTTCCGTGGGCGGGTGTTCTTTCGCGATTTCAATCCCGGCGACGAGTTCGAAGAAAACCAAGCCCACAACTGGGACGGCCACCTCGACCGCCTCTATTACAAGTTCGATCTGGGCCGATACCTAAGCGCTAAATCGGGCGAGCTTGGCAAAGGCGGCGCCACGGTCAAATTCGGCCGCGACTTGGTGTATTGGGGCACCGGCCTCACGTTGGCCCAAGACCTCGATGCGGTGGTGGTCGATTTATCATACGACCCGTACAGCGTGCAGCTCGTCGCGGGCCGCACCCCATCGGACACAGTGGATTTCGATTCCTCCCGCCGCGATTTTGACGACCATACCAATCGCTGGTTTTACGGATTGCTGGCACAGGGAAGAATCAACACGCATCGGCCTTATGGATTTGTGCTCGTGCAGCGCGATCACAACCCCAACGGCAGCACCGTCGAGGTCAGCGGGCAGACCATCAACACCGAGTACGACTACAACAGCTACTACCTCGGCATCGGCTCGACGGGCGCACTAGGCGACCGCCTGGCCTATGGCATTGAGGCCGTATACGAAGGCGGCAGCACGCTCAGCAATTCGTTCGACACCGCAGGCCAGATACCGCAAAGCGATGACGACATTTCGGCCTTCGCCGCCAATCTGCAATTGGACTACTTAGTTGGCGACCGCCGCAACACCCGCCTCAGCGGCGAAGTGATTTACGCCAGCGGCGACAACGACCGCACCAGTTCCACGAACACATTCGCCGGCAACATTACCGGCACGGATGATGAAGGTTTCAACGGCTTCGGCCTGCTCAACACAGGCGTCGCGCTCAGCCCGAGCGTGAGCAACCTCCTCAGCGTCCGCGGCGGGTTCAGCACATTCCCCGCGCCTGCCGTAAAAGCCCTGCGCAAACTGCAGGTGGGCGGCGACGTATTCTTTTTCTTCAAGGCCGACGACGAAGGCGGCTTCGATGAGCCTACCAATGATGAAGGCTACATCGGTTTCGAGCCCAACATTTATGTCAACTGGCAGATCACCAGCGACGTATCGTTCGCGCTGCGCTATGGCATCTTCTTCCCCGGCGACGCCATACAAGCCGATGAAGAAAACCGCCAATTCTTCTTCGCCGGGCTGACATTCGCATTCTGAATCTGGAAGGAGCCGCCGATGAACGCCGATGAACGCAGAGCAATGCAATCGAGTCAAGAACATTTCACCAGGTCCAGCATGATCCAACCCAACGTTCGACCGACGAACCAACAGCGCGTTACGCGAAACAATCCAATTTCTCATCTGCGTATATCGGCGTTCATCTGCGGCCTATCACTCCTGCTGGCTGGTTGTGCGCGCCCCGTCGTCACCGAACCGCTCACCGGCAAGCTCGGCGGGAATGACCTCGATCAGCAGCTCGAATTCTGGCACCAGCTTGCCGACCAACCCGTGTGCAGCAACGACGAAGCGTTCCACGGCCTGCTGCTGTTCCTCGACGGCGAAAGCAAGGCCGACACCTACGACGCCCGCAGGACAGAACTGCAATCGCGCGGCCTGCTTTCACAGAAATTTTCCGAACCGCCCCGCACCGCCGTCAGCCGGGGGACGATGGCGGTGGCGATCGCCAAATCCCTGAAAATCGGCGGCGGCGCGATGTATTCGCTGATGCCCGGTTGCGATCGCTACGCGGTGCGCGAATTGGTTTATCTCAACGTCTACCCCGCAAGTAGTCCCAACCAAACCTTCAGCGGCAGCGAGTTTCTGGGCATCATCGGCCGAATGGAAGACTGGCAACGCGGCAACCCCGCCGACAAACCCGCATCGCAATTGCCCGGTGAAGAAGCGCCAAGTGGGTCATAAATCAAATCTCCCCCTCCATGTATTTGATGGCAGGGGCCATGAGGAGAATATTCGGTGGGGCAGACATTCCTGTCTGCCACGGCTTTCCAAGCCGTTTCAGGCAATACAGGATTGCATTCAGGATGCATCAACAGCGACGTAACCGTCTCCCACCCTCTCGCGCAACGACAAGGATATTCCGCTGCGCGCTCGCTGCATCCGTCGCTCTCTGTACTTCGATTCCCGCCGCTACCGTGCAAAATCCGCCGGCGTCGCAGCCCCGAGCGCGTGGCCCCATCTTCGGGCCGCTGCCTCCGGAAGGGCCGCTCAAAATTACAGTGGTTGAAGTGGTCGGCAAGGTGCAGGCCCGCGCCGACGGCGCCGGCGCCTGGGCCGAGCCGGCCGTCGGGCAGGAGCTTCCTGAGGGCGCCGAGTTTCGCACCGGTGTGAAGAGCTTCATCAAGGTTCGCATCGATTCCGATCAGGTCATCACGCTCGACCGGCTGGGCGTCACCAAAATCAACAAAGCCAGTTTTGAAGAAGGCGTGTTCAAAAGCGAGGTGGCGGTGAAGTTCGGCCGGGTGAAGTACGAAATAGAATCCGCCGGCCGCGTGCATGATGCCACCGTGCGATCAGCCACCAGCACGCTCGCCGTCCGCGGAACGGTTTTTGAGCTATACGATCAGCCCCCGTTCACCCCGCAGGCCATCAGTTACACCGGCGCGGTGCTGGTGCGCGACGCGCGCAAGCAGGTGAGGATCGGCAGCAAAGGAAGCAGCAAGGTGCAGGTGGACGGCGACAAACAAACCGCCGCCGAAACGGCGCTCGCGTCGGCCAGTTTTGATCCGATCATCAATGGCGCCCGCACGCCGGCCGAGCAGCGCCTGATCGAACAGGTGATCGCCCGCGGCGGCATTGTCAGCTTCGATTCGCCCGGCGGCATTCCGGTGGTTCGCGGCGGCATGCCGCTGCTGTTTGATGAAAATAACACCGTCAACCTCCCGGGCGCCGGATTAAATTTCGTGCTCAACTGGACCGGCGATGCCGACTTAAACCTCACCGTCGCCCTGCCCAAATTCGGCGACATCACAACCCCCGTCACCAACCTCAACCGCACCCAATCCGGCGGCATCACCGCGTTCGACCATCGCGGCGGTTCAACACTGGGCGGGTTTGAAATCGTCTTCTTCGATGCCAACTACCCCGGCGGCGCCGCCACCAACCCGCCCGGCGGGCTCGTCACCTTCCCCGGCCCCACCATCAACGGCCGGCCCACGATCATCATTCCCGATCTTCCCGGCAACCAACTCACTGGCGCTGAAACCTATATCACCAGCGTAAACATCGTCACCGGCACGCCGATCGATTTCTCGCTCAAGACCTTCGTGCTCGACCCCGCCACCGGCCGGCAGGTGTTCGTCAGCGAACAATTCGGCCCGCTCACGCAAGACGTCCCCAACACCAATGATGAAGTGACCGCCGGCCGCGTGCAGTTTGTGATCTACAACGTCCCGCCAGCCCTGCCCGCGCCGGACAATTCCGGCCGGCGCGCCGCGCCGCGCATCAGGACGGCATCCGCGCCAAGCCTCGCCGGCCAGTTCGC
>Ga0163148_10005575_pt1 | contig 12556 bp, 4 predicted proteins | sample OliLakLV19MP7P2_FD_148606 | JGI IMG/M metagenome (GOLD analysis project Ga0163148, IMG submission 148606) | Freshwater microbial mat bacterial communities from Lake Vanda, McMurdo Dry Valleys, Antarctica- Oligotrophic Lake LV.19.MP7.P2 | ecosystem: Environmental > Aquatic > Freshwater > Lake >... | reverse complement strand
TTCTACAAGCATGTCTCACTTCACCTATTGACCGTTGTCATGGGGGAGAATGCAACACCCTAATTTGCCTGCAATTGGCTGTGCACAGAGCATCCTCACACGGGACTCACAGGGTCGTGACTCAGTCAGGGTCATTCACGAAAGATGCGCTTCTCAGCGTGTCGGACTAGTTGCTACTAGCCCAACTCTTCACAAGTGATGAAGAAGGACTCTAAGGATAGAATCCACGACCACGTAACCAGCGTCAGCAGACGCTGGCCTACATGTCGTAACGGCTATGTCTTTTAGACCGTTGTGATGACAGAACACGTTTTGTTCTGTTTCCTTATTAACACGAGCTGTCGTTGTGATGCAAAAGTCACAACAAACTGTGCAACTGGCACGCCGATTCTTCACGCAGAAGCATCGTTCAACACAGCAGAGAGAGGACTGCGCCGAGGATCTCGAGCTGAACCTCTCTCAAATGTTGCATTCATTTTAGCTTCATTCTAAAGCTTATAATTTTCATTTACAAACAACTCAAAAGGCCTGTAGCTTTTAGCGCAGTGCACAGTCAGACAAAAAAACAGGCAACAGTTTGAATGGACAAACAATGATCCAAAGCCAAATGAGGTTTTGTTGGCTTGCAATCTTAACATTGGCACACGTGCACATGTCCTTTGGAAGTGGTTTTGAAAGCAAAGATAAATTTTGGTGCATTGGTCAACCTTGAGAGAATCGGGTGTCCTGAGCACTGATGCAATTTGTCGGTCGATGTGTTCTTTTGTTCCCACAGTTCAGTTCATGCCAATGCTGTGAATGGGCAGAAGAAGAAGAAAGGTTGAAATTGCCCCTACCGGACTTCAATTTGTAACAATCACAAATCAGAACAAACATGCACAATTGGCAATTTCAATGTTGCATTGTCTCAGTGACAACCAGTCGCTCACTTAAAAATGACATTTGTCTTTCAATTCATTCGTCCAATGCAACAGTTGCAAGTCTCGGGTAATCACAGAAGAAAACCAGCTAAACAAAGACAATTCATGGGATTTGTCTGCAAAAGCACGCATCCGCCAATGATGGGTGCACTCTGTTTTGTGGCAGCACTAGCAAACACACATTTAATCCCAACAAAGCTCACAATTTTGCCCCATTGCTTGCCTGGTAGATGAGGTTTCAGTTGATGGTGTGAGCCATCCATGTGTTTTTTGCAGAATGACACAGTGGAAAATTATTTGTGAAAACTCTTTGATGCAGGAAGATCATTGGAAATGAAGTGTGTGTTTTTTTAGAAGGCCAAACAAGTTGTGAGAACCACAACTGAAAAGCAACTTGTGCTCTGTGTGCTCATTTTCTTCTTTTTTGAATTTTCATGTGTCATTGGAGAGTGATTTTAACAGTCAACATGATCTGTTGTGTGTGACAAGTTTGTTGTGTGAACCTCGAGTCATGCTAAGCAGCAAAGAGTGAGTGGTCATGCGAGATTGTTCGAATTGTTTCTAAGTCCGTTGTGTCAATGACAAATGCAGAACAATCTCTTTTTGTTTGCCCTCACAATGCTTCCAAGCAGACATCAGCCAGATGGCATGTGTGACAAGTCATGCTAAGCAGAACAGCAAAGAGTGACTGATGTGCAACAGTTAATTGTTGGAATTGTTTTCAAGGCTGGTGCTTTTGAAGCAAATGTGAAATCATCTTCTTTTTGTTGGTCTTCACAATGCTTCCCGTTGGACACCGGACAGGTGAACATTGCACCTGTGTGCATCTTTGCTAACTTCAGTTCACAGATGGGGCTTGACATTTGATCTTTGAACTGCTCATCAGTGTTGGGGGTGCTCTGCTTGGCACACCTACAGAATCAGGGTCTGTGTCTGCATGTGCTTCACATTTTGGTGTCCGAGTTGCTAAGAAGTTGTGGGTCCATCATGATGACTGTTTGAAGTCCATCATTGTTTTTATTCAGTTGACTAAGACCACTGTTCGCAGAACGGCACACAACAAGCCTTCTCCCAAAGATCCAAATGACTGCTTCTTTTCTTTACAGTCATCAAGATTATCAACATTGCTCATTGTTAGCACCATGGAACTCAGTGCACAACTTCACAGAAAAGTGCAGAAGGCTTTCAGCTCCTGACACAAGCCGGCTTTGTGACCAACTTGTGTCTGAAAGATGGGAATTGAGGGTAAAATCGTCCATCTCTCAAATGAATGTTCATTTCAAGAAATTGTAGAACTTGCTTGTAGTTCACAATTTGTAAGAGAAAGCTAGCAACAATGATGAAATCAGCTTTTTAAAACTAGATGACCTCCTTTGTTGTGCTCACATGCCTCAGTGCACATGGAAGGTGTTCGTCAAACTGAATTGAAGAATCATGATTTGGATTGACATGCCAATCCTGCTGCATTTTGAAGACTTAAACAGATTGAATAGATGTGCCAATGTTGGTGCATTTGGGAAGAATTCAATTGGGTGATAAACATGGATGATGTCAATCGTGCTAAAATGCTAAGAAGCAAAATGTTTTGACACAACAACTTTTCATCAGTGATCATGGATTGGCATGCAACACAACATCATTTGAACCAACAGCTACACTGTCCATAAACAATGTGCACCTGCACGTAATTAGTTTCTTACACCTGCACATAATTGCATTGGATTTAGCAGATGGCATTCTCCATGGCAAAACTGTGCATGTGCAAGTTTCTTCTTCTTCTTTGGGATCGTTTTTTTTTAGCTATTGTGCGACCCAAATCACTTTACCGAAACCTCCTGGCTACATTAGACATGGGCAAGTGTGTGCCCTAGGGAAAAACCGGAACAGCTGCAGGTTATCCTTCATTGGCCAACCAACGGTAACGAAACGGACAGAACCAACTTCCAAGTGCAGCGATGTTCTATGACAGTGTGCACCGCACCCCGTGCCACCATGGAGAGCTGCGCATCAGCGATAGAGAGCTTACGACGAATAGCTATTGCTAGCTACAAACAGCTGTTTGGAGTAGGTAGCTAGCTAGCTAATCAGTACGAAGTGAAAACTTGAAGGTTTCTACAACCAATGGTGTTGTAGAGGAAGGACTGAGGCAGTCAAGATTTGGAAATCTGTCTTCAATGCAATACTAGCTAGTAGAGAAATACCTAAATCGATGGCGTTTCCATGCGGGAGATAGAACTCGCAATAAATCACAACTACCGGTACTCACCACCTCCACACCTAGCTAGTAGTAGCTAAAAGCACGGCTAAAGTCTTTAACTAGCAGTGCACTACTGTGCTCAAAACAAGGCCAAACAAAGCCACAATCACTTCTTATCTAATATCCCATTCGACCATGAGATCTATGACCTGCACTTCATCTCGGCTTCTCGCCATATTTATCTTAATATCGACCGAGACTGCTTCGGCTACCTACCTTGTAGATAAAGAAGTGCCTGGCTATGGCGACAATCTGGAGTTTGATACCTTGGCCGCCAATGCGAGTGACCCGATGATTTACGACAGTGAATTATATGTTGTCCAATGGCCATCTGTCAAAGCAGGACAACGACTGTCTTGTTTTGTCAATCGATGTACACCAGAAATTAAATCGGGTTATGCGTTTATTCAAGGCGTCGTCAACAATGGAACTGGAATTACGACGTCTCCAACAGAAGGCGTTTTCTATGACAGCAATCTGGGTTGTCCGCCCGACATGATCTTCACGGCCGATAAAGACGGCATCTTTTATTCGGCTTTTTATTGTCAAAATGGATGCCAAAACATGACCGTCTCGTGCAGTAATGCGGACGATTTTACCTTTGCGGCAACCGTCACGAAACGAGTCAAAGACCTGTGGAATGGCGACTGGAGACACTTGTTTCCTTCCGAGGAGAAAGGCGCAGAAACCCATCAGCTTCTCTCAAACGTAGAGGAGAATGCAGCTTCATTTCATGGAGTAGAAAGCGTTGCCAACGTTGATCCTATCCTTTTACAGGAACTGGAGGGGAAGCCACGCTTATTAGTGGATCGCCTACTAGCGGAGGACGAGGAAGAGGAGCAGGAAGAGGAAGCAGACGCGATGAAGCCGGCACCTTTTTCTTTCAGCGTCGATTCCCCTTTCACCTGTTATGAATCCATCGGAGGATTTTCAACCCCCGCCGATGTGGATGGGAACGATGAAAACGAATTAAGTCAGAATCAAATGTTCGTGTCGGAATGGCCCTCCGTCCCCGCCGGAACCACCTTGCATTGTACCATTACCTGTGATACCAATACGAGTATGGCCTTTGCGCAAGCCATTCATGCCCCGACGGAAAACGTGAGTAAATTTCTGTTTGAAGATCGAACCGTGGGAACCCTTCAGAAAAATACCAATGGATGTCCCATGAAGTTGGACCTGAGAGCGGAAACCGATGGACCACTCTATGTTGCAGTTTTTTGTAAAGATGGATGTAAAAATGGCTTGATTACTTGCGAAAGTCATGGAAACGGCTGTGACTTTGTGACGAGCCGTGTCAAGGCAATATGGAGCCAAGGCTGGAGTGCTCTTACCGGAAGATCCAAGGGTGAGGGACCTACTCGACGTCGTCTTCGCCATGGTGTGAAAGACATCTGGAAAGACTATTATATGTAAAGCGCTAGGAAGGAAGTCTTGCTTTAGAACTTTTGAAGACAATTTGGATCCAACTTTGCTACTTTCTGTTGGGTGAACTCTTTTCGATTTTCTCAGGAGAATCCGGCTTCGCGATACAAAAATCGACTCAGTGAGAGGGTTCAAGGAAGGGAATGAAGGATGTGTACTAGCGGTAGTACGTGCTGCTGCGCATGATATGGCCATCATCCTGGACACCCCGGTGGTGGTCCACTCAACCGGTAAAGCAAGAGTCTTTTGTAAATATTAAGATTTGTCCACGTGGTATTTTGTTCCCTTGGATCCTATCAAACTATTTAGAGGAGTGAGAAATGGAGTGGATATCGTCTACTAGTCTAGCTAGCTAGCTAGGTCTAGTAGTAGCTATTTCCGGAACTATCTTGGTGACCTCCTAACCTGGAGCGGTCGGGTTTGCTATAAGAGTTTTAACGGTAAAACCATAATCATCCTAACCGTCCGTGGTCGATCCAGGCGGGTTCAGGTGAATATCGGGCGCATTTTTTTGCATGCACGTCTGGCTTTTTTATAGATTTTTTGGTATCCCAACGAACCACGACCTGTTCAACAGAACGCAAATCAAATGACAAGAGGCAGCCTCGTTTCATTTTTCGTGTAGCCTACGTTAGAGGATTAGTAAATACGTTTCTTGCAGCAGTTACCACAGGAAAGCTACTACTTCACCGGATCTACTTTTCTAATGGATGAGGATTTGAGATCGAATTGGGACCATAGCAAGTCAATGACGATGCCTAACAGGAACCGTTTGCTATTCATGGCCCTACTCCGTGATATAACCAACACACTCGTCTTCCTCAGTTTGCTATCGACCGCTGTCTGGCTTGGCTTCATTCTGTACTCCAAATCCATACTGCTCAAGGTGGTCGTCGGTGGGGCTTTCTTGAGTGTTTTGGTTTGCCTCATTTGGAGCTGTTTTTACATTGTTGCCATGCCACCCGCAATTCGGCGGCAAGTGCCATGGTGCCCTGTTATAAGGCTACTTCCATACATTGATCATTGGGACACGGGCATCGTTACTAATAGCCGTAACCAAAACCAGCAGCAACGCGTGGACGACGCTACGATCAGAGGAGTGGACATGCCCATCGCTGCTAGTCGTAGCGCGGAATTTTGATTCTCAGTAACATTTTGGGAAATGCTACGAACCAATGCATTCATTGTTTCGTTTTGGAAGCAGATCCCTGGCCACGAAAGGCAAAGAATATGTGGGAAATATGTTTGTCAACCTTGAGACGGGAAAAGAGAGTGGCTCACACGACACTAGAAGTAGACAACAATCGCCGTTCCGGAGTGCGAAGATACATGCACCTTTTTATGAAGGAATAGTTTAGTATTTATTATTACTCTAGCCAGAGAATCTTGGCATGTGAGTTTTACTGTAGTTTTGTTGATGGTTTCCAATTCTTTTGTAGTAGAACCACAATGGAAAGGAGACACGAGCAAATGAACAAGTAGCTAGACTACTGCAAATAGATAGATCCAGTTTCTGCGGCCGCTCCAGCTATAGAAGGATCATTAGTTGCGAGCGAGCTAGTAGTAGGGGCTACTCTCAGAAGCTACTAGCTAGCTAGCTAGCGAATAATACAGCGCGACTGACCTCGCCGGGGGTTAGATAAAGATCTTGTAACATCAACCCTACGAAAAAGGTATGTGGCACCCAAGGGTTTCAGTGACGCTGAAAGGAAAGTAATTTTCGAGAAAGATCCTTGACCATCATATGCTTGAATGTTTATTATCGTTTGACGACGCAAAAGCGCTAAACCATAGGCTACATACTGATTGGAAAGAGAAAGAAGTGCAGGCACGTTTGGAATAGCGCGTCATACAATACTACATAGAGCCATCGCTTGGAAGTCTTTTGACAACAACAATCACCAACAGAATTCGCATGAACCAGGTACTGTGGAAAAAGTGCCTCCAAAGCAAGACTGCCTTTTCCTACACACGAATGGGATCAAACAACACAAGAACAAGCACGTCTTCCTTCATTCGGTTGAATCAGAATGTATGCATGATTGTATGTAAAGGTTGGGACTCCATGACACTACCAACAAATCATTCATCATTATCAAACATGCAAACAACATCATGCCATGTATCTATGATGGGTTCGATCCAATGATGCGGTCCATAAACTCGAGAAGATAACGATACAATACAACTTTTAACTTCATCTTAATAATGACCACCAAGATCAGAATACGTGGCACAACGGCTAATGCTTTGGCCATGAAGAAATCTCTCGCCAAGGCCAAGCGAGGGGCAAAGAAAATGAAAAAGTCCGTTCGCTTTTCTAGTGTAGTTGCACGGCAAGCGGCAACGAACATCACCACATCACAAGATCCTGATGGCACTGCTTCTAACGACACGCAGGATTCGTGGTATGCACGGCAAGATTATGATTCCATGCGCCATGGTTGCAAAATGGATGTCGTGGCCTTTGCCATGGCGCTCAAGAGTGGCACATCCTCTCAATTTGATGGCACGCGCATCCGAGGCTTGGAACAGTACTTTCCACCCACCAAAAAGTCAATACTCTCGCAGCGCAAAAAACAACGTGTTCAGGCTGTCTTGGGGTATCAGTTGCAACTGCAGTCTTCTTTGAAATCATCAGCGGGCGAGACAGCTGATTCCTTGGCCTTTTTTGCTCGCATGCTCTCCAAAAAGGCTTGTGAAAGAGCCGTGGAAATGGGAAGAAGGGATGCCATGGTTTGGGGGCTGAATGATTGATAATATGCTATGCCGGCATAAGTGTGCTACTAGGTAGTCCAATACTGTGTAAATTATCGTATAATACTTCTACGGAGACTTGGTACACCGCAGGTTCACTCTAGCTAGCTAGCTAGCTTGGCACACCTCTGTCCTAATGTACGAGTTTCCCGCATTCACCGGTGCTGGCCTTATTGGAAGCTTGGCCGTATAAGTATGGCGAATAGATTCCTGTCAATAGTAGTATTCTAAAAGGCTGTCAATGAAAAAAAAAGACAGAGGCCTCGCAATTATTTCGTAATGATCTCTGACAGCCCACGGGACGTCATGAAACCGGTCAGTACTCCAGAGTCGCAAAATGCTTCTTGTCCAGTGTTGGATTGTGGCTGGGTGCCTTTCGGGCTATTGCGGTCCGGTGACGAACAATGCATCCATAACAAAGACCTGGTGTGAAAATGTCGACATTACTGTGACCTTGGTAGTCACATATACTGTAAATATGATGCTATCACTCTGATTTCACTGGACTGCTACACTTCATGTCCTCGAACTCTAGCTAGCTAGCTAGTCTTTACTACTGTAGCGTTTGCGCTCCTCTATCTGACATCTACTACATGAAGTTTTCTGTGGTTGTGCGTGTAAAATGCTGTAGTGCGCCCTACTAGGGCGATTCATGTCAAGATACTAGCTAGTTCGCTAGCTAGATAGCTATTGTTGCATATGGAGTTACAAGAAAAGAATAAAACCCACATCACGGGAACTACGGGAACCTGACCTAACCTAGTAGTCTAGCGAGCAGCTAGAAAACCTCGAGAGGTGATCGTTGCAGGTACTGGCCGTTTTGCTGGCCATCGATCAGATACTTGAGGCAAACACGCTACGAGTATCGAAGGTGTATTAATTGATTTCCGTCCTGTCAAAGTAGATACTACTGTAGCTTGTGGTGCAAGTAGTGGAGTTCCATGAAAAGAATGGTCGGTCTTTGCGGAACAAAGTTCACGACAAGCAAGGTCACTTAATGTAAACTAGTATAGCTAGCTAGCTCGGTGATCGATAAGGGTTCCTTTCTGCTGCCCCGGCCTACCACGTCAGGTCACCGGTGCGCATTGGCCGCATGTGGAGGCAAACATACATGCAGACTGCATGTCAAGATACGATTTGAGTTCCTTTCGTTCACCTCGCTCACCCCGCTTGGGTGCCAGCTGCTGATCAGCCGAATTACAGCACATGTGTCAGTGCAAGCTGGTTTGGTGCCCTTGACCGGCAGAACTAGCTAGGTAGCTAGCTTTTCGTGGGGCATGCTGCAGATGAACCCCACCCTGGCTGGCTAGCTACGAGTAGTAGCTAGAGCACTCATCCAACTAGTAGTCTCTGGTAGTGTTCCAACTAGCTAGCTAGCTAGACTATCCCCAGGAAATGAAGGATGAAACAATCATGACAGGAAACGTTTGAAAAGAGGAACTATACTATTATCATGAGTGGTACTGCTGCTTATATGCAAAAGCCTTGTGCCTGCCTTGTGGTGTGTTTGCCATGGCCTGATTTGACTTTTTTCGCAGTAGCATCATGAGAACTGAACGGATATGTATACTTGCATGGGGAGATTCAGAGAGAAGAGGAGGGTGTGTGTGTGCTGTATCAGAAGATTCACGGTATATACTTGTGTGTGGTGATCGTCGTCGTCTCTGTGTAGTACTTATAGATAGAAGAATGGCATGGATCAAAATTTATGTAGCCGTCATCTACCGAATACATATATGTATGTACATGCAGAGTGCATGATTTTTTGTGTTACTGTACACTGTGCGTTGGGGGATTTCTTGAGGAAAAGGAAACTGGACTTGGTTGAGTTGGACTTGATTAGACTTGAACTTGAGTTGGACTTGAATAGACTTGGACTTCCTCCTCTCTCTCTCTCCAGCAAAAAGGCAGGGAAGACAGACATCTTAATAGTAGGTATCTCCTACCATGGTAAGGATTTGATCAATCGCGGCAGTGATATCCAGTCCCTGGCGGTGGGGTGCATCTTGCAGTTGGCGCAAGGCCACATTCAAATTGGCATCATAGTGATCCGCAGCAACGTCTGGTCGCATTCTGGCCATGGTCTCGTTGAGCACAGGACGGAGCATTTCGGTGAGTGGGATTTGGGGAGGAGCACCGAACAAACGCAGTTCATCCTCTTCTTGGCGGAAAGCAGGGAGACTTGGTTGCTGCTGACCAGCCAGAATGGCTGGTGCAGAACTAGTAGAAGCAGGACTGGCAGTAGGACTGCTAGCTGCACCAGAGATGGAACGAGTCAAAGCAAGCCTTCTCGTTCTAGAAGAAGGAGAGGAAAGACGACGGCGCGCCTTTCGGGTACCTCTACGGCCCGTCTTGGGCCCCCGCTGCTCGGCACGAGCACGCCGAGCCGCTCGATTGGCCATGCTGGCCTCCACCACAGTCATGTTAGATAGAGCCGATGTCAGCGGGCAGTCTCCTGTTGTTGCTGCTGCAGCTCCTGCTGCACCAGTGTTTTCAATGAAGCTGTTATTCGTATTGGTCTGGTTGTTCGCCATGTTGTCCATTGTAGAGACAAATGAATTCATGTTACAAGACTGATTTTAGTAGATAAAAGTTAAAGGACCAACGTGAAAATGATGAGAAGAAAAAAGTGACCTCTTCATGAAACGAAGAGGAAGTGCCGTGTTTTTGTTTTCTACTGCATTCGAACGAACGAGAGGAAGAAGATAGAGGAAGTGAAGACTAGTGACTTCGGGGTGCCGAATAGGAAAAACCATGAATTTTGGTGCATTGGTTGGTTTAAGTATTGGATTGTACAGTGTGCATGTACAACAAGAAAAGAATCTCCCAACGTACTTCTAGTTTTTCGCTGAGATTCTGTTCAGCTGAATGGTCAGTATCAATGGCTGCAAAAAAAAACGTGATGTATCTACTAGCTAGTCGAACAAAACATACGACGTACTGGTTTCAGAAGTTGGGTTTGGATGGTGGGGAAGCCATTGGTCAATGGTGGCCTTCCTATAACAAGAAGTTGTACTCAAGGTATACTGGTTCAACAGAACGAGAATTCCCTTATGTATCAGTAGTCACTTTTTGTTTCTGGTTTTCACATCAATCAAACTGGTTCGCCTTACGTGGAGGTGGCTGACGCATGTGAAGGGTTCCCATATTTAATATCAAATGATGTTCAGACCCACATAACAAGAACAGTGACAGCTTTCGGTTGAAAGCTATGAGAATCCTAACGAATTGGTCCAACAATGATCTCTAACAGCCTTAACTAGAGGTTCACGATAATTTGACACTAAAATTCTATTTCAACGAATAGTGACGTCTGGAATGAGAAGCAAGAGAAGCAATTCCCATCAAACTGCCTTCTTGCCGGATACACATAAATAAGTAGATCACTTCCTTGACTGGATTAAAAGAATGTCTTTGCTTACGCAGTGTACGATGAATTAACAGTCTATGTGTGAATTGATGGAAGGAGAATCGTTATTCTTTTTAACTTCACTGCAGATTCAGTAGGGCCTCAAAAGTCAAAATAGTAAAGCCCACCACGCCACCACTCAGTTCGCTCTTATTGTCGATCAATATTGCCCCTCCGACCGCCAGCAAACACAATTTCGCGTATGCGGAATTCGTTTGTTGACGTCGACGATGTCTCAAGAAAGACCCCACACTTCCGCATTGCCCTTGGTTCCTTTTGTCAGGCCACACCGTGCGCGAAACTCAAGAGCGAGCCAAATTGTCGTCTCTCCTACGACTGAGTACCTTTTACTCGTACTAGCTAGCTAGTAGGTTTCCTGTCAAGTGGAGAAATCCTCTTTCTTTTACAAGTTAGTTGTGCTATCGGTCTTGCTCCAGCATTAGAGGCGTGAGTGTTGCATCACGCACGATCTTGTCGCGGTCATGGTGTCTCAATTGAAAACACAGTTACACAGTCCCTGCAACCGGTACTTCTACAACTAGCACTCTAGATCCCATTCATCAGCATGCTTCGGTTTGAGGCTCTCAATAAGTCAATGGTTAGTTCCAGTAGCTACCTAGCTACGACTAGCTAGCTATGGGAGTAAGTACTGTATCTCCCGGAGCGATAAAATGCCGGGCTATTGCCGCCACAGCTACCAGGTAGGCTCTTCGCATTGCAACAAACCAAGCTTGGGCGGGGAGTACTAGGAAGCTTGTCTCCGGATGACGAAAACAACCTGCAGAATGACGTTTCCCAAGGAAGGACAGGGTGGAGCAATTTAAGGAACATCGGCTCCAAAACAAGAACTGAAGGAAGGTGAGAAACTGAAACCACATCACTCACCGCAACGCGAACTGAACTGTGGCCAACAGTAGCCTACTAGCTAGCTAGCTAGCTATTAGTTTGCAATGGGTCCATCCATACTCACTTGACTGAACATACAATGGTCGCAGGACCGCAACATTCAGTTGAAGCTACTAAGTAGGTCCTCGTAGCCCATCCTGAGCGTAGTAGCTAGGATACTATTAAACTAGGTAGTAGACTAAGTAGAAAAGTCTTTACAGGGATGCAGCCGAGAGCTCGCGGCACCGTAGTAATGAAGCTAGTAGTGTAGCTCCTGGTATCCTAAGCCTACGAGCTACTGTAGTAGTAGCCGGTACATGTAGGCGTCCGACTGTTGACATGGCCAACTTGAGCGCGGGGTAGCGAGCTAGGTCCTCGAAATGATGTGAAAATTTAGGTCCTGGCTCTTGATATATGATATTGAAATTCTAGCATAGCTAGAGAGCGAGCTACGTCTTAAATTGTAGACTTCTAGAAAACCTACGCTACTAGCCAGTAAAGTAGAGAAGTAGTTGTTTTGAATGAAAATTTAGTTTGCTATTTTTAACTAGCCTTGTTGCTACACTAATGATACAATAGTAAAAGTATAGTTACAGCTTGAAATGTGCCAGTTGGTTGGTTGGTCCGAAAGTGATGCCGACGGTCGCTGCTCCCTCCCTCCGTCGTGGTTGTGGGTCGTAATTCGTAATGGAAAAAGGCGCAGCGAGCAAAAGATTACGTACTGGGATGGGTGTGTGAGTGAGCCTTTCTCTTCCGGCCACGACGTACCTATGGGATTTTGGGTTTGTGTTGGTGGGGGAGACGACAATCAACAGCACACGGAATGCAAACAAAGAATGATATCCAAGCAGCACACGGAATGCAAACAGTAAAAGAGAAAGTGGGACAAGCATAGCATAACAG
>Ga0163148_10005573_pt1 | contig 12562 bp, 10 predicted proteins | sample OliLakLV19MP7P2_FD_148606 | JGI IMG/M metagenome (GOLD analysis project Ga0163148, IMG submission 148606) | Freshwater microbial mat bacterial communities from Lake Vanda, McMurdo Dry Valleys, Antarctica- Oligotrophic Lake LV.19.MP7.P2 | ecosystem: Environmental > Aquatic > Freshwater > Lake >... | reverse complement strand
CAATAGATTCGTCAATGGTCATTTCCAGCACATCAGAAATATCTTTTTCCTTGTATTTCACTTCTTGCATTTCTTGTTTGAAGCGTTTGCCATGGCAGCTTTCGCATTTCATCCGCACATCGGCCATAAACTGCATCTCAATGGTGATAAAGCCCTCGCCCTGGCAAGCCTCACACCTTCCACCTTCTACATTGAATGAAAAATGTGAAGGTTTGTAGGCTCGTTGTTTTGATAAGGGTTGATCAGAATAAATATTTCTTATAAAATCGTAGGCCTTTGTGTACGTAACGGGATTGGAGCGAGACGACTTGCCAATCGGATTTTGATCTACAAATTCTATCTGTTTGATGTCGTGAATATTGCCCTCCAACCTCTCAAATTTGCCCGTGAATTCTTCTCCAGTACCATCAATAATCTTGGCTAGTGCAGGATGAAGAATCTTCTTTACCAATGTAGATTTGCCCGAGCCAGATACACCCGTAACTACCGTGAGCAAGTGCAAAGGGAACTTTACATCAATATTTTTAAGGTTGTTTTCTTTAGCCCCTTTTACTCCAATAAACTGTTTTGATTTTCTTCTCGTCTTTGGTACTTCTATAAAATCAGCCCCAGTGAGGTAATTGAAAGTATGGGAAATGCCACCGGTGAGGTTGTCCATTATCAATTTCCCATTCTCCATGTAGAGTTTGCTTACCAAGTTTCCACCCAGATTGCCGGCATTGGGGCCAATGTCTATAATTTGGTCGGCAGCTCGCATTACTTCTTCTTCATGCTCTACCACCACCACAGTATTGCCCAAATCGCGCAAAGATTTCAGTACAGCAATCAATTTTTCGGTATCTCTGGGATGCAGGCCAATGCTGGGTTCGTCCAAAATATACATAGAGCCCACCAATGCGCTACCCAGAGAAGTGGCAAGCTTAATGCGTTGAAATTCGCCCCCCGACAAGGTGTTGGTAAGCCTATTCAAAGTGAGATAACCCAGCCCTACTTCATCCATATAAAACAATCGTGTTTTGATTTCATTTACCAATCGCCCAGCTACTTTTTGTTCATACTCAGAAAGCTTGATGGTATTGAAATACTGATAGGCTTTGGCAAGCGGCATTAGCACAATATCAGTAATGGAGCATTCTTCTTGAAGGAATTTAATTTTAACATATTGGGCATCTTTTCGCAAGCGTGTGCCTTTACAATCGGGGCAAACGGTACGGCCTCGGTAGCGAGATAGCATAACTCTGTATTGAATTTTATAGCTTTCGGATTCAAGAAATTTTATAAAAGCATTGAGCCCCTCGAAGTATTTGTTTCCTGTCCAAAGTAAATCATATTGCTCTGTAGTGAGCTCATTAATAGCTCTGTGAATAGGAAAGTCGAATTTTACTCCATTTTTGACCAAAGGCACTTGCCATTCGCTCATTCTTTCGCCCTTCCATGGGGCTATAGCTCCTTCATATACAGATAGGTTTTTGTTGGGAAATACTTTGTCGTGATCTATGCCCAACACATGTCCGAAACCTTCGCAGGTTTTGCAGGCTCCGTAAGGGTTGTTGAATGCAAAAAGATTGATGGTTGGTTCTTCAAAAGCCATGCCATCTGCCTCGAATTTATCGGAAAAGGTGCGAACTTCCTTTTGAGGGAAATCTATATTGCATATTCCTTCACCTTCAAAAAATGCTGTTAATATGGAATCTGAAAGCCGAAACTGGCTTTCCTCATCGGTAGGAGCTACTGATGTTCTATCAATCAGCAGAAAAAATGGTTTTTCTAAAGTGCCATATTCTTTACTTTCCAGCAGCTCCTCAATCTGCATTAATTTGCCGTTTACCAACAAACGAGTAAATCCCTTTTGCAACAAAATATGCAACTCGTCTTCTGCTTTTCGGCCTTGTTTGATGGCGTAAGGTGCAAGCACCATCAGTTTGTCTCCTTCAGCATGTTGATTGATCCAAGTAATCACATCGGTAACGGTATCTTTTTTCACCTCAGCGCCAGAAATCGGAGAAAAGGTTTTGCCAATGCGGGCAAAAAGCAATTTGAGGTAATCGTAAATTTCTGTGGTGGTGCCGACAGTAGAGCGTGGGTTTTTAGAAGACACTTTTTGCTCAATGGCAATGGCTGGCGACACGCCCCGAATATAATCTACATCAGGCTTTTCCATTCGCCCAAGAAATTGGCGCGCATACGAATTGAGACTTTCAACATACATGCGTTGCCCTTCGGCAAACAAAGTATCGAAAGCAAGCGAAGATTTTCCCGAACCTGATACACCCGTTACCACCACCAGTTTATTTCTGGGAATAGACACACTTAGGTTTTTGAGGTTGTTAACTCGGGCATTTTTTATGATGATATTGTCTTTGGGGTCGATGGAATCGAAGTCTTCAACAGGCATACTGATGCGGATGGGGGCTGGTTTGGCAAGCCTTCAAATTTACAAAGATTAAAAGGAAAATAGAGGGGCGGTGTAGGAAATAAAAAAGGTTGTGGTTGTACTGTTTCTGGCCTTTTAATTTTCACAATGATCAATACATTATGGACGTCAATTTTAAATAGTACAGTTGTGGCTTCACCATTATTTCAATTCTAATAATTTTGTTGCTTCCATAGTTTTTTGGCTGATCATTCCAATGTGCACCGCTAAGAACTCACTCATTTCTTTTTAAAACTTCATTTTTGTTTAAGCTAAAGAGAAGGGATTGGGAGGAAATTGAGTTTTTAGAAAAACGCTAATACTTCTCATTCACCTTATCGTAGAAGCTTTTTGGTATTGCCGATTTGAAATCAGATGGTTTTACATCTGGTTTCACCCAATCGATGTAGCCGTTTGCCCAAGCATAGGCCAAACCCAATATTAATATGCCAACAAAAATGGCCATTTCAATAAGCGAGAACCAGCCCCAAGCATTTTCGGTGGTGCCCTGCAATTCTGTATTGCCGAAAACCGTGGCCCAAGGGAAGAGAAAAATCATTTCAACTTCGAATAAAATAAAAATGATTGCGATGGTGTAGTATTTGATATTGAACTTGTTCCAAGCATTGCCAATGGCTTCTTCACCCGATTCGTAAGTGGATAGTTTTTCAGCATTAGGTTTATTTGGCCTGATTAATTTGGCCACCAACAGCCCAATATTCAGGAATAGTATGCCTCCAATGATGAATATAAGTACAATGCCGAAGTCGGAAAGATTGGTTTGCATGATAAGCAGGTTCGATTTGCAGATGGAAATTAGGGCAAATCACGTGTATATTTTCTAAAAAGACGATAGTTTATATGCTGGATGAAAGTAAATGAGCCATTATGACTTGGTTTTTGGGGTTGCCCAAGAAATCTTTAATCCAAAGTCCTGAATTTTTTATGGTACGTTGCTGCGTATGGTGATCTACGTGCACCAATCCGAAACGGGCATGGTACCCTTCCCACCATTCGAAGTTGTCGGTCAAAGTCCAGCAGAAAAAACCCTCGACTGGAATGCCTTCCTGTTTGGCTTTGAGCACATTGGCTAGGTAATCTTTGTAAAATTGTATGCGCACAGTATCATCGACCGCCCCGTTGTGAAGAATGTCGTTGAGGCATACACCGTTTTCGGTCACTATCAGTTTCTTCACATTTGGGTAAGCAGCATAGCGTTTCAGCACAGCATACATACCTTCGGGATATATTTCAAAACCCATATTGTTTATAGGCACGTTGCGCTCTTTGGCGGGTACTTCGTAGGCAAAAGCCAAGAAAGGATGCAGGCTAAACTTAGCTACGAGTCGGCAATAATATTGAATGCCAAGAAAATCGAAGTCGAATTTGAGCCTTTCGTCATCGCCTGTTTTGAAAAATAATTCTACCAGTCGCATGGCGGGAAAATCTTTGTAAGGATAGCCCAAGCCTACCAAGGGCTCTACGAACATTTTATTGATAATGGCATCTATCACCCGATGGGCTCGTACATCTAGCCAATTGTCGCTGTGGTTTTCTACACAGAACGTGGCAAAACTGGTGCCAACATGGCTGTCTTTCACGTTTTGCTTTACTATTCGGCCACCATCGGCTTGGCAGAGATTGGCATGATGTGCTGCTGCCAAAAACTTAAATATGTCTTTGTGACCAGGAGCATGCTCGCCCGTCATGTAGCCAAATCCTGTAAAGGCAGAGGGTTCGTTGAGTACTTTATAGTTCTTGACCCGATCGCCAAAAGCACGGGTGCAGGTGTCGGCATAGTCGCCAAACCAGCCCAGTATATCTCTATTGGCCCAGCCGCCTTTGTCTTCCAAGGCTTGTGGCAGATCCCAATGGTAGAGCGTAATCCAAGGGTCGATACCTTGCTCTAGCAGATTGTCAATTACTCTATTGTAAAAATCTATGCCTTTTTGGTTTACAGTGCCTGTTCCATTGGGGAATATACGACTCCAAGCAACTGAGAAACCGAAGTTCTCGAAGTTTAGGTCTTTGGCCAGGGCAATATCTTGCGGGTAATTGTGGTAAAAGTTGCAAGCTTGATTTGCATTTTCGCCCGTTTTTATTTTGCCTTGGCGGGCAGTAAATTTGTCCCAAATGTTTGGGCCTTTGCCATCTTCGGCTACGGCACCTTCGTTTTGGTAGGCCGATATGGTGACTCCCCACTTAAAATCTTCTCCGAAATCGGCTTTATTGATGGTAGTTATTTCCAATGTTACGAATCAAATTGTGCTTGTAAAGGTAAGCAAAGAGATGCTCAAATCTTGTTAAGGCAATGTTAAAGTTGCTGTTATTGGTGGTTGGCGTGCTGAAACCAACGCACTAATAATTATTTTGGGAAGGAGATGCATTTTAATCGAGTAACCAAAAGATTATTTAAATAGAAATATTATACATAGTTTTATAGCTCATTTTAAACAAATAAAAAACTAAATAAGAATGATGAAAAATTTCAAGAAGTTTGCAATTGTAGCACTGGGAAGTGCTATTATCTTATCATGTAGCAAAAAAGATGACAACCCCGCACCGATTAGTTTGAGCAAAACCGATGCGAGTACCGCTTTGGTGGTTTCAACTGCGGAGTTTGAAGCTTTAAATTCAGATTACAAAGATGCCACTACTATTACAGGACAAGCAATGAGTGCTTTAAGCAGCTTAGGTGGTGGTCGTTCAACAAGTGATTTTTATATTGGCATTGGTTCGTTCAGAAAAAACAGTGATAAAGAAGAAGAAGACATGGTAAATCAAGTAGCTATAAACCTAGGTGAATTGAGCTTTGCACCTTTTAAATCGGCACCAAATGCACGTATTCCTCGTGATTTTGATAGTGCTAAAGGTATATGGGCATATAGCGTAGTAGGGTATTCGGGCAGTTTTGTAAAAATTGCAGCCTCTGAGAAGATTGTTTTACAATTCCCATCTAAACACAGCTACAGCGACTACGGCAAAGTATTAGTAAATGATGCTGAATATACCATTAGCCAATATAAAACGGGTCTGATAACTAGAACAACTTGTTTAAATGGTGCACCGAAAGAGTATTTAGATACCACAGTTACCGCGCTTGTTGCCGAACTTACAGTAAAGGGAGAAAAACAGTTTTCAATAGATCTTTCTAACACAATAGTAAATAATGTTTCCACATCCTACTCCTCTAAATATGTCATTAAGAATTTCGAGTATAGCTATACTCATTCCACTTCAGGTAATACTTACACCTTTTATTATGGCTGGAAAAAAGAGGGCAAAATTGTAAGTGAAAGTGCAAGCCAAATTTCATATATTTCTATAAGTGCCATAGACGATTATCGTTGTAGCAACTCAAATCCATATTATTTAGGTATCACAAATATTCAGTCTGGTAATGGATCGAGCACTAGAGGGTCTTTGAAACTAAGTTATTATCTAGGAGATGTAACAGCCTATAAGAATGAAATAAAAACCAAATACAATCTATCTTCTTTAGATGCGGAATTGGACTCGGCTACCTACTATAAAGTACTAAAAGATACTGCAATTAGTGATAAATATATTAAATATACCCTTAGCAGAACTTCAGACAATGCCAAACTAGGCGATATAGTAGCAAGATATGAGACTGTAACAGACGGAACACCTCCTAATTCTAATAGCTACTATTCAACTAGCGTATATTATATAGTATATGCAGATGGAAGTAAAGAAAGGTTGCGCGACAAATTCAGATATTTTGAATATTATTATGGACATTATTGATATATAATAACTGCCAAATAGCATATATAATGAATTTATTTGGTCAATTAAAAAAGGGAGTTGCAACAGCAAACTCCCTTTTTTAAATACTATGCCCTGCTTATAACCAATGGTTATCTAGGGCTTAAGGCATTATTAGCTACTGCAATAGTTTATTGGGGCTTCTTACAATACATCGCACCTGGCTCCATCTACTGCATCGAAGGCAAATATTTCACTTTCTATACCAAATTTTGCTTTGTAAGCTGCCAATATTACTTCAATAAAAGCCGGAACACTACTTTTCTTTAATAAATTGATAGTGCAACCTCCGAATCCCCCTCCCATCATTCTACCTCCTGCCCATCCTCCAACTTTTTTAGCAGTTTCCACCAAAAAATCAAGTTCCGCACAACTTACTTCATAATCGTTCTGTAAAGAATAGTGGCTTTCAAGTAGCAATTTACCCACTTTAATCATGTCTTTACTTTTAAAAGCATTGGCTGTATCGTAAACACGTTGATTTTCCAAAAGCAAATGTTTAATTCTTTTCTTTGTAGTTTCATCTTTTAGTAAAGCAATATCATCAATGGCAATATCTCTAAATCCATCAATTTGTGGGTTTAAATCAGATAATTGATTAAGTGCCGATTGGGTTTCTACCACACGCTCGGAATATTTGCTTCCCGCAAGTTCTCGTTTCACCTTTGTGTTGGCAAGTACCCAACACCATTCTCCCATATCGGCATCGGCATATTCGTGTGTAAGTGTTTTGAAATCAAGAATCATCATTTTACCTTCTTTCGAAAATTGAGAGGCGTATTGATCAAGCAATCCAGATTTTACTTTTAAGTATTCATGCTCAATTTTTTGGCAGTTTTTCACCAGAATTACATCATCAAAACTTGCTTTGAAAGCCGTACGAAGCAAATTCATCATGGCTACTTCTATGGCCGCGGATGAGGAAACACCTGCCCCTAGAGGAACATTGCCCCAAATATAGGCATTGAAACCACGGGTGATTTTATCTGTTCGTTCAAAAATTTCTAATGCTCCCTGAATGTATTTTGTCCAGCTTTCGGTAGGGGCAAATGGCTTACCAGGTATGCAAATCATATCTGTTCCGAAGCTTTCGGCAGTGATATGAATTTCATTATCGTCTCTAAAAGCCGCACTTATTATTACCCAGCGATTGATGGCGGCAGGCATAGAAAGCCCGAAATTATAATCGGTATGTTCGCCAATGATATTAATTCTTCCTGGGGCTGCGGAAACGAATTCTGGTGCTTGATTAAATTTGGCAGTGAATTTGGTGTTGATTTCGATTTTGAGCTGTACTAATTCTGACATTATAATAAAGTAATAGGGCAATTAATCTAAAAAAAATTGTAGGAGGCTTCTTGAAATAAATTTATTCATTTATACCTAATGGTCTTGAAAAATACATCATAAAACTAACCATGGAGATTAGCATTATTCCAATACCAATAATTACTATCGTACCAATCATTTTTCTAATTTTTTAAGTTCGTTTAAATGTCTGCGAGTTTGTATTAGCAAGTTAAATATATAAATCATATCTAAAAACATAAATATGAATCCTATTATCACTGCTAGCCCTTCTTTATTAGTTAAGTCTTCTTTCAGTCCATAAGCTAAACTGCCTGAACCTACAGTAGCAAAGAAAAATACTGCAATGCGTAAATATTCATACCTCGATTTCAACTCTTCTTTTTGATGGTCGGCTATTCTGTCTTTCGTTTCTTTATCCCTAAATATTACAAAACTAATCACTTCGCCCCTACCTTGCAACTGAGCATCGTAATATCGTCAATAGGTAAATTGCTAATACTCAAGGCTTTGATAATATTATGATGAAGCTGTTCATTGTCGGCACTTTGCAATATAAGTTCTTCCACCAAAGCCAATCCATTGTCGGTGTCGTAATTATCGAAAGTTTCAGTAAGCCCATCTGTATAAGCAAATAGAAATGTATCATGAATGTTATAGACAATTCCTTTTTTGATTATTGGCAGATATTCAAACGCACCCAAAATCAATGTGCCTTCGCTCAGGTATATTTTCTCTCCGTTTCTGCGGAAAAAAATAGGTTCGTTGTGGCCGCAATTCACATACGTCATTTCATCTTTTTCCAAATTGTACTTTGCGATGAAGAATGTAATGAATTTTTCACCTTTGGCATTGTGATATACAATCTCATTAAGTTCGGTCACTATTTCTTCCAATGCAATAGGTTGCTTGGCCAATATCCGCAAGGCAGATTGCAAATTTGACATCAGAAATGCTGCCGCGATCCCTTTGCCCGACACATCAGCTATACACACCATAAACTCATTTTCATTCAACTTAATATAATCGTAATAATCGCCTCCCACCATTAATTGTGGCAAATAAGAAGCAAATATTTGTAATTTATCGGTATTTGGAAGGCTGGCAGGAAAAAGTTGTAACTGGATTTTCTTAGCCAATTCAATCTCTTTTTTAGTGGCTTCTTGCTCTAGCCTTCTATTACTAAGTCTTATATTTTGAACGGCAACGGTGATAATATTGGCTATAGTTTGAATGAATTTTAGACTTTCTACATCGTTTTCATTGCTTATTTTACTTGAACCACCTAGCATCACCAATGCCACATTTCTGCTTTCTCTTCCTACAGGAATTACTATTCCAAAATGTTTTTTTAGCGAATCAGGCAATGCCTTTCTGCTGTTTACAATGCTGAATTCCCTGCCTAATTGGAGCAAAACAGGTGATATAATTTCAAAATCAAGCGGAAGCCCATGTTTCAATACCAGTTTCCAACCGCTAATTTCGCGAGAATAGACGGCTAGTTTATCAATCTTGAAATTGGCAACAACGGTGAAAAGGAAGATTTTTAAAAGGGATTGCTCATCTTGCTGCCTATTGATGGCATTGGTAATGTCGAGCAAAGTATCGAGCTCAAGGTGCTTAAGTGAAAGGTTTTGTATTTGTGATTTGCTTGACAAAATAATGAAACAAGTTTTATATCATATAGCTTTTGTTCTCTTTGAATTCAAGCAAATCTTTGTAGTTATATACTTTGCCACAATTATGTAGTTTCAATAACATTTGTTCTGAAGCAAATAAGTGAGCATTTCAGTTTTGTAAAAATAATAATCGTAGAGCTCTTCTGTGTTGGCAGGCACTTTTTGAGGAGGGTATTTTTCATTGAAATCTTTGGTAATGTGCAAAATATCTTCATCGCAATATTTTCTGGTTTTGTTTTTGCCGTATTTGAAATCAGGGTCCGCTATTTCCACAAAATAATTATCTAACCGCAAAGTATTTTTCAAGCCTGCCGTGGGTGCATCGTTTCGTAATACTAGGTTATAATAGTTGGTCTCTACAATCATTCTCAGAAAATCTATCCTATCTTTTTGAAAAGTAGAAGTAGGAATAATGGTGTCATGAACTTCTTGTTTACCCAATTTATTCATTCGGAAAGCCAAACTTCCTTTGTAGGCAGTAAGCTTATTTTTATAAATACTCGATAGTTTATCTTCTGTTTTTGTTTGTTTCACACAGGCAGTAACAAGGCTCAATACGACAATAATCAAAAATAAAGGAATAGATTTTTCTTTCTTCATTACCATTTTAAAGCCTGTTGAGGGTCGTAAGCATCGCGTAAGCCATTGCCAAATAAATTAAATGCAAATACCAATAAGCTAATAGCCATACTTGGAAATAATATCAAATGCCAACTGTTTTGAGTGCCAATGGCGTGAAAACCTTCGTTTACCATCATCCCCCAGCTTGGCATAGGCGGCTGCACACCCAAACCTAGGAACGATAAGCCTGCTTCTGTAAGAATGGCGGAAGCGAAGTTAGAAGTGGCTATCACAATAATAGGACCCAAAACATTTGGCAAAATATGGATAAATATAATGCGAAAGTTGCTAAATCCCATAGCTCGGGCGGCTTCTACATAAGTTTTTTCTTTGATACTCATAATTTGCCCACGAACAACACGCGCTATTTCTACCCATGAGGTGAGGCCTACCGCTACAAATGCAACCCATATTCCTTTGCTTTGTAACGCCAAACTAATAGCGATTACTAGCATAATACTGGGAATAGACCAAGTGACCGTCATAAGCCACATTACAAATCGGTCGGTAAAGCCACCAAAAAAACCACCAATAGCCCCAATTGTAATGCCAACTAGCAATGAAATAATAACTGCCACCAAACCAATACCTAATGAAATCCTGGTGCCGAATATCAGTCTGCTCAAAATATCTCTGCCTGCTTTATCGGTGCCTAATACATATATTCTTTTCTCAATATGCTCTTTTGAAAATTTCTCAATTAAGGCTTCTCTTGTAACTACGGTCGGCTCGCCATTTGCTTTTTTGTAGTATACTTTGTTGCCTACATAGGAGTACAATTTGCCTTCGCCCAAGTCGCTGGGGTCGTCATGCAGGGCAAACACCATCTCTATTAAAGGATGAATTTCAGGAATTTGAATGCGACCATTGGGAATAATCTCTACATCAAAACCCTTGATTTCGAAGCTTTTGATGGGGATAATGGTAAACTCGCTCTCTTGTCCAAAAATCATTTTCTTAAATATATTTTCATGATCTACATGCACATTTCTTCGTTTTTTAAGAATAAATGTGGTATAGCCTGGAATTTGTTTTTGAATTTGAATGGCACCATCGTTGGCATTGGGCGTGCTGTCGGGCATAATTAAATAGCCTAGAGTGGCCGCCAAAACAGCAAGTACAATAATGGCAAGCCCAAACATAGCAGGCCAATTACCAAAAAGTCGCTTGCGAATATAATAGGCTGGAGTTCGAATAATTTCCTTGGGCTTACTCATCGGGTATTGTGAGCCAACAAGCCCTGTTTAGATGCTAAAAAATATAAGCCTGTCAATGATTTGCTCATATCGGCAAGCGATGGATTTTGCAATCCATCGAGCTCGGCAAAATAATTTACCCATTCTCTTTCAACCAAATTTAGCAAGTTGAACTTGAGTTCGCCTTCGCTCAAACGCAACTTTTCTCGCAAATCAGTAAAGCTATTTACAAAATACAATTCATCAATAATGTCAAACTCCAAATCGGTCATTTTGTAATGTTTTTGAATCTGCCAGCTAAAGCGAAGAACACCACATAAAATGGATACACCAATACCAAGAGCAAATATGCCTTCAAATTTAGCCTTTTGTGCATGAAACCTAAAACAGAACCTAAAAATATATATTCTGACAAAGCCCTTATTGTCCAAATAGAAATAAACCATGCAAAAGGAATAAAGAAAAAAGATATGATTTGCATCAAATTGACCCAAAAAATATAGAGTGCCACAACTTGCACTTTCCAATCGTTGTAATACTCGAATTTTGATGCCCAGCGCGTTCTTTGCTGATAAAATTTGGAAAAGTTAGAAATAGGTTGGGTACTGACAAGTGCTTCAAACGATTTCAAAAAGAAAACTTTCTCAGGATGTTTTGCATACACTTTTTGCATTAGAAATTCATCGTCTCCACTTGCAATTTGTTCATTTCCTTGAAAACCATTTACTTCATAAAATACCGATTTGAGATAAGCAATATTAGCTCCATTGCACATATTGGGCATCTTTGCCTGCCAGCAAGCCGCTCCTGAACCTACCAGTGAGGCGAATTCAATCTGCTGCATTTGCTGAAATAAATTGGTATTCGAAGTATTTATAAGTACCAGACCAAATGCAAATTTAGCATCAGTATTTCTGAAAAATTGGACAATAGTTTCGAGCCAAGTACTAGTGGCTACGCAATCGGCATCAGTGCAAACAATTAATTCTCCTTTAGCATTTTCTATGCCTTTGGCGATAGCGTTTTTTTTGCCTTGATAATGGTTTTGAATAATTGAAATTGACATTTGAGATGCTTTTTGATAGAAAGAAGCTACTTCAATGGTATTGTCGGTTGAGAAATCATCTACCAACACAACTTCAAAATGCGACTTGGGAAAGGTTTGCAATTCGAGACTTTCCAATAATGAAATAATATTATTAGCTTCGTTTTTAGCAGCAATTACTATCGTTATTTTATCAGTTGGTATTGCAATCGAGGGGCAATAAACAGGTATTTTATGCCATTGATAGATAAAAAAAACAACTAAAAAAATATATGATGTAAGGAAGATAGCCACCAAGGTGCATTATTAGCATCGTAAAACTCGGGTATTGGAGTTGAGAAATGAAAATGTAGTATAATTCAAGTCAACAAGTCTAAACTATTTATAAATATACTTTATAAACCATTTTGGTATTCTTGTTGCAAACCTAGAAAATTTTGTAAGTGGTATACTTCATCGGTGTTTTTGAACATAATAATCTGGCCTTTCAGTATTTTAAATTTTCTTC
>Ga0163148_10005567_pt1 | contig 12573 bp, 7 predicted proteins | sample OliLakLV19MP7P2_FD_148606 | JGI IMG/M metagenome (GOLD analysis project Ga0163148, IMG submission 148606) | Freshwater microbial mat bacterial communities from Lake Vanda, McMurdo Dry Valleys, Antarctica- Oligotrophic Lake LV.19.MP7.P2 | ecosystem: Environmental > Aquatic > Freshwater > Lake >... | reverse complement strand
AATAAACGGTATCAATCGAGTTCCTCTACGCTGTCGTACCGTGTCGCTTTTGGGTCTGATGTGGACCTCCAAGTACTGTGGGTCTTAATGATTGATTCTGATATTGGCTGTTGGAAGGAGTCAATGTCTCCTCCAGTTGGCGTCAAGGCTTTTTATCAGAGACTGTCGACTGCGCCAACTTCCTGCTTTCGATATATGTTGATGGCATGGGCGGTGTGAAGAGATATTAAGTCGTCACAACCGAGCCCCACCTTCGTAATTTTGTCAACAGAGAAAAGAGGTAAGAGCTCGAATACACAGTTTTTATCCGCAAACGAAGTCATCCATGTTGGCGCCATGCCGAAGCCTAAGTTCGTGCCAACTTGTTGGCGGGAGCCGTTGATTATAACGGCTTAATTCGAAGTTTAATTTCAATTCCCGTGTCCGCTCCACCCGGGCACTAACTTTGGGGTGTCCACAGGTAACACCTCCAGAATGTCACACTGCTACTAGCTAGCTAGCACAACATAAGTACTGACTGCCTCTCACGCCATGTTTGGGGTAAGGCATCCACCATTTTGTGTCACCCGATTCACACATCCCTTTGGTGCAAGTGCAACATGCCAGTGGGCTCAGACAAACCACAGTTTGGATCAATCCTGTTGAAAGAGACCCCCCTGGTGGATGGAGCTGTCAAATAATTGGCACATGCATTTGTGACTGCACCACTGTTCATGAGATGACATTTCCGAATTTTTGTCATGACAAAATCATAAAATTAAATGAAGATTGCAACAATGATTGTCACAACAACTGAAGATTCCTGTGTGTCATTCTGTGTCTGCTATTTGCGCGTTTGAGCAAGTGGACAACACTGGCTCAAATTGACACATCGTCAACTGCTAACAGCCAATAAATTTGTTGAACAAACAAAGAATCATGAATGTTGTGATAAATGTGTTTCTAAAACACAGAGCATCAGTTTGTAGTTGGCTATTGGCAGTTGGTCTACCAGATGGAGAGAGATGTTCTTCTGAATGGAAATCAATGACAGATGTGCCAAAAATCACTCCCTTGAAGCCACCTGAGAAAACAAAATCAAAACTTAATCAACCACACTGTCACTTTTGTCAAACATCTCAAAAACAGCAAGCAAACATTGTGCGGGATTATCAAGAGTTGCATGCTTTGTTGAGCCATCATAGCACAGAGCATAGCTTTTCGTTGAAGATTTGTTTCAAAAGCATCAGCAACAGCTCATGTGAAAAGTTGCAAACCTTTATAAACATATTTTAGTGGCAAGAAGACAATTTCTTTGAGGAAGACCTGCTTTGTCTTGCGCCATCAAGCATTTGGAGTGAATGCTTATCTAGAAAAATGAAATTCATCTGGCATAAAACGTGGCCTTCGAGGATGTGGCAGGCTGACACCAGCTGTTTGCAAGTGGCTTTCTACTTGATTAAGCAGTTGGTCTATCTCATCTGGAAGAGATTGGCTGTTTGCAGCTGATACAATGGTGGCTAGATCGGGTAAATGATCTCAACAGACTAATGACGACTACATCAGTAGAGGGTTTTGCATCAAGAAGGCAATGATTATATGTGTATACCATTTTGCGCAAATGCTTGAATATGTGATCGTAGAATTATTAATAAGCAATATCAATTGGTCAAGGCAGTGTCGTTGCAGTGACGACAATCTTCTGCTGGCTTTGAAACTTGGAGCGCCTCTCCCTCTGAGCAGGAGGGGGGATAAAGAGAAAGCATTGCCTACCAAAGATCTGTCGTCTGTTCTGCCGCCATTCATCTCAGGGCGCCATCGCCACGAAACTTTCCGTATTGGAGATAAGGGCGCTTGGTTATGTGGAACGCATTTATCTTCATCTAGTCGTTCTTCGTCTTCTTCTTCGGCCCTTATGTCGGCCCCTTGTATCGCCCAAGACACTGCTGGAAGCCCCGAGGGACAAATTGAAATCACCTACCGCGCGATTGAATCCATGCACAAGCAAATAGTAGGCTTCACCACTTTGGGATTCCCACGTTACCGACCCAGATGTGTAGGATGGGCCGTCACCATCAGTGCCATCAGTGCACACCAGGGATCCGCATTCATCGCCGGAGTAAACTGTTAGCTGAGCGTCATAGGTTGTGTTGAATGAAGCTGTGATAAGCCGGCCTGTGCCCACTGTTGTGTACCAGACTCCGGGGGCGGTGAGGTTATTTGTGTCCCCGCAAAAAGAACTGATCCCATCTTCACTAGCAAAAACTGTAGAGCCTGATGCTGTCTCCCCAACTTGTATAATTGTTGCTTTGGCGCAATCATCGTTTTCTGGCCGGGAAGTTTCGCTCACGATTAGACCAAACTCTCCTTTATCGTTGTTAGATCCATGGACGTGGATATAATACAAAGCATCCGCAAGCGTGTCCCAAACGACAGTGGCAGAATTGAGTTCCGGATCTTCACCTTCACGCCCGTCAACGCAAATGAGGCTATCGCAGCTTTCTCCGCTATAGATAGAAACCTGAATGTTGTACTCCGATTCAACAGTAATACTTAATGATGATCCGGTACCCATTATCTCATACCAAAGGCCCGGGGCCGATTCCTCTCCTCCGAGGGCTGTACCGCATGTCTCTACAGCATCGAGTGTTGCAAGCGCGGTTGATGAATCCACAGGGACACCAACTTGGATTTCTGTTGCTGCAGAACAAACATCATTCGGGGGTCTCAACACCTCTGATATTGTGATCTCAAATGTCCCTATTTGGCCCATAAATCCGTGTACAAGAATGTAGTATGGTTCTCCAGCAATACTATCCCACGGGACCTGTCCTCTTGTGTAATTTGGCTCTTCACCTTCGGTACCGTCAACACACACAAGATTATCGCAGTCATCGCCACTGTAGACATTCACCTGTACATCATATATTGCAGCAACGGCAGCCTGCATTGTTGACCCGCTGCCAGTCACAGAATACCAAACCCCCGGCGCGGACTGGTCACCGCCTATTGCGTCACCGCAACTAGTCTCGACAACATCAGAGTCCATGGTTGCTAATGCTGTAGAAGCTTCAACAGTGTCCCCAATTTGCAGTTCAAAAGCTCCCGCACAGACATCATTGGCAGGGGGCTCAACTGTCTGCAAAGTAAGTTCAAAGTCTCCAATCTCGGAATTATAACCATAGACTAAAAGGAAATGCAAACCCTCAGCAGCTTCCCAAAGAGCTTCACTGCTTCCTTCTGAAAATGGTGCTACGTCATTCCCTGTGAGACAAGCCAGCTCTTCACAACTAGCTCCACTGTACACTAAGATCTGTGTATCGTAATCACCAAAAACGGTCGCTTGTAGAGTTGCCCCCGGACTTTGAAAGGAATACCAGACCCCTGGAGCACCCGGTTCGATCACACTGGGAGAGTATGCGACAAAAAAGGTCAGCTATGGAAAATTTAGGTTTCATCAACGATAGCAAGGACGAAAAAGAACGGACCTTCCACAGCGGGTATTATTTTCCAGAGTTGCACCAACGGTCGTTCCCGTGATTCTGGTTGTTGGAATCGCAAGTTCAGTCGCAGCATCACATACATCGTTCTCTGGGATATCTGGCTCTGTGATCAGCAATTCAAAGTCTCCGACCATGGAGGCCACTCCATGAATATAAACATAATAGGTCTCGTCGGTCTCTGTTTCCCACAGCAATGGTGGCACTTGATAGGATATGCTTGCCACTTCTCCACCGACGCAGGTTAGTTCTATACACGATCCAGAAAAGACACTGATTTGGGGTCCAAAGTTGCTTTCCAGTATAGTTGCCTGTAATCTACCACCTGTCCCAGCTATCGTGTACCATATTCCGGGGCTGGTCCGGTTGAAAGAAGTACAGTAGTCCTTTGCTGCACCATCATCCATAGTGGCAAAGATCGTGGAGCCGGATATTGGATCACCGAGAATAATTTCTAATGCTCCCGAGCATTGATCGTTATCCAAGATCTCAGGTACTGTTACAGTGAGATCATAAAGGCCTACTGCTCCAGCAAATCCTGATACCAGCACGTAGTATGTTTCATCTGCAACCGAAGGAAATGTCAAATATCCGACGTTGAAGTCGGGAGGAAAGGCTTCCGTTCCGCCTATGCAAGTCAATGAATCACAATCGGATCCCCCATATACTGCAATTTGGACATCGTAGGTGGCATTTACAAAGACCATCATTTCTTCTCCCGTTCCCTGAGCAATGTACCAACGGCTTGGCGCAGAGCTATTTCCTCCCTGAGCAGATCCACAATCATCAAATGCAAAATCCATTGATTCGATAGTCGATCCTTGAAGAGTTTCCCCAAATGATATAGATTCGGCTCCTGCACACTGATCGTTCTCTGCGGGGACTGTGGGTTGTAGCGTTGGGACTTCTGTACCTGCCTCCATCGCCAGTGTTGGGGAATCAGTTATAATTTCTGTTGGGTCCATAGTTTTGGGGTCCTCGGTATCGGTTGGCGACTCTGTCAAGAACATTGAGCTATCTGTCGGCGTCATTGTCAACGAGGAGCTATCTGTCGGGGAGATTGTCAATGAAGAACTCTCTGTTGGCGTTATTGTCGATGAGGAGCTCTCTGTTGGAGTAATTGTCATTGAGGAGCTATCTGTCGGCAAGGTTGTCATCTCTTCTGACGGTAGTACAGTAAGCTCTGGATTTGTCGGTTCTAGCGTGTCTATCGGCATGTCCGTGGGAGACGAAGAGGAGGTCTCTGTCGGCAAGACTGTCAACGAAGACTCTTCTGACGGTAGTACGGTAGGTTCTGGGCTAGTCGGTTCTAAAGTGTCTGCCTCAGGAGTTACTGTCATGTCTGTCGGGGATAACTCAGTGTCAAGAGTAGTAGGTTCCATTGTACCCTATGGAAAGAAAATATCGACCATGGCACAATATGTCAGCCGCGTGACACATGCTGATTAAGGAAGCTTGCTCCTCAAACTCTAGCTGTACTTACATTACCGGTTGGTATTTCGTCTTCAGACGCAATTTGAGTAGGGGGCATCACATTGTCTTCGGAAGGTGCCTCGACTGGCATGAGCATAAGCTCATCCGCGGAGTTAAAGGTAGGAGGAGGTGTTGGGCTCGTACTCATTCCTCCACCCTTGTTGTTGTTATGATCATCAACCTTTTATAAAACGAATGCAGCAAAAAACTGAGTTGAGATGCACTCATCCATCACAACAGCTTGCATTTTGCTTGAAACATGATTGTTAAAACTTACCGAATTTTCTGGAATCTCAGACTTTTGTAGCTATGCGAATTGTAGTAAAGCAAACAAAATTTGTCATAAGCTCCAATTGAGAGTGCAGGGTACTAAAGCAAATAGCGCGTGACCAGTTTTGTCTTTCTCATATCTTTCTCTGTTGCAACTTACCTTCAATCTGGCCTTCTCATCCTCTTTGCGACTTTTTCTAGCTCTGTATAAACCTCTCGTCAAGCTGGTTGTCTTTCGCGTCGCTACGATACGGCCCTCTACAATGGGCAGCTCGACCGAAAGCATCGTGGCGAGTGACAATAGACAAACGACAGTCGTCGGCCAGAGCCCACAACACGAACGTTTTCTCCTGGCGGCCATGGTTCTATTGCATGTGTGTTATGGTTTCAACAATGCTCAGAGTGCAGGACAATGTTATTAAGATGTTGCTTATCGAACCGATAGTATTACATGCAAGCTACTGGATGGCCTTTCCTCTCTTGTTATCCTCTCGCTTGGCCCTGCTATTATTGGTTGAGACAATTCAAGAGCACTTCCTTGCTTTCGTTCAGTAATTCTACCAATATCACCAGCGACGAAGGAGCGAACCCTCCTTCATAGCCGATTGCTCTAGCTAGCTACTTGCAAGTAGCTAGCAGAATGGAGACACGGCCGTTTCATTCATTGTCGTACTGTTGAGCTAGCTCGTGGCTTGCGAGGACTTTTTTGGTGGCTTTATTTGGGCTGGTTCGACGAAAATAGGGGCCCTCTACCAAATTTTGTTCTCCCCAACAGAAAAAAATGAGACCAAGTAGAGCGCACATTTGAGCGTTGGATAACAAGCAAAGCACAGAACAGTGTGTGAAAGCACAACTGCCCAAGCTTAAGCTGGGCCCAACAAAGATTGATGCTGGCTAAACAGTATTCCCACTGTACGCACCTATTTCAAATGCATGAGTGATCAACCAACTCCCTTAGCCAACAAGATTTTGCAAGCTAAACTAGGCAGAATGATCTGTAGATGCAATGATTGTTTGGCACAAGCATTGATTGTGGGATGGATAAATTATGCTAATTTTTTAGACAAGAAACAGTAAGCAAAAGTTTCAACTCCTTTTTTTCTGGTCAACTGAAATGTTTAGAACTTGAACAAAGACTCCATGACATCAATTAGTTAGACTTCACGACACCAATTGGTCACATTCAGTCTGGATTCAACACACATTTTTCATGCAACAAGAGGCAAAATGATCACTTCACGGATCACTTTTAAGTAGAAAGTTCCATTAAGTTCTACAACAACCTTGACAACTCTGAATAATCAGCACTTCAGGCAATTGTCATTCAGGACGTTGACAAAAATGAAGATCACAATGACAGAAGCAGTTGAGAACCAAAAAACATTCCAAGCAACACTTTGCAGAGGTAGAAAACAACACTTCTAATCCCTTGTCAAAGATCATGCTAGTGTCATTTCAATGGGTCATCCGACAGATGATGTTTCCAACAGCAATGGCTGCACCACGGAAAGGACACATTGACAGCAAATGCAAAGATGAAGCCAAAAACACATTATCTTACAATGATGCCATCAGCTTCATTGTTGAGCCATTTCTGCGTGCATCACAGAAACAAGACAACAAAACAGGCAGCGACAGAGATACTACTAGCTAGTAGCAGCAGAGAAAAAGATAGCAATGAATGACAATTCCTGTGGTTATGATCCAGATTTTCCAAGTTATAATTGAACGCACAGTTGTACATTCACATTTTTATTGGGTAACTAGCTAGCTAGCTAGTAGCTACTAGCTAGTAGGACGAACTGAAAAGATCCGCGAACCCAATCGATTCTTGGTGCAACATCGCGTCACGTGTAGATTCGCGAAGCAGCGACAGCCGACTGCACGAACCGTGAACGCATGCACAGTACGGTTATTACTGTAGCACCTGCATGCACCAACAGACAACTAATTCTTAATAATCAGAGTATTGCTGCATTGGATCGTCCAAGCCTTTAGACACCCATCAAGCACACTAATAAGGGACTAGTAGTAGCTAGTACAGGTAAACCTCTATCTACAGCATCAAGACAACTAGCACCATACCAAATCATGGATCCTCCAGCGGAAAGTGGTACGGCTCCTGCAAAGGACAAGACGTCCAAGTCCTTTTCGGATCAAACCACACAGTCCTTTTCGGATCGTACCAGTGTGACACCCATCTTACAGCCTCGAGCCAAAATTGTCCTTTGGGGCGATTCTCTCACGCAGACATGCTTTGAAGGATGGGGTGCCAAATTGGCCAATCGGTATCAACGTCGTGCCGACATTATCAATCGCGGCATGTCGGGCTACAATACCAAATGGTATTTGCAATTGCCCAATACGGATCGCAATTTAGAGGATTGTTCGACGAGCAATGTGGCGCTGTGTACGATTTGGTTTGGTGCCAATGATGCCTCCTTGGAAGAATGGAATCCGCATCATTATGTGTCGCTCGAAGAGTACAGTGAAAATCTACAATTGTTGGTGGAAAAAGCCAAAAAAGTCTTGAAAAATCCTCCCATTTTACTCATTACAGCACCACCGGTGCATCATGGGCAACGATTCGAATATCAAAAAGAACGTTATGGCGACAAGGCAACCGGCGTGTTGGAACGAACCTTGGAAAATAGTGGAAAATATGCAGAGGCTTGTGAAAAGGTCGCCACGAAATTGGGATTGCCCTGTTTGAATTTGTGGCAAGCCATGCAAGAGGAACCAGCAACAACAACCAGCAACAATAAGGATGACGACGACAAGGATGCGCATTGGGCCCGTTATTTGAGCGATGGTTTGCACTTTTCGCCCGCCGGACACGACTTTGTCTTTGATCGTTTGGTGTCCAAAATTCAACAAGAATTTCCTCATTTGCACGTGGAACCTTGCGCCTTGACGGGACAAGCCTGCAATTCCGGAAGCACATGTACTGGACTCGATACCTTTGGTCCTTATCATGATCAAATTGATTCCAAAGATCCGGAGGTGGCCATGAAACAAGTCTTTAAAGATTTCGCCGCCAAGGCCAAAGCAGCTTCTGCCGTCGGTAGTACTTCCATTGATAGTGGCATGGAACAAGTCGTGGTTGGCAACAGCCCTTCGTTGAAGAAACCCAAAATGGATGCACCTTAATCTACAAAAAAGGAAAAACTACAAAAGCATATAGTTTGTTTGTATACTCGTAATAATTATTTCATGCTTCGGCGATATGATCCATTCAAAAATTATTTTAAAATAGAACACACATTCACAGAGACTTCTCTCTTTCCGTGGTAGTCTAGCTAGCTAAGTAGTCACGTGTGCATGCAGATGAGTGTCCAGCGCTTGGAACATATGCAATTATGTTTTTTACTTATTATAAACTATTGATGGAGCTTCTCAATTTTATAATATATATTTATGAATGCGAAGAGAGGATTCTTTCCTTGCAATCGACCAGCAAAGGCCCAAAGCAAAGAAGCAAATCCAACTACTACTGTTTATAGGTCCCGAATGGGAATCATGCAGGCTTTTTGTTTTTACACTAGAGTTTGGAAAATGACCTGTTGCGTATCAAAAAACATGCCACCGTTCTTGGGTTCTGCGTTCCACACGTAGAACTCAATGTAATTCTGAAAGTCGGCGGACTCTAGGACTTGATATAGATCGCCCGTGGACGGCACACTGTCCACATCGTTAAAGATGACGAGCATCTCATAGGATATGACAATGGGCAAGGCATCCCCTTCCACCAATGTTACCTCTCGGATCGTCGTAGTGGCCTTTTTAAATGACTTGGAAAATTCTTGTCGGAAGAGTTTGTTGAAGAACAAACTTGTCTGGTATATGATCCCTTCTTCTTCCACAGAAGTAGGTTTGCTGTCGATCACTTGATCGGGTAAAAAGCCATACAGAATATTGGCCCGTAGTACAAGCTCATTGGTAGGGGCGGGAGCTGGAGTGGCAGCTGGAGTGGACATTTCTCCATTGCCGTCCACTTCAAATTGGAGTGAGCTCGTATCGAAAAAGCGATTTGCGCCCATGGGTGCGGATGACCAAACATAATGATGCATGTAGTCTTCCACGTCCGATGACGTCAATATGTGGTGTAGGTTTTCTGGCGTGCGGGTTGCCTCGGATCCATCCAATACATAAAACACGGCAGTGACTTTCCAAGACACGATCGAAGGCTCGTTGGATTTTTCTGCGAATTCTACTGTGGTGAGTTCCAGATTTAGTTGAATCAAATCGTCGTAGACCTTTGATAACACTTTTGTAAAGAATAAGTGTGTTTGGGAACTTAGTGCGGCCACTTCCGCGTCGGTAGCAGCTCGATTGTTATTGTTGTCGTCTTCACGAAAGAAATTAAATATGACTGCAACATCCGTCTCCACACTCAGCAGATCAACCATCTCAGTCGAAGAGGAGTTGGTAGTGGAAGAATCTGCTTGCGTCGATGATTCCGGACTCTGGGTTTCGGCGTCTGGAGCCAGTGTGGTATGAGTAGCCACCACGGTTGTTTCTTCTCGAGTGTGTGACTCAAGCACGGCCTGGTCAGCTACAAAGAAGGCACTTCCAACAGGTTCTGCGAACCAAACGTAGTATTCGACATAGTTAGTCATGTCGGCTGCTTCCATCAAAGCAAGAAGTTCCTCTTCTGATGGCGGGTTTGTTTGGCTTGCGACATGGAAATCCATTTCGACTACGACGTAGACTGCGACAGGAAAGGCCGCGGTTTCGTTATAGTCCACCCTGGTTGCAACCATGCTTAAACTTGAGAACCCAGCAGTACCGGGTAGCTCATCTTTCAGATATTCAGTGAAGTAGTCCATTGTCTTCGACATAAGGCCATCAACTTCTTCTGCTTCTGGCTTTCGAAGTGGCACGGAGGAAGTGTTGTGGAAGTTGAAGTATAATACCACGTCAAGCCACTCCTGGCTAACCTCCCCTTCAACGGAAGGAGTTACCGTCGCGGGGAAAACAGAGAGAGATTCGTCGTCACTTTCTATTATGACATGCATTGCTTCGTAAAAGATATTCTCGCTGAATGGTTTTGATTCCCATACATAGTTTTGAATATAATCGCCAAGTTTAACATCCATGATGGCCGATTGTAGTTGTTTTTGTGTGCGGAGCTCTTTCGTGGCGCCATCTTCCGGCAAGGCGAAGAATGCGTGAAATTCAAAGAAGACTACAATCGGCGTCAGGTCTCTCTCCGCATACATCGCAGTTTCAGCCCTGGCGCCGAGTCGAACAAAATCGTCGAACTTCGTTTGAAGAACTTTGTTGAAAAATGATTGTGTCTGTTCTAGCAGGCCATTGATTTCCTCTTCACTGGGCGAATGCATCCGAGAATCCGGAAAGAAACTAAAGTACATTTTGGCTTTGGCGTCAATGCGCTGCACAGATTCTCCCACTGCATCGTTTATTTCCACGGCAGCACTGTCTGTAGGGTCCACTTTTGCTTTCCCAAAGGTTGCTCGAAGAGTCTGAAAAAACATGTTGATACCGAAGGGTTCCGACTTCCACGCATAGCTTCGAATATAGTTTTGAAAGTCCGCCTCCTTCATAAGATCAAAGGCATCGTCAGGAGATGGAAGGCTTGCGCCTGGAGCAAAAAAGAGGCTCGCTTGGAAAGAGATTACGACAGGGAAAGCAGTTTCATTGCTCATACTGGCGATATACGTGCTTGCTTCAAATCGAACAAATGCATTATCGTAGGCGTCACTAAATACGCTGGCGAAGAACTTCTCGGTCTGAGACATGAGGGCACTGACTTCCTGACTGGATGGCATCTTCAGAAAAACACCAGGGAAAAACCCAAAGGAGAGTGATGCCGTAGTCTGCACTTGTCCAGAAGTATCGTCTCCCTCCAGCAGTGTCTCGTTCGTTGTGCTAGCTTCTGGTACCGAAGGAGAGTCCACCCGCGACAGAGAAAGCTCAAATGGCCCAGCCATTGTATCTGCTGCGTGGACCAAAATAAAGTAGGTCTTGCCTTTGTCGGCATTCCATTTTATGGACGCGGAAAGAACCTCATCAAGGTCCGTCATATCGGTATGAGGAATGTTGGTTCCCTCGATGCATACAAAATCTGTTGCATTACAGCTGTCGCCAGTAAAGATTGTTAGCTGTGAGACGTAAGGGGATGCGATAGAGACTGCGAGGGCTCCTTCTTCGCCCGTGACACGATACCACACTCCTGGAGCCGTTGGCGCGTTCCCGGACGATACCTGGCTTCCGCACACGGTGACGCCAGTGTCAATAGTGGCAAAACTAGTTGTACCAGTCTCCATCGCTCCGACTTTTAGCGTTGATGCTGACGGACACTGGTCATTGGCCGGTCGTTGATGTGCTTGGAGGGTCAATTCGAAGTTCCCACTTTCGTACCAGCCTGGAGCTTCATTTTCGGCTCCGTGCACCATGATGTAATAGGTTGCATTCTCCTTTGTGTCCCACATTGCAGCACTTGACACTACATACCACTCAGCAGAGTTTGGGTCGAAGAATTGCATCCGCTCGACATTATCAACACATGTGAGGGATTCATTATATATAGATAATTGTGTTTGATATCCTGCCACAGATGTCTTCAAGTGTGCTTGAATGGGTGATCCTGTTCCTTTCATTGAAAACCACACCCCAGTCAGTGCTGCGGAACTGCGCCAACCAAGAGAACACCAGTTATTATCTTTAGTGAAACAAAGCCAATAACAAAAAAGCAATACTTCGTGCTACTGGCCCCCAAACTTACCTATCACACATTGTGATAGTACTTTCCGCCGAAGCGAATGCAGTCGATCCTTCAATTGTATCGCCGATTTCCAGCTTGAGGGCACCGCCGGAATGATCATTTTCAGGTCGCGGTTGTTCAGTTAGTATCATTTGAAACGAGCCTATGCCGTACACATAGAGGAAATACGTCGTGTTGACCTCGGTCTCAAAGTAGGTGGTCCAACCATTCCCTGTTTTGGCACTGCTTGCCGTCAGAATGGGAATCTTGACGTTTGCACAAGCAAGCGAATCACAATCTGATCCTTGAAAGACGGCAATGGCAGTTTGGTTGTCTTGTACCAAGGAAGCTCGCAGCAGGCCACCCGTGCCACTTGTTTTGTACCACACTCCTGGGTGTTGCGTATTGACGCATTGCTTCACAAGGTCGTCATCGTCGACAGTAGCAAGGTCGGCATTGCCTCGAATGAGGTCTTCAGGTACAATTTCTTGAGCCTTGACACAATGATTGTTGATTGCCATTTCCGTTTGATCATTGAGCTCAATTTTTGGCTCTAGTAGTACCTCTTCTGTGTTGAGTTTTCGCCGCCGTGGTTCGCTCAGGGATATCAATCGTTGACGATCT
>Ga0163148_10005566_pt1 | contig 12574 bp, 10 predicted proteins | sample OliLakLV19MP7P2_FD_148606 | JGI IMG/M metagenome (GOLD analysis project Ga0163148, IMG submission 148606) | Freshwater microbial mat bacterial communities from Lake Vanda, McMurdo Dry Valleys, Antarctica- Oligotrophic Lake LV.19.MP7.P2 | ecosystem: Environmental > Aquatic > Freshwater > Lake >... | reverse complement strand
CCTATCAACAAACGCTGGCCTTTAGTGGAACTGATCGAAGCCTGCCGCGATTATATTGAAAAAACCGGACGCAGGCCGACATTTGAATGGGCGCTGATTCGGGGTGAAAATGATACTAAAGAACAAGCCCACGCCCTTGGTGAATTATTGCGCGGACTGCTGTGTCATGTGAATCTAATTCCTTTAAACCCAACAAAGGGCTATTCCGGCGGCCCATCGAATGTCGATGCGACGGATGCGTTTATTCGAATTTTGGCGAAATATGGCGTAACGGCGACGGTAAGGGTGCGGCGTGGGATCGACATCGACGCGGGTTGCGGTCAGCTTAAAGCGAAGGTCATCGCGCCAGGGGAAATTAAATGAACACTGTGAATTTAGGGAACACAGGCTTAAAAGTCTCGCGGATTTGCTTGGGGATGATGACGTATGGGACTCCCCAGTGGCGCGAGTGGGTGTTGGATGAATCTGCCAGCCGTCCGTTTATCCAAAAGGCAGTGGAGGCCGGCATCAATTTTTTTGATACCGCCAACATCTATTCGATTGGGGTGAGCGAGGAAGTCACCGGACGAGCGCTGCGCGATTTTGCCCGTCGGAATGAAGTGGTCGTCGCTACAAAGGTCTACTTCCACATGGGTGATAAAGCCAATCAAGGCGGGTTATCACGCAAACATATTATGGATAGCATTGATGCTTCGCTTAAGCGGCTGGGGATGGAGTATGTTGATCTCTATCAGATTCACCGCTGGGATCACGACACTCCGATTGAAGAGACGATGGAAGCGCTGCATGATGTCGTGAAGGCAGGCAAGGCGCGTTATATCGGCGCAAGCAGTATGTGGGCGTGGCAGTTTGCGAAAGCGCAGTATATCGCTGAGAGAAACGGCTGGACGCGCTTTGTCTCGATGCAGAATCACTATAATCTGATCTATCGTGAAGAAGAACGCGAAATGATACCGTTTTGCCACTCAGAAGGCGTGGGCATTATCCCTTGGAGTCCATTAGCACGCGGATTTTTAGCAGGCAACCGCACCCGCGAAAAAGGCGGCGATACCGTCCGTGCAACGACGGACCCAATGGCGCATGATTATTATTATGGCGAGACGGATTTTACGATTGTGGAACGGGTGCAGGATTTGGCAGCGCGTTATGAGGTGCGTCCAGCACAAATCGCGTTGGCATGGATGCTGCATAAACCTGGAATCACCAGCCCGATTATCGGTGCGAGCAAGATGCCCCACCTTGACGATGCGCTTGCTGCCGTCGAAATTAAGCTGACTTCGGACGATATGGCTTATCTCGAAGCACCTTATCAGCCAAAGGCGATTTCTGGGCATAGTTGACAGTTCAGACAAATCGTTTGCACATCCCCCAAAGATTAAACCAACAATACCGTTGGTTTTTTCTTATCTAGGGCGGACGTATAATTGAATTTAACATCTACTGAGACGCACCATTTCTTGAATATTGCCTTTGCGATTTGCTCTGTATTGATGAGTAACAGGAACTATTCGATTACATGCGGGCTGATGAAATGATGGCACTGCTCAAAGTAAAAACTAAGCTCCGATATCTCTCGTTGAACTAGACATCTGGTTCTACACTAAATATTTTTAGTCAAGCCCTAATCCAGCTATAGACACGGACGGATTTTACCCATCCCCACCAATAATTAGCACATCCCATAAAGCTGAATCCACCCCCTATACTACATTAGTAAGGCTTAGTAAGGATAAAGCGTTTCCCTTAAAACCCCTTTTAACTACAAACTAATTACTCTCAACTACCTAATTTCCAACTTCTAAAGTTGCGAGAATATTATATAAGGGTCTATAATGATCTAGGGTTATGTATTTACTTCACATTACATCACATTACAATGGAAAATACCCAAAGGAGGCCGCGTAAAAGTCTATTCTCAATCAAACAGCGCCCAAGCTAGAAATTTTAATTTTCCGTATGCATATTTTTTAGGAGCAAAAAAGTGTCTACAAATCAAGGTTTTAGCCGTCGCAATTTTTTAAAGGGTGGGATGTTCGCCGGAGGCGGAGTTCTCGCTGCTAATTTATTTTCATTTATGGAATACCGCCGCGCCCATGCTCAAGATCAACCCCTACGCGCAGCCATGTCCAGCGCAGGGCTGGCAGGCACTTGGAACGCACAAGGCCAAGAAGCCGCTTTACGTTGGGGTGAACTGCTCGGTGTGGAAATTACGTGGTTCGATGGTGAATTTGATCCAGCGATTCAACGTGGACGCATCGACCAAATGGCAACTGAATCATGGGATTTCGTCGCCATCCAACCCGGCAGCATCGGCACCTTGGTCGAGCCAGTACAAGCCATGATTGATGCAGGCACACCCGTCATCGACATGGATACGCTCTTCGCCCCTCTCGATCAACTTCAATCAATGGGCATCCTCACGCTCATCGCGCCCAACAACGTTTTCATGTCGGAGTCTGTCGTGCGTGTGTTGATGCAGCGTATGGGCGGCGCGGGCAAAATCGCCCACATCGGCGGACAGCCTGGTCACACTGGCGCACAAGCGCGTGGACAAGGCTTCCTAAACGTCGTCGCGCAATTCCCTGATGTCGAAGTCGTCGCCGACGAACCCGCCAACTGGGACAACGCCCAAGCCGCCGCGCTCACAGAAACTATTCTCAACCGTCATCCCGACATCAAAGCTATTTTCGCGGATAACGACGATATGGCCTTAGCCGCACAACAAGCCGTCGCAAATGCCGGACTTTCCGACCAAGTATTCGTCGGGGGCGTAGATGCCATGAGTTCCGCCATCGAAGCTGTGGCGGATGGGCGTTTGGTCGCCACTGCCCGTAACTCGCCCTCGCGTATTCACGGTTGGGCAGTGATCGCAGGTGCATATGCCGCCACCGTCGGCTTAGAAGAAGCCCGTAACAACGTGCCGTTCTTTGTATTAGCCGATGGCCCGCTCATCACCAATGAAGTCGATACCAATCCTGCGCTGGCTGCCGAACCTTGGAAGCTCAACAACTACGGATTGACCGTCGCCGACGGCTTGATATGGGCGCAAAGCCAGCTCGTCTTCTAAGGTCAAAGCGCTGCTTTTCTTATAGTTTCAAGGGGCATCTTGAGTAAATATCAGATGCCCCTCTTTATATATGCCACAGAAAACATATTATGAATGATTCTCCAATTCTGTCACTTCAACATGTTTCCAAGCGTTTTGGCGGCTTACAAGCGCTTGATGATGTAAGTTTTGATCTTCAGCCGGGCGAAATTCATGCCCTCGTGGGCGAAAACGGCGCAGGCAAATCCACCCTCATGCGTATTCTGGCCGGTGTATATACCGAATACGACGGCGAATTTATCTTAGAAGGCCGCCCCATTCGCCTGCAATCTCCCAAAGATGCTTTAAATCGCGGCATCGGCATGATTCATCAAGAACTTAGCGTGATTACTGAACTTTCCGTCGCGGAAAATCTTTATCTAGGTCGCCAGCCCCTCACCCGTTGGGGGACAGTTGACTGGAAAAAGATGTTTAGCGCTTCGGAGGTCGAACTGGCACGGTTGGGTTTCCCCGATATTGATGTGCGGCGCTCGCTCGGCAGCTACACACTGGGGATGCAGCAGGTGGTCGAAGTCCTCCGCACAATCATCTCTGGCGCACGTATCCTCATTATGGACGAACCGACCTCCGCGCTTTCGCCCGGCGAAGTCGAGCGCTTGATTAAACTGATTGATGTCATCCGGCAAGATCAACGGAGTGTCATCTATATTTCGCACTTTCTAGAAGAGGTCATGCGGGTTGCGGATCGCGTGACCGTCTTACGCAACGGCGGAAAAGTCGCCACGCTGGATAAAAGCAGCACCAACGTCAATCAACTCATCGAACTTATTCTTGGGCATGAATTAACTACCACCGCCCATAATGCCCCGATGACACAAAAGAATGGTCAGATCAGATTAAACGTTAGCCATCTCACGTCGGATGTTTTTAACGACATCAGCTTTGACATTCATCAAGGTGAAATCGTCGGGATTTATGGCGCGGTTGGCGCGGGGCATTTTGACCTTGCCAGAGCGATCTTCGGCATGTATCGCACCCACAGCGGCACAATCACCGTAGATGGGCATCTTTTTCCGCACAACTATTCAGCACGCTATGCCATAAAGCATGGCTTGGCTTATGCCACCGAATCGCGCCGTAAAAGCCTGTTCATGGAAGAGGCCATCTACCGCAATATCACCCTGCCCCATTTGGGCAAAATCAGCGGCATGATTCCCCGTCCAGCGCGAGAATTACAAACAGCCCTTCCCTTTATCAAGAAGGTCAATGTTCAACCGCCCGATCCAATGAATTTGGTCGGCAAGCTCAGCGGTGGCAATCAACAAAAAGTTGCTATCGCCCGCTGGCTGACCTTTCCGCCTAAAGTATTCGTCATGTCCGAGCCAACGCGTGGGATGGACGTAGGGGCGAAAAGCGAAGTCCTTAGCATCCTGCGTGAGTTTGGCGATCAAGGCTACGGTGTTTTGGTCGTCTCTACCGAACCAGAAACGATCCTCTCCGTCTCCAATCAGGTGATCGTCATGTCGCATGGGCAGATCGTCGCCCATATGGAAAATAAAAATTTAAACAAAGATGTTCTCATGAGGAATCTATGAGCAGCCAAACCGAAACACCCAAACTATCGCCCTTACAACGCATTATCGCAAACCTCACCGGAACATCCTTCCTAACAGGAGTCTGGGGAAGGCGGCTCACAGCACTTGCCCCTTTATGGACGCTGATTGCGATGGGTATTTTTTTTAGCCTCTCCTCGCCTTCATTTTTGCGTCCAATCAATCTCAATAACATCCTCTCTCAGGTGTCTACACTCGCTATTTTCGGCACAGGCATGACGTTTGTTTTGCTCACGGGTGAAATTGACCTAAGCATCGCGGCGGTGGCGGGTCTTGCAGGCATGATTGCCGCTTATCTTTACGCCAATTTAGATTATTCTGAACCAGTGCTTCTCGTGATCGCGCTCGGTACGGCGACCCTCATGGGATTCGCCAGCGGCATCGCCAGCACACGCTTCCGCATTCCCACCTTCATGGTTACTTTAGCTATGTCGCTCATCGCCGCCGGACTCACCACCTATATCAGCAAAGGTCGCGTCATCAGCCAACTTCCCGAAACTGCCAAATTTTTGGGCAGCGGGCGCATCGGTGGGCCGGATGGCATCCGTGTCTTGATTGTCGTCGCGGCAGTATCGCTGCTGGTAGGTCATTTGATCTTGCGCTACACCCGCTTCGGGCGCTACGTCTATATGACGGGTGCCAGCAAATCCGCAGCACGATTAGCCGGTGTAAATACCGACATGACCATCACCGCGGTCTTGACGATCTGCGGCTTTACCGCTGGGTTGGCAGGTATCGTTAGCATGGGACGCTTGGGCAGCGCCCAACCGGATGCCGTGCCTAGTTTTTTGATCGACACCATTGGCGCGGTGGTTTTGGGCGGCACAGCCCTGAACGGTGGGCGTGGCAGCATGGTACAAACCTTAATCGGCCTGCTCATCTATGGCACCCTCAGAAACGGTTTAGATAACATCCCAACGATTGATGTTTACCTCAAAGAGTTCATTACGGGTGTCGTCCTGATCGCGGCGCTCATCGTCAATGTGGTGTTTTCGGGGAAAGCCCCGGCTGACCGAAGTGTTTAACTTGCATCCGTCGCCTATCAGGTTAAAATGGTACTCAAGAAAGATTAAATCTGTAGGAGTCACCCTCAATGGCTGCTAATGCCGATGCAATGGTGCGCGAAGCGATCAAGGCGTATCGCTCAAACAAAAAGGCCGAAGCCCGCACACTGCTAGAAAAAGCGACTGAACTAGATCAATACAACGAACAAGCGTGGATATGGCTAAGTGCTGTGGTCGATTCGCCAGAAGACCAGCGGACTTGCCTAGAAAATGTGTTGTATATCAATCCCGATAACGCCAACGCCAAGCAAGGCCTGCGGATGCTGACCGCAAAAACAGGCGACAGCGCTTCAAGCGGAAAAACCGGCACTTTAGAAAAGCCGCCTTCCCCACCTCTAGCCGAGTCTTTTAGCAGCACCCCACCAACTGCGACCAGCAGCGCCAGCGCCATCTATAATCCCGCCAACGATGTCTCTCCAGCACAACTTGATGATTGGGTCGCGGGTTTGCAACTAAAAGGCACCAAACCAGATGTTAATGAAGGGGTCGAAGAAGAATTAGAGGACGATGCGTTTGCCAATGTCTTTTCTGGCGCATTTGACGACGACGATGACACAGACGGTGAGGAAGATGATGACCCCTTCAATCGCTTAGATGATATGTTTAGTGGTGTCACGCCCCCTAGCAAAACCTCAGCGCGTCCATCAACGACGGCTGGCCCCTTTAGCAGCGATAACTTTGATTTTGACGATCTGGATTCAGATGACGACGATGACGTGTTTAGCGGGCTTGATCTGCCACAAAAGCCGCCTGCCGCCGCCCCAACCCCCTCACGCACATCGCCAGGGCGAGAAAACGCCGCCTCGTCTGCTGCCAAACTATCATCACAATCGACCAAAAAATCGGCCATGCCAACGAAAAGCCCCATGCCCAAGACCACAAGCAGCCCTGCCAAAAGCAGCAGCAGCTCTTACGGCAAAGAGACAAGTAAATCGATAGAAATGGATGCAGCAGAATATTTCCGCGAGATTCCGCCAGAGATCAAAGCCACACGATTACCCGGCATGGATGAAAACTACCCAACCTTAGTCATTGTGGGATTAGCACTGCTCATTATGCTCAATCTAGGCGCGGCGGCTTTCTTAATCCTCAATCTTGCCGGATAAAACCCTAGCTGTGTGTTGTGATGGGCGCGAGATCGCCCTTTCCGCCATCTGATGTTGCTGCGGCGGATAAAATACGCTGGACAAAATCGAGGCGGGATGCTAACATGCTTGCCTGTTCCGTACGAGAAAAAAGTTTAAAAAGAAGGAGGAACGGCTGCCGCACCAAGCAACGGTTGCGCTGGCTAATCCCAATATGGCTAATCATAAATCTGCCCTTAAGCGTATTCGCCAAAACGAAAAACGCCGCATCCATAATCGTATGTTTCGCAATCGCGCCCGTACATTGGTGAAGAAAGCCCGTACCACTATCGTCGCGGGTGATCTCAATACTGCCAAAGAAGCCACCGTCATCGCCATCCGCGATCTGGATAAAGCCGCCAGCCGTGGTACCATCCACCCACGTAATGCTGCCCGCCGTAAAAGCCGCCTCATGAAGCAGCTTAACGCGCTGGAAAGCAAAAAATAGCGCCACCTTTGATGAGACTAGGGGATAGCGCTAATGCTTTCCCCTTTATCAAAATAGGGGCTAAACTTTTTCTAGCTCCAGCACTTGTAAAGTGTAACCCACGCCGCGCACCGTTTTTAAGTAGCGCGGTTTTTTGCTGTCATCGCCCAAAACTTGCCGCGCCCAACGAATATGCACATCCAAAGTGCGTGTATCTCCCAGATAATCGGTCTGCCAGATTTTTTCCATAATCATCTTGCGGTGGATAATCTGCCCCGGATGCCTTAAGAACATCTCGACCAAAAGCCCTAACTTCGGGGTAAGCTGTGTTTCTTTACCATGCGCCATCAAAATGCGCCGCGATACATTCATACAAAAAGGGCCTATTTCGAGGATTTCTTCCTGCTCCACCTGAACCAACCGCTGCAAGCATATCACTAACCGCCGTGCCTTTACTGGCGCACACAGCACCACCGTCGCCGGGCTAGGCGATCTTTCCGGCAGCTTTTGAACGAGATGGACTATCGGGACGTTAGGGAAGGCCACACTTAAAGCGCGACAAATGCGCTCCCCCGGTGTACCCAAAGAAAGGGAATCTAAGACGATGACTTTGAGCAGATGGCCTTTGGCAGCCTCAATCCCCTGCTTGCCACTTGAAGCCACAATCACTTGATAATGCTTCTGTAACGCAGTCAGATGAGCCGTCTCTTTAACACGACTGCCACCAATCAGCAAAATCGTCATCGCCATACGAGGCTCCTTTGATCCAGCATATAAAATTTCAATCTGCATAACCTCACGTTATGCGGCATAATCTTTGGCTTAAGCGCTACAGACAAAAAATGCACCGTTCCCAGTGTAGGCTTGGGTTACGGTTTGGGAAACTTTTTGCATCAACCTTATGTTTACCGGATTACGTTGAATTATAACATAGAGAGGGAGGCGGTGCAGGCTTTTGCGCCGTAACTTTTGATGAAGAAATTGATTGAGAAAATTGATCGTTCAATGAATTGGCGTGGATTACCCAAAATTGCGGGGTACGTCATCGAGCAAGCGGTTGCCCTTCAGCAAATCCCCGCGCCGACTTTTGATGAAGCCCACCGTACTGCCTATATGAAAGCGCAGTTCAAAGCACTTGGGCTAAAACAAATCGAAATCGATGCGATGAATAATGTTTATGGCTTGCTCCCCGGTCAAGAGCGCGGCACAAAAGGCATGATGATTTCCGCCCATACCGATACTGTCTTTTCAGCAGAAACGAATCTAACTACACGCACCGAAAACGGCCTCATCTTTGGCCCCGGACTTGGCGATAACAGCATTGGGGTCACGGGGATGTTAGGCTTAATCGCTTTTCTGGATGAAGAACAGATTACGCCTGCTTGTGACTTGTGGTTTGTAGCCACCACCCGTGAAGAAGGCTTGGGTGATCTGGGAGGGATGAAAACCGCTTATGACCGCTTGAAAACCCATATTCGTGCTGTCATCAACCTCGAAGGGTTGGCCTTCGGGCATATTTATCATGCCGGGATCGCCGTCCGTCGGCTGCATATTACCGCCCATGCCTCCGGGGGGCATAGTTGGCTGCACTTTGGACGTGCTAGCGCTATTCATGGGATCATCCAGCTTGGCGCCCACATTACGGCACTCAAACCACCAGAAACACCCCGCACCACCTATAATATTGGCATGATTGACGGCGGACAGACCATTAATTCAATTGCGACCAGCGCCAGCCTCTGGCTTGATCTACGCTCAGAATCGCGCCAAGCCCTAGAAACTATCGAAGGACAAATACACGATCAAATTAAAGCAGTGACCAGCGATGACCTGAGTTTTACTGTACAAATTGTGGGTGATCGTCCCGCCGGGCAGATTCCTACCGATCATCCCCTCGTGAAAACTGCGGTGGCTGCTCTGGAGCAAATCGGCACTCGCGCTTCGCTGGAAACAGGCAGCACCGATGGCAATATCCCGCTGGCGGATGGCTGCCCAACAGTCACCATCGGCATTACACGCGGCGGCAATGCCCATCGTTTAGATGAATATATTGAAACCGCACCCGTCGCAGCAGGGTTACACCAGCTTATTCTATTAACACTCGCAGCAGCACAACTGGAAACTTTTTCTTAAACGAAAGGACTTAAGCATGAAATCCGTTGATATACTTGTGTCTGTACGTGAGGACAGCGCCAAACGTTATTATCAAAATTTATCTACCCAAGAGGGCTTTAAAACCAACATCGTCACCCAAACGGCGGATGCGCTCACCCTCCTCGCTGATCTTACTCACCATACCGATGTATTCGTCATCGACAACAATCTAGGGGAAAGCCACGATCTCATCCGCGATTTGCGCCAGAAGTATCCGCGTCTATTGATTGTCCTCGTTGATGAAGAAGCCGATTTCGGCATCCCCGGCCAAGCCGACGACATCAGCACCGAACCGTTCAATCATGACGATCTAGCACGGCGCATTAACCGCCTCATGTCTGACCGTCAGTTAGAGACACTGCGCTCAGACAGTCTGCCTGCCGTCCGCAATATTGCTAAACGCCTGCGAACTGCGACAGGCGCTCGCGGCAAGCAGGAAGCCGCCGTCCTCGCCTGCAAAGAGATGGGTTACGACTATGTGGCCTATTATCACTTAGAACGGCTTGAGCCATTCCGTATGTCGCTCTACGCCCAAAACGGCCCGAATCCCATTCAGGCCGTTGCCCCTAAGCAAGCCTCGCTGGATGACCTCATGGGTTGGGTCTCACAAAATAATCAAAGCCGAATCGCGGGACCCGAAGACAAACCCAACCACCCCCTTGTAGCGCGGGGACGATTGGGCGCAGTGGCTTGTGTACCAGTGTCCTTCAGCGGCAGCAGCTACGGCGTGATGGTCATGTGTCGTGACCGCCCCGGTTCGATCACCCAAGAAAATGTCATGATGCTCGAACTCGTCTGTACGCAGTTAGCCTCTGCCCTCTCAAAGGAGTCGTAAGGCCGCTTCAAAGCGGTCAATTTCATCATGGGTGTTATAATGCGCCAGCCCAACACGCAGCATTCCCTCTTTGGCATAGCCCAACCGTGCCATAATCTCAACCGCATAATAATTCCCACTCCACACGTAAATATGATGTTGGGCTAAATGCGTGGCAATCTCATGCGCGTGATGCCCTTCCAGCGTAAATACCACCGTCGGCACACGCTCATGTAAACGCGCCGGGTCTGTAATGCCATAAATCCGCAGCCCCGGCACTTTCGCCAAAACTTCTAAGAGGTGCGCCGCGAGTTCGCCCTCATAAGCACCGAGCGCCGCCATCCCTGTCTTGAGTTCCAGCCGCCGCCCACTAAAGCCCGGAAATTTTGAAGCATACTCCGCGCCGAATTCCCGCCCGATCATCGCCAAATATTCCACTGCCGCGCCAACTGCCGCAATCGTCTCGTAGCTCCCGGTTCCTGTTTCCCAGCGATGCGGTGGCACATCTTTCGACGGACGCACTTTATAGACGGGCAGCGATGCCAACAAATCATACTTGCCCCATAGTACGCCGATATGGGGGCCAAAAAATTTATAAGCGGAACACAGCAAAAAGTCGCACCCAATCGCCTGCACATCAATCGCCACATGCGGCGCACTCTGTACCGCATCCACCACATACAGCGCCCCGGCAGCATGTGCCATTGCCGCGATTTGTTCAACCGGATTAATTGTCCCGACGGCGTTAGATGCATGAACCGTCGCCATAATCCGCGTCCGATCTGTCAGCGCGGCCTCCAATGTATCCATATTCAGCGTACAATCTTCGTCGTTGATGTCCACCCAGCGCACGATTAGCCCGTGATCCTGCGCGATCAACAACCAAGGCGCGACATTAGCATCATGATCCATGCGCGTCAGCACAATCTCATCGCCTGGTTGCAGCGTTTTCGCCAACGCCCGGCTCAACATAAAATTGAGCGTCGTCATATTCGCGCCAAACACAATTTCCTCAGCGCTCGGCGCATTCAAAAAATCCGCCATCAGTTCCCGCGCATGATGAATCATCACATCGCTGCGCCGGCTCGTGGCGAATGTGCCGCCAGAATTGGCATTGTTGTGCGTAAAATATTGTGTGACGGCATCAATTGCGCTTTGTGGTACTTGTGTCCCTGCTGGATTATCGAAAAAAACGGGTAAAAGGCCGCTTTCATCGACAGGTTGATGCAGTGCAGGGAAATAATTTCTGAGTTGTAATATTTGTGCTGTCATTTTAGGGCTTTCCAGCTATAATGCAGAATAAGATAAGTAGGATTCACGCAGTTGACCAAGCTGTCTGGCAAAAGTTGTTAGTTCCCAGTTTTTAGTAAGGATGAAGATTTTACCTTACTGCTTGATTTGACTAAAAACTAACCACTGTGAACCGCGTAACTTCTAATAAGATTAATGTACCTTGTTTGCGTTAGCTTGCTAAGGCCAATCCAGATCATCATGGTGGATTTGTGTATACCAGCCAAAGTCTTCTTGAACAAAATCGCTTTTTAACTGAGGAAGTCAAACGCCGTGTCGATCAAATTGCCGCCATCAATATGGTCGCGGCGACGGTTGGTCACTCGCTTGATCTTGATAAAACCCTTGAAACCGCCCTACAAGCCGTTGTCGATGTCGTAGGTGCAGAAGCAGCCGGAATCAGCCTCATCGACGAAAATGCCGGCGAAGTCGTCCTTCGCGCTCAACATGGCTGGATTCAAGATTTCGTCGTCAGCAATCCAATGCGGATTCCGCTTGGTCGCGGCATGTCCGGGCAGGTCATTATGTCAGACGACGTGATCGTTGATAACGACCTAACGGGCGATCATGATTACGCCTTCCCTCCCTTTGGGCAAGAGCGTTTTCGTTCCATCGCTATGGCTCCCATGCACGCACGCGGCAAGATCATCGGCATTTTAAGCATCATGAGTGACCGGCCTGATCGCTTTCACGAGGATTTAGTCAATGTGCTGCGTCCTGTCGCGGATACCGTCGGGGTCGCATTGGAAAATGCTCGCCTCTACGCTGATAGCATCGAACAGCGGGAACGGCTTTTCGCCATTTTAGAATCAACAGCGGATGGCATCATCGCCACCGATCAAAACAGCCGCATTAGCCATGTCAATAATGCCGCGGAAATGATGCTGGAAGTCCCTAAAGATAGTTTGGAGGGAAGGCCGCTGCGTGAAGCGCCCATCCATCCGAGTGTCCGCGATTCGCTACTGCTGGCGCTTTCCTCACGCGGCACCAAAGTCAACAAAGCCTTTCAGGTCGCGCTGGAAAACGGACGCGCCCTCTCGGT
>Ga0163148_10005565_pt1 | contig 12574 bp, 8 predicted proteins | sample OliLakLV19MP7P2_FD_148606 | JGI IMG/M metagenome (GOLD analysis project Ga0163148, IMG submission 148606) | Freshwater microbial mat bacterial communities from Lake Vanda, McMurdo Dry Valleys, Antarctica- Oligotrophic Lake LV.19.MP7.P2 | ecosystem: Environmental > Aquatic > Freshwater > Lake >... | reverse complement strand
GAACAGTACTATCTAGCTAGTACTGGAGTACTGTACTTCGACTGAAGTCATCAAGCAAGACATGCATGCACAACAGCACAAGCAAGTAAGGAAGCAAAGAAACCTCTAATTGAAATCAACACATGGCCGCATGCAAAGTCTGCATACAAAGTAAAGAGTTCGAGCGCGACAGCCACTTACCGTAGTTGGTTCCCCATCCATAGCCTAATCGCTGATAGCTCCCTTCCAGTCAAGCATTGCCCCCATCAGAACGGTAGAGTTAGCGCAGACAAACTGAAAGTAATCCATCGACCACCACTAACGAGAAGGCCGAAAACCCAACAACCAACACTACTACTGTAGCTAGGAGCCGCCATGTCTTCTTCGGCTCACCAACAGCAACCGTACGACGACATGGAGGAATTGGAGGAGGCCGGAAGTGTGTGCAGTGATGCTGCGATAGCCATTCCCAAACATAGTAGTCGTCCTCCACCTCCTTACATTCCCGTGCCGCATTCAAAACCGGAGGACGAACTCGAGACCGCTACTGTTTGCAGTGATCTCGCAGTGGCCATTCCCACGCACAGCAGCCGTCCTCCACGTCCCGCCATTCCCGAAGAGCAAAAGCCATGGGGTAAGTCGTCGCATGCTGCGGCGCAAGCCTTGGCCGAATATCAATCCACGCACGGAGAAGACGACGTAGAATCTGGCAGGAAGAAGAAACCCCGTCCTGTGAAACACAACAACAGCCATACAAGTGCTACTCAAAGCGATGCCGAAATTGCCGCGCTGATAGCGGAAGAGGAAGCTGCGGCTCGACGTGAGGAAGAAAAGGAAGCTCTGTGTCGAAAGGACGAAGAACTCGCCGTCATGATGGCGGCACAATTTGAAAAGGAAGCTGCTGCGGCGGAAGCATCAGCGCCACCCCGTCCTCAAATCCCTCGCCGCTCGGCTCCTAGGCATGTGCCCCGGACCAAGTCGTTTGACCGCAAGGCACTGAAGGACAGCGTCAAGCGCATAGTAGCTCGGACATTGAGTGGAGGAAGTACCAAGCGGTCCCAGCAACTTTCGGATATGGAAGAAGCACGACCCTTGACACACAAACGTCCTGACTACGCCAAAGACGAAGAAGGCAGCAGTCGTGAGGTCAAGAAAGTGCCGCCTCATTTAGGCCAGAGTGTCCGTCACTATCGCAGTAGTATTAACAACATGAGCAGCAGCAACAACAAGAGCCTCCGATCCACCGAGGTAGAAACGGATGACGATGACGACTATGAAGAAACACAGCGGACCATGCCCGATTTGTCGGCATCGGGCTATGGAGAGGATGACCCCACACCGGTTGAGTCAAACACAAAAGAACCGTCGGAACCGACGAGAAAACAACCCCGCAAACACAAGACTTTGGCAGAGATTCGAAAAGAGCGATACGAGAGGCAAGCTTCTCAACGATCTCTCATGGTGGACAACTCTTCCAAAACAACGGCATCCGCCATTGTACAGGAAGTGCAGGAAATGGGTTGTTGTGGAATCCGCAAAAAGACGTGGTCTTGCATGATTCTCATTCTGGTGATTTGTATTGGTATAGCTGTTTTGACACCCATGCTTTTGAACCTACAGAAGCAAAGAGCAGCACTAGCAGGGCCAGACCAAAAGGATGACGAACAAGTACCATCCGGCGATAATAGTGGAGATCCATGGGGATCCGGAAGTGATTCAAATGTTATACTTGCCAACCCTAGTGATCTTCATAACGGGGACTATGAATGGGGCCCAGCGGTTGCTGTTACAAATGTTGATGCATCCGCTTCAGCTGTGCCGACCAATGCCCAGCAAGAACAACTCGAATTGGATCCCCCCATTAACGCCTGGAACTTGCTGGAAAACAAGCGAGTACCGAATCTTTTCTTTGCCAATACTGAGTCCATGACGAATGGATGGTTCCATGAAGACCAATTGACCCGCGCCGCAGAGCTCTTTGTGCAGGGAACAGTTCACGAAAATATCCGCAAACCGCTCTTGCCGCTCGAAGTCATAGAGGAAGAGGGCGGAAATTCCTTGGCCGGAGAATATATCATCCCCTTTATGGATACACCATTGGCCATGTACGACGGAGAAGTTCCGTATCCAACCTCTAGGAATAGTAACGGCAAACCCATCGATAAATACCCGCAAGGAGATGTGACGAAATGGGAGCAAGAGCTGCAAAGTGCCGGAATCCATGAAAGCGACGCGGTCCAGTTGGATGAAGCGCGCGGAGTTTTGTATGTTGGTCACGAGCAGCATATTGATGTGATTGATGTCGTCACTGGGACGATGCGTACTACCATTAAACTGCCTCCCACGCCTCGTGACGGCGATCCTGCGAGGATGGCGGATGGCCTTCTGTTGCGCCATTCGTGGATGCTTCCCGCGGAATCCGACAAGCAGGAGCAAGGTGGATGGACACCCGCCCCACCTACACCCTTTATTGAGCAGCTTCTTTTGACGTCATCGGGCGATTATTTGGTGGTGGTCGTGTCCAACTACACCTCGGTGCACAAAGCCAGGATCAAGCCTCTGCTGTTAGAATCTTCCGCGACGCATCTTCTAACCTATCAAGTGCTTCACAGCAACAATGTGACAACCTATGAAATGGTTGGCGATCCTCGTGTCGTGCATGGACGTGTGGTATATGCCGCTCAGGCCACCAAAAACCAACACATTCACATTGTAACTTCAAGCCGAATTGATACCGAACGACTCTTGCAGAGTCCATTTGAGCGCTTGTATTATCCGGACCGCGATGACGAAGTATACGCCAAGGAAGTTTTGGTTACCGCCCGCGACAAGTACGTTCCCTTGTTGAAGAACCGCTTGTTGGAAGAAATCAACGAAATGGATGAAGTTACCATTTTACCTGTTACGCATTGGGTGGCAGAAGCCGCGGATAACACTATGGAACTTGACGAGCAGGAACAGTATTTACAACACATGGTGACGACGCAGAATCATTTGTTGCAAGAATTGGTAGTGGTAACATCTTTGAGCATCGTTCAAACGAACAGTCAATTGGCGACCTATTCACCGCAAACAACAACGTTTACAGCAACGTCTACAGCAGTCATGTCTACCGTCTTTTTCGCCCCCCCTTCGACGAGTGTCATTGGTTCTACCGACACACTGCTGACCCTTAGTGTTCCGGGCTTTCAGTGGAGGACAGGCGACAGCACCCAAGGCGTGGAAGTTAAAAAGGAAATGGTGCTGGAAGAAGCGTCTCATCTTCTCCAATTTGAGCTGGGTACGATTTCGGTACCCGGAGCCAGTCACAAAGCTGCCACGCGCTTCCAATCCATGGCTACAGTCCCTGGTCGCCATTTAGACAAATCTCCAAGACACTCGACAGAAAGAAGACACGGAGAGTTGCGCGTAGCTACAGTGGCAACGCGACAATGGTCGTTGGGTGTAGCACAGCACCCCAAGTACGGCTATGAACGTACTGTGGTGGAGGAACGCGAAGTCAGAAGGTCCTATATGAATCTTCTGAGCTCGTTGAATTTGGAAACTATGGCGGACTCGCCTCTTGAGCTCTTCGTCGGGGAGGGAACACTCTTGTCAGCTGTATCATTTTTGGACGACGTTGCTTATGCATTTCCACTTGAACCTTTGTCGAGCTACAAAGACAAGACCAGCATTCAGGTGGTCCAATTCTCCTCTCTTGACGAAAACACAACGCCCTCGGTCCAACTGCTGGGTGCCGCAACGTTTGGTGCCTCGGGCTTTTCTCCCTCTGTGCATCCGCTCCGTCGTGAAGTCACAGATAAGGACACTCGGAAGCTGTTCGTTTCAATCGGCGAGGGCACGTCAGAGACAGGGCCAACCACTGAATTGATGATGACACTGTGGGACGCCACTGAGCCTACAAATCTAAAACCTCTTGCTCAGCAGTCAGTTGTAGCAGGAGGAGATTCTCTGACGACCTGGACACCGCAGACCTTTCGCGTGACGTCCCAAGGAGAAGTCATTCTACCAATCACTGTCGAAAGCGCTGGAGAAGCATTTAACGGTTTTTTCGTCTATGACGTAACCGAAGCCGGAATTCAGGAAAGCACTCGCATTCTTCACAGTACAGTGGTGATGAATCGCAGCGAGTGTTATGGTGAGGAGGGGTGTCCTCTTGAACCCAAGACTTTCTGGAACGATAACACACAAATGTTGTTGACGATTAAAGAAAGCTCGGCGCGGGCCACTCATCTGTCTGTGCAGGATGCGGTTGCTACAGAAAGGTGGCTCGTTTTGCTGGGCTAAGTATCATCGCCGTAAATCATTTCTTAGGGCGAAACTATGCATATCTTGTATTTCATTTTTAAAAGTAATTACATGTAAGAAATTAAGACAAAACATTTTTTAATGATCAATGACATTTCGACTGACCAACCATTTTGCTGGATAGTCCACCATCGTTTACCTGGAGCGAGTGCAATACCAAAGTGCTGCCACGACAATTGTGACACTGCTGTGCAAAACTCGGCTTTGTACTCCTAGAAGGATATCTGATAAGCACCACGCCATTCCAACGCCAAATACGGCACCCACCGCGGTAAACCTTTCCATCGTCTGAATGACTTGAAGCATAAATTTTTCTTTTTGTCGTAGCTCTTCACAGTCCACATTATTGGTCGAATAAAAGGTTGACACAACAAGACTTCGTAACAAAAAGAGAACGGCCGTTGCGAGTGTGGAAGCAATTACGGTCCACCCGACCGTCAGGGCGATGTATGTATTCAAGGGAGGAATTTTGGTGCTACCGTGAGACTTTCCTACCTCGGCTATCATCCAGTTCAATCCTAGTGTACTGCCCTGAATAAAAACTCCAACGATGAAGCCAATGGAGGCACTGCAGTACTTGGAGGTTGTGATACATTCGGTCTCGAGTTCTTCTCTCAGCAGTGACCGAACTGACGAGCATTGGCTAACGTCCGCATCATATTCAATATGATAATATTCATTACTGGACAAGGTAGCATCTTCTTCGTCTCGAAGGAGCTTGCAGGTCGACATGGTTTGGATATATTTTTTGATTGTTCGTGGCTTGTTTTGATTACAAGCTAGTTACTGCTAGACATCGATTTGGCTAATGATTATTATGATTTGTGGGACCGGTTACGAGAAGCCCCGTGGTTCAAAACTGAAGGTTTTAGAGACCTTGCACATGCCGGAGTTGGCCAAAATTTTAGTCCAATGATCGTTGGATCAAAAGAATCGATCTACTACTGGTACTGTACTGTGGTAGAGACCTACCCATCGCGGGTTGGTGGCTGCTTTGGAAAAAATGAACTATGGCGCGTTAAGGAAGCAATTCGCGTTAAGGAAGCAATTTTTGGCGTCTTCATTGATTCGTGCCCGTCGTTCATTCGTGCATCATAGCGCGCCCGACGCTGCGCCTTCCCCGGGGGACTCCTTCGTTCTTACAATTTCGGGGTTGCCCAAAATCCATGTGGTAAAGATAACAAGTTTGTTTACGATTTGACCGTTTGAATATAGATAGGTTTAGATAGAGAGACCAAGATGGCGGTTGAAAGACTACTAGCAACTAGTAGTAGTGTGCAGTAGAGGGAAGATGGTGTTATTGCGGGATACAAGACGTGCACTCATAACTTAGTTGTAGGATTTGGTGTGATCGTTTCATTGAAAAAAATTGACGAGTTGATTAGGTTTGATTTCACTTCCTCTTTACCGAAATACAAAGTGTTGACGATGACGGATTGCTGCGACTACAAACATCTTCTTGAACCCAAGAAACAAGACGCAATGAGGCCCGAGTGTCTTCAAGCTTCCAAACGAAGTAGCCTTTTGATTGGAATCCTAGTGGGTTGTCTTATCCAGAGCTCTACGCTTGGTATGAGTTGGATCTTTTTCGTCAAAGGGTTGAGCTACAAAGACGACGGAGAAGCCCAAATGGCGATGAAAAGCACCATTGTGATCTATCTTTGGAGCGTTTTGAGTGCCTTTATGGGTGTTTTCATCTTGGTTTTGTTGCGCGAAACTTTGGAGTCGGTGGCTCACGCTGACGGGAAAGCGTCAACTTTGGAGAAGGAAGAGTTTCTGGTGGAAGTCTATGGTAACGTCGAGTATTTCTTTACCATTGGAATGGTAACCAGTGTTAGTCTCACATGGTGCTTGACAGACCACCTCCTTGGATTGAATTCGGAAGCGTGCCAGTGTTTTGGCTTCTTGATATTTTGTTTGGCTGTTTTTGCTACTGCTGCGGCTCTGTCCAAGGCAGACCGAAAGAGGGAGCTTCGAGCCTTGTATGCAAAGATGGATACAGCGACCAAGATGTTGGTAGTGTGAAACGCTTCTAAAGGATGCAAAACAAACACTGTCTCATGGGGCATTCCAGACTGCTGAAACTACTAGGCAAAAAAGGAGGGCCCAGAGGTTTTCCTATTTTCTCGGAGTTATGTATATATCATTGTATTGGATGAACCACCCACTCCATTCTCTTTACAGTATAAATAAATCTAGATTCTCATCTACGTCATGTATCACCTTTAGTTATCCCTTAATTTGCGTTCACGGTGGGTCAGCTACGTATTGAGGAGGGTGCCTCTGTTCACTTGTTTGAGGCACAGGTAGCAGGAATACGTGACTGGCGGCAACATCTACCCATTCAGCTACTCCCGGGGTTTTCGGACGGTGTTTGATCAAGCTAATTTTAGCCACAAGAGTAGTAGCAGATACCCATAAGGACATCCCGAATCCTTCTCCCTATCTTCTGCCGGACAGTCCCGCGCGGCCATGATAATAGATAAGAACAACTTTGATCGCGTAAAGAGAACAATAATAATTAAAAAGATCGAACTAAATTTGGGATTCTTGTTCGATAGGCAACAGAAGAAAGCATAAACATTGTGTCCCGTTGCTATCTTGTAGTAGGATCCTCCCAAATTCTTTCGCTTTAGGTTCGTGCTATGCCGGCGATCTTCCATGGAGCATATCGCGATGCGTTGGGTCGACAAATATTTTGGTGCGGGAGATCCCCGTAGTCTTACTCGGAGAAAGCACGGCGTGAGTCCTGATGATGTTTTTGGGTCTGATCGACCACAAGACCTCCCTCTCAAGACCCGAGTCTTGTCTTAGAGTGGACGGATATGTCGACATGAGAAACAAGAAAACGAGAGCACCAATTAGGTCTCACAATCTCGCTTAATCACAATCTGCAACAGCATCACAAACTGCAACAGCATCTCTTCTTTCGCTTAATCTAATTTACTACCTCAAAATGACTTCTACTACCTACAAGCTTATTGGCGGAGCCCCCACTGACGAAAATGGAGAAGAACAAGATGTTCAGCAGATCCGAGAAATCATGAAGGACAACTGCATCCAGATGTCCAGATGTTGCAGTCTCATCATCGGAACCATCATTGGAGTCTTCATCCAATGCTCTACTCTCGGAGCCAACTTCTTGATGACCACCATGTACGGCCAGGAGGTTTACTTCACCAAGTCTTTCATCTCCATCTCCTTGGCATGGTGCCTCGTTACCTCCATCATGGGAGTTGCTGTCTTGTTGTTCCTCAGGAGCTTGGTCGTCACTGCCTTCTACGCCACAAACTCATCAAAAGCCGATGAGGCCACCCTTGAAGCCAAGGAAAACTTCATGATCCAAGTCATTGAGAACATTGAACAATTCTTTGCTGTAGGATCTCTCGTCGGTGTTGGTATGGCATGGACTATCACCGACCTTCTCCTCGGAATGGAATCTCACATCTACCACAGCCTTTTGACCGTTGTCATCGCCATGATCTGGTGCAAGTTTGCCATGACCTACTCCAAGCAGCCCACCACTGAGGAGGAGAGCGACAACACCTTGCAGACTCCTCTCGTTGGAAAGGAGCTTGTCATTGCTATCGTCTAAATGCTTGGTCAGATAAACAAATCCAGCATTACATCGAGAAGCATGATGGCTAACTCAGCAGCCACAATATTTGTAAAAGGAAACACCGTCTGAGATACAGTGGTTCCGCTCATAATTCATAGTAACAGTGCATGTCAAATCAAAATTTATGAAACACCCACTCCAAATATTAGATGACGACAGTAGTACAAACTTGGTCCAAGTTCTCTGGATTGTCTCCAACCAAACCATCCAAAATTCCTTACCTGGGCCACGTTTGAAGTGTTGCTTGTCCTCCCGAGCCAACCATGAATAATACTCATCGTCATGTAATCAATTGACGGTATGTACATAGCAATCAAAGAAAGGCAGCTTGGTCCACGCTTCGCGGCTAACTGGTCAACAACTAGCTAGCTAGAAACGAATGAGTCCCACTTATGTTGGTGACGGACAGGACGGACCCCCCTACCCTACTCAGTGGCGCCGATAGATTTAGGCTCCAAGCCTTTGCGGATGGAAGGTATCCTTTCAAAACCGCGCTAGTAGTATCATAACCCTCGTAATGCACATCTTGTCATTTCTTATGAAACTCGTACGTACTACTTTCTCCGTAGCGACGGCCACGTTTGCAAAGGAAGACAGCTGGACAGTCCTGGCCTGACTATGTTGATACTTGATACTGCTTGCCGGTATGGTACAGTAGATTCGGAGGATCTAGATTGCTAGTAATACTGCTATCTTGAGATTCGTACTAGTATTCTACTAGTAGCTGGTCGACGAATCGAACTCAGTCAGCCCATGTATGTTGAAGAAAGTGTTCTTCCTCATTGAGATGCCCAACAGGTCATTTTTTCCAGAAACATTGCCACCTGTATCAACTTTGGGGCTGACACAATATTAATGCCACCTGCAGAATTCAATAAACAAGCCAATCATCTCTCGCTATGTGTAATATTCTAATCTAAATTTCTAGAGACAGAACAGCCTCATTTTCCTAGTGTAGCGGTGCTACATTAGCTAGCTTTGTACTGCCACAGTTACCGGCACGATAGTATGTGGTGGAGTGGCATGGTAGGTGTATGTGGAAGAATTAATAGAGTGCGTACTACTAGTAGTAGCTAGTACTCGTACTAAAAACACGTGTAACGGCTGACGTTGAAAGTTAATCCGAACCCTTTGCAACGAATCTAAACGAATGAAAGGCTGACGAGAGTGACGACCACGCTTCCGGGCCGGGGAAGATACTACGACGTAGTACGATACGCTGTTGCTTCCGAAAGACACAGAAACTCCTGCACGCAAGTAACGAATGAAAAACCAACCAATCAAATGCTTCTCGTTTTCAGAGAAAGATCTCAGCAGTTGGGCTTCGCACAACAAACAATCTTCTTGCCTGTACCTGCAGGTACTAGCTAGCTAGCTAGTACAATTGCATTGCTAGTACTAGCTAGTACTAGAGTAGTTGCGACGACGCTTGCATTCAAATTCACTTTTTCCTCTCCTCATATTTTTTACGAATCAATCGTACAGAATTCATTTTCAACCTAATAATATCTAACCATGAGTCTTGCTGATATCGTCCCCGCTGGAGTCGTCACTGGCGACAACTTGGTGAAGCTCTTGGAGCATGCCAAGGACAATGGCTACGCCATTCCTGCTTTCAACTGCACTAGGTATGCGTTTGTTTGTGTATTTCTTTGTCGGCGAAGGGAAATTGGGCAACGTGTTCGCATGTGCTTCACTCCAAAAATTGTATGTACATTTAATTCTAATTTATTTGATTTTTTTCTCATATTCCCTCAACACACAATGACAACAACACATACAGTTCCTCTACTTGTAACGCTGTCATGGAAGCTGCCATGAAGAACAACTCTCCCGTCATGATTCAGGTCTCCAACGGAGGTGGGCAATTTTTTGCCGGTAAGGCCATTAAAGATCCCAACGCCTGTGCTGCCGGTGCCGTCGCCATGGCCTTGCACGTCCGCACCATGGCTCCCTACTACGGAATCCCCGTTGTCTTGCACTCGGATCACTGTGCCAAAAAGTTGCTGCCATGGTTCGATGGCATGATGGCCGCTGACGAAGAATATTACAAACAGTATGGCGAACCCCTTTTTTCCTCGCACATGTTGGATTTGTCGGAAGAACCGGATGAGGACAATATTGCCATTTGTGCTCAGTACTTTGAGCGTTTGGTCAAGATGAAGATTTGGTTGGAGATGGAAATTGGTATTACTGGAGGAGAGGAAGATGGTGTCGACAATGAACATGGTATGTTTTTTTAAAGAGAATTGCAAATCTTGTGTTTGTTGGTTGTCTTGCAGGGTTTGCTTCAGTTTCTTGCGCGGTATATGATACAACTTAAAATTGCACAATTTTTAAATTGTTGAAATTACCTGTGTTTTTGTTTTCGTGGCTCTTTGTTGCTTGTCTCTAATACATCTTTTCGAATTTGATAAAAATCTCACTCTTTAATTTATTGCCTTCATTTTTTTCTTCCAATTTTCAGTTGACCCTGAGAAGCTCTACACCAGCCCTGAGCAGGTCTACGCTGTTTATGACAGGCTCTCCAAAATTGGAAGCATGTTTTCCATTGCCGCTGCCTTTGGAAATGTCCATGGTGTCTACAAGCCCGGAAATGTTACTCTTCAACCTGAGCGTCTTGGCAAGCATCAGGCCTACGCCAAGGAAAAGTTGGGAAGTGCTTCCGACAAGCCCATCTTCTTGGTCATGCACGGAGGCAGTGGTTCTACCGACGAAGAAATCAAGACTGCCGTCGTCAACGGTGTGGTCAAGATGAATGTCGATACCGATACCCAGTGGGCCTACTGGGATGGACTCCGTGAATTCGAGAAGGAAAAGCACGACTATCTGCAGGGACAGATTGGAAACCCCAACGGTCCTGATGCACCCAACAAGAAGTTTTACGATCCTCGTGTCTGGATCCGCAAGGCCGAGGAGGCTATGATTGCTCGTTGTGCTGTCGCCATGGAGAAGTTGGGCTGCAAGGACAAATACACGGCCAAGGTCCCTGAACCTGGATCCGTCCAAGTCTACCACTTGCACCCCAAGAGTCTCATGGGAACCGTCAAGGGCGCCCTTGGTCTCAAATAAATTGCTAACAACGGGCTCTGCTGTTGTGCCCTTGCCCTGCCTGCCACTTGTCATGGCCAGCACATCGGTAAAGAAAGTGGCTGTGACGCGCTGCTGTGCAACGAGTTTCGGTTTGACTTGACTCGAAGTGATTTAAATATATAGTGACAGTGTGACATGATTGATTGATGTCTCTTGCTCGTTTTCTCCTTAAGATTCTAAGAAAAAAAATTGGAAAATGAAATGCCTCGTATGAAGGAAAAAAAATTGTTCTGAAAGCTTGTCATTTCAAGTATGTGTTTTCTATTTTACTGTATGCAGCACAAGCAAGAAATTACGAAATAGATGGCTAAAAATATTGCTAGATGTAGCTTGATGCCCAATCTTGCTCATTTTCCAGCTGTAGTAGCTGACTCCTGTTCGTGAGCCTCGTCCTCCTCTACCGTGGCACTACCTACCGCGGAGGTTTCTTCTAAAATCTCTTCCAAGTCCGTCTCGACTTCTGGCGGCGCGTCTTTCTCGCCTTCTCTTCGTAAATCGGGAGCTAAGTCTTCTGCCTCTGGAAATTGATACGGTTCCTCACGGCGGTGGTAGCGGCAAAGACCTTCCCAAGCCAAGTAGTAAGCCACCGCCGCCAAAATGTGCCAGAGACTGTGGCCTTGGACGACATCCTCTGGGTTGCACCAGATGCCAATAATTGTATCCAAACTGAAGCAGGTATATCCAACGACAAAGAAAATCAGAGGTCCCAACAACCACATTGCCGCAAGGAGACTATCCCTCCTGCGTTGCTTAAGCGGCATCTGTTGGGAGGCATCATGACGGCTGTTATGATTGCGGATTTTGCGGATTCGTACCGTGACAAGCACAATGGCAAGAACCGCGGCAGCCAAAAAGTTGAGTACAAATGCGGATACGTCAACAAAAAATACGAACCCAGTTGGAAGCTTGGAAGAATAGACCAAAACCAGTGAATAGAAAAGACTACCCATGAGAACGGCGACTGCCATCTTAGCCCATGGAAATTCGAAGGTGGCATGAAGCGCTTGACAAAAAATGGCTAGCATACAGGCATACACGGCCCCAAAATCCAGAGCAGTCCAAACCTCGGTTACAGAGGCATGGAACATGAAGCTTGAAACGAAGATGTAGAGATTGGTCAGGAAGAAGACGACGCTTCCAATGTCTTGTCTTTTTGAAATGACCAGAGAACCCCGACACAAGAAAACAAACATTGGTCCATGCATTGATCGGCTGTTGTACAACAGGGCGCTCCGCCATATCGGCAGGGCAGTCATGGCTGTTTTCGCAAACGGACTCGCAGAGGCCAACGCTGCCCTCATAGTTGGCCCATACACCATCCTCTAGAACGGCAAGGAAGATCACGGCCCATACAACCAATACAACTGCCAGGATCAACCCTGTCCAAACCAGAGATTTCTTTTGGATGGAATCCATTGTGCAACTTGAAGATCCAGTACAGTATAAAAAATGAATGAAACCATACTGTAGCATTTTGATGTATATTCAATTCATGGCGATGCTTCAGACGTACAACACCTATCTGTATGGTACAATTTATAGTTAGGTACGAATGTAGTAGCACGACTACTCTAC
>Ga0163148_10005563_pt1 | contig 12578 bp, 11 predicted proteins | sample OliLakLV19MP7P2_FD_148606 | JGI IMG/M metagenome (GOLD analysis project Ga0163148, IMG submission 148606) | Freshwater microbial mat bacterial communities from Lake Vanda, McMurdo Dry Valleys, Antarctica- Oligotrophic Lake LV.19.MP7.P2 | ecosystem: Environmental > Aquatic > Freshwater > Lake >... | reverse complement strand
TTACTAAGTAGATTATATGCATTAAATATTAAAGCAGCGTAACCTAATAGAAAGGCTAGCACCGAAAACCAGAATAAAAAATTTGTAATAAATATATCAGTTTTATTTTCTACTTTAACAAGGGAGTTTGGAAGTAAAAGTCCTAGCATAATTCCCGTAATTAACCCACCTAGATGTGCCCAGTTATTAATATTTAACCCTGGCATAAAACCAAATAAAAATGCGATTACAATGAAAGGTAATAAATCTCTAGCGCTAAATGGTAATTCTCTGCCAAACCTATTCTTTCTGAAAGTTCCACCTAAAAGCAAACCTATTAAAGCAAATATACTTGCCGAAGCTCCTAAAGAAAAAACATTTTGACGAGTTAACAATGAGACTAGATAAGATAACCAAACTCCTCCCATGCCGCCTAGTACATAGGTTAGAAAAACTTTTTTTGCATTGTAGTAATAAAGTGCCAGCTGCCCAATTCTATATAATGAAATTATATTGAATATAAAATGAAGTATATCTATATGAAAGAAGTTTGCAGTTACCAATAGCCACCAATCCCCGGCATTAATTTGAGTTGTTACCTGTCCTCCAAAAAGATAAAACAATGAGGCATCAAACCCTACAGTATTATCAAGAATAAAGGCAAGAATGAATACGACTATATTAAGTCCAAGAAGGAAAGTAAGAATGTTAAATTGTATTTTCAATTCGATATTCACAATATTATTTTACAAAACAAATGACCGTACTGCTTTAATCATTTTAGCAAGAGGATCCTTGTTTTTGAAAATTTGTTTTTGTGATTCGTCTTGAGATTTTTTTTCCATGAAGGTTCCTATACCTGTAGGCTTTAACTTTGATGATACCCTGTACTTTGGATTTGCAACTGTTTCTATTTTTGCATTTTTAGAGATAATGTAACAAGCAAGACCCTTTTCACGTTTTAAAATTTCGTAGTCTACAAGAGATTTTTTTTCAGTTGCAGATACCTGTGAAAGTATTAGTGGCACCGAACCAGTATTTACAAAGGTATAAAAATATCCAGTAGGAATTGCTAATTTATGACCCTTACGCAAAACTATTATTGCTAAGTCTTCTACACCAGTATCAAACTGCCATTCATCTTCTTTTTCTAGATTTTTTTGCATAATTGCCGTTAGTTCACCTTGGAGAACTTCTACAATACAGTCATATTTACCCTGAACTTCGTCCGAATAGTAAACATGAGTTTTCATGTATTCAATCCCTAAAAGTCCAAAAGGAATATGCAATAAATCGTAGGAAACACCATCGGCATCTATACCTTTAATAATAATATTTTTTCTATGGGTATAAACAACTTCGGGATATTTTAAATACTTATTTAAAAGGATAGGAACTATTTCTGACAATTTGATTTTATACTCACCTTCACACTCAAGTTCTGATGAAAGTACAAAAGTGGAATTATCGTTATCAAACTGTATTGGGAGACCACAAACTTCGTTTAGATCGATCATATTTAACTGGTAAATGGCTATTTGAAATTTTTATAACTTAAAATTCATTGATAAGACCATTATATTTACCATGTTTCTTTTTTGTCAACCAATTCGTGAAACGTCAGACTGTATAGGGCTTTAAAAAACTCAAATATTACGAAGTTCTTCCCAAACCTTCTTTTGTTTAGGTGTTAATTTTTGTGGAACTTTTAAAATTACCTTCACAAATTGATCCCCGTTACCATTTCCTCTAAATTTAGGGCCACCTTTTCCTTTAAGCCTTAAAACCTGCTCACTTTGTGTACCCGCGGGAATATTAACAAAGACATCGCCGTGAACTGTAGGAACTTCGACTTCTCCTCCTAAAACAGCAGTTGCAATATCAATTTCTTTATCCATGTATAAATCATCACCTCTTCTTTCTAGGGCTTTATGCGACTTTACATCCACAGATACAAATAAATCTCCAGGACTTCCTCCATTACGTCCGAAGTTACCTTGTCCCGTAAACCGTAAAGTGACTCCATCAGGAATACCTGCAGGTATTTTCAAATTGAAATCTTCTTTTTTATTAATAAGTCCATCCCCTTTGCAATTTAAACATTTTTCTTCTATCATTTCGCCTGTTCCGTTACAGGTAGGACAGGTATTAACAATCTGCATTCTTCCTAGTAAAGTATTTTGAATTTGAACTACTTTGCCCTTTCCTTCACAAGTTTCGCATTTCTTTTTTTTACCGTTTTTTGCTCCGCTTCCATTACAAACATCACAGGCTACATCTCTTTTGTAATTAACTAATTTATTAGTTCCAAAAATTGCTTCTTCAAATTCTAGTTGAACATTAAACTCTAAATCAGAACCCCGGTTATCTTTAGGATCAGTTTGTTGACTTCCGCCAAAACTACCAAATGAAGATCCAAAAAAGCTTCCTAGTAAGTCCTCAAAGCCTCCGCCAACTCCACCCTGAAATCCTTCGAAGCCTTGAAATCCACCCTGCTGACCACCAAAAGCCTGCGTTCCAGCAAAGCCATACTGGTTGTAAGCTTTCCTTTTTTGATCATCGCTCAAAATTTCGTAAGCCTCTTGTACTTCTTTAAATTTAGTTTCCGCATCTGCTTCTTTATTTTTATCTGGATGATATTTCTTAACTAACGTCCTGTAGGACTTTTTAAGTTCATCTTTAGTAACACTTTTGGAAACTCCTAATGTTTCGTAATAATCTTTTTTTGCCATATCGAAAATTATATCAGTTAGCAGGTGAATTGGGGAAGTGATAAAGTGGTAATATTATTTTAGTCTAAATATTAATTTCCTAGTATGTTTATACCCATTATTGTTGCTGCTACAAGACCTGATTCCAATGGAATGAAAGTAGGAAAAGCAATACAAAAGGTACTTTCCCAAAATTATCCGGATATTCAAACTCAACTAGTTAGTCCTAATGACTACAAATTAGAGTTTGATAGTAATGTTCATCAAGATCCTAAATTTACTGAATTAACTGCGAACGCGACTGCTTTTATTTTTGTAATATCAGAATATAACCACAGCTACCCAGGCAAATTTAAAACTCTCCTAGATTCCGAATTTAAAAATTATCATGGCAAGTTTGCATTATTAGCAGGAGTTTCTGATGGTGTATTTGGTGGAGTTAGGGCTTTAGAAGCCATTTTACCCGTTCTAAAATCTTTGGATATTAGAACAATAAGAAAGGACATTCCTTTTAGAGAGGTTCAAAACCTGGTAACCATAGATGGTGAGTTTACCTCTGAGGAACAAAAGAAAAGAACTGAAGAGGCAATTGAACACTTTTTAGGAGTTATTCAACCAACTTAACAATTTCGGAAACTATTGTTTCAGTCTCATTAAATTTTCTTTTTAATTTTATATCTGCTTCTCTCGGAACAAAATTTAAAAGTTCGTCAAGGCTCTGCCCTAGTTTCCCCCAGTCATCAGCAATGTATTTTATTTTGGGATCCCTTAAAGCATACTCAACATTCCCAAAGTCATGAACTCCAATATATCTTGTAAAAATTGCTTTTTTATTAAAGAGTTCAATTTCCATAACGGTTGTTGCCCCTGGTTTACCGATTAAAACATCACAACAATTTATATAGTCATGCATGTTATTTACAAAGCCTAATATCCTTACATTTTTATTGTCCTTGTATCTTTGCTCCAACTCCTCTCTGTACTCATCCAATTTCCCTGCAATAACGATAATCTGAATATCCTCTCTTTTACTTAATTTTTTTATAGCAACTTCAATAGCTTTAGTTCCTAAACCCCCTCCTGTCACTAAGATAATTGGTAAATTATTAACCAAATCAAGTTCCTTAGTAATTTCCTCCTTAGGTCTAAATAAAGCTAGTTCTGGCTTTAGTGGAAAGAAAGGATAAATAACCTTATTAATGTCTACCCCAAAATTAGCAAGGGTCGTAACAGCATCCGGAGTTGGTGAAAAAACTAAATCTGCTTTTTCGTCTGCCCAAGAACGATGCATTGTAATCAAATCAGTTATAACAACTACATATTTAAATTGAGCTCCTTCAGATTTCATCTGATTAACTATGGTGCTTATTAAAGGATATGCTGAGATTACAATATCTGGCTTTTCACTTTCAATGATTGCCTTGGCTGCTTTATATATTAATCCTAAAAAGTAGGCTTTATATATACTGTATCCAATTAAAGTATTAGTAAATTTCCACGTTGTATTACTAATCTTTTCGTATGCTCTATTTTGGGACAAAAATTTGTAAGAGATATCGGCACTATTAAAAGGTTCAGCATCGGCTTCTTTGTATATATCAATTGTTTTTAGTTCGAAATCATTACCGTACTTTGACGTGAATATTGAAGTTAGGGCATCTGCGGCAGATTTATGGCCATTGCCAATATCTGCAATTATTATCAAAACTTTTTTTTTCATTTTTTTGTAACCTTTCTCACTAATTTATAAACTCCTAATGCTACTGCCGAAACTGCAACCGTAGTTGCAAAAAACTGTTCTAATTTTCTTCTTTTAATTTTATGGTCGTAAGTTGATTCTCCTGTTTGTAACAAAGTATATATTTCTTTAGCCATCATATCGCACTCATTAAAATTTCTTCTTCTTAGGTTGCTTTCAGTGTTCATACTAGCCAATTCTTCTATTGTTTCATCTAGCCTGCTCCATTTATCGCTTATATATCTAAATTTAGGATTTCGTAATGCATAGTCAATATTACCAATTTCCTGTTCACCTATTTTCCTTGTGAGAATTGCTTTTTTATTGAAGAGCTCAATCTCTAGTATGGTTGCTGGGCCTGGTTTACCGATAATTATGTCGCTAGCATTTAAATAGTCCTGAATATTATTTATATATCCTAGTACTTTGATATTTTTATTTAATGAGTATTGGTCTTCAAGTTGTTTTTTGTATTCATCTAATTTACCCGCAATTATTATTAATTGAAATTTATCATTTGAAGATAGTTTTTCAATTGATTTATTTAAAGATTTTACCCCTACCCCACCACCAGTTAACAATATTGTTTGCTTATTTAAATCAAATCCAAAATCACTAAACACTTCCTCTTTGGTTTTAAAATTCTTTAAGGCAGGATTAATTGGAGTGTTTTTACACTTTCAGTTGTAGGTGAAAATACCAAATCAGCACTTCTGTCACCCCAACCTCTAAATAAGGTTATTAAATCTGTTACCACAACTACACTTAAAAAGTTTGCAAGCTTATCTTCTTTAAGTCTTTCGAGCACCATACTAACTATGGGGTGAATAGAAATTACCAAATCAGGTTTTTCTCGGTTCATTACTTCCCAAAGAGTGTCAAAAAACTGAGTAAAAGTATAATTGGTAAAAACATCAAAAAAGTATTTTTGTGTTGTTAATCTAAATGCAGCATTATTTAGGCGTTCTAAACTTTTGCTTCTTGAGACATTTTTATACATTTCGTTAGTCGAATCGTATGGCCAAAGTTTAGATTCAGCAAATAAATCAACTGTTTTAATATCTGTATCTGGGTATAAATTATTGAAGGAAGAGATAAGTGCATTAGCAGCAGATCTGTGACCATTGCCAACATCACCAATCAAAATTAAAATCTTCTTCCTTTTCATAAATGTTTTACTAATTAGCAGTTAACGTTTTTCAGCAATCACAAAGTGACTAATTCCAAAAAAATTCAAAGGTGTATTTTCTATTGCATGAAAAAATCCTTGAATGATTTTCCCAAAAAAACCAAATTTTCTAACCATTCCATCAAACCCCGAAAAAATTCTTGAGTGATATATGATTTCCCCACCTGATTGCTCTATTAATCGTTTTATATCGCTGTTTGAATAATTTCTTACATGTGGAGCAAACTTTTTATAAATTGATTTTGACATCCAAGGTAAGAACGGAATATTACCCCAATAATATTTACCATTCAAAAACATTCCGTGAGTTTCGAATGGCCACCCTCTGTTTGGAGTAAAAAAAACAAGTTTTCCGCCTTTTTCTAGTACCCTAAAGCATTCTTTTAATGTTTGAAGGTCATCTTGAACATGTTCCAAAACTTCGTTATGGAAAACTACATCAAAAAAACTATCTTTAAAATCTAATTTCTCTCCTGGGCAATTGCGTATATTATCTAAAGGAATTAGTAAAAACTTATCATTTTTTCGCTCATCCAAAGTTGCATTTTTCAACTTTGCTTGAATATTATCTACCTGATCTTTATCATACTCACTTCCGTAAACATTTCCTGGTAAAGTTACTTTCGCAAATTCTCGCAGCCAAACGCCCTCTCCACATCCCATATCTAAAATTATTTTTTGATTTAAATCTATTTTTGACTCAATCAAATCTAATCTTCTGGCAAAACCCATAGAAAAAACACTTCCAGGTTTTCCTAAGTGTGCAAATTTTGTTTTTTTATCTAAAACTTTCATCCTTAAATATTAGCATTAAATTAAATTGAAATTTTGAATTTAGCCTTTTATGCTCACCTTTTACATGTGTTTTTTGCTTAATTAATCTATGATAGAATGGACCTTAAGACGTTATATTCAATCAAAATGGCAAGAAAAAAACATGTTACTTACGATAGTAGGGAAACCTCTACTGTTATTGGTTTAATCAGTTTGTTAATAGGGATTTTCTTTTTAATAACTTTGTTCTCCTTAACAGATACGCAAAACAACCTCTTTACTCAGGCTAGGGGATTCTTTGGATTTTCAACATTAATGACTGTTATTTTTTTCTTTTGTCTAGGTATCCATTTTTTGGGCAGCAAATTATCCTTCACATCAACTAAAAGTATTGTCGCACAAGGTCTTCTAGTCTTTGTTCTGCCCGGGCTCATGACAGCTTTTGCAACTAGCGAAAGGGAGTTAAACCGTGGTGAATCAGGGTTAGGTGGAATTGTGGGCGGATTTATTGTAAAGAATATATTTGGGAATTCATTTCCGATTGAATTTGGAACTAGAATTATATTACTTTTGGCCGTTATTATTTTAATTCCAATTGCTGCATCACAAAGTATTAGCCAAATAATCGATAAAATCTCTGTATTTATAGGGTGGGTGGGCAAAGTTTATAGTTTCCTATTTAACAAAGAAAAATCTGAAATCGAAGAACAACTTAAAGTTCCTGAAAAAGCAGCAAGACTTGGCGACTTTAATGATTTAATAAGACAAAAAAAGAATATGCCAGCTCGGAATGATGATGATGAAGACGATGATATTAAGCCCCTACCGGTCAAAAAAGCACATACACAAATTAACAATATAGAAATAAAAGAAGGTGAAATAGGTGAAGATGGGTTAAAACAAGATAACTTAAAATATCCTAACTGGAAATTGCCACCACTTAGCTTATTAATACCTTGGAAAAAAGCCAAAGCTCATGAACCTGCAATAGATCAAAATGCAAGAATTATCGAACAAATACTTTCAAGTTTTGGAATTGAAGCTAAGGTTGAAGACTCCTTTATAGGACCTTCAGTTATTCAATATGCTTTAAATATACCCTTGGGAATCAAGGTTGCAAAGGTTGCCACACTAAGTGAAAACATTGCGCTAGCTTTAGGTGTTGACTCAAAAGCTGTCAGAATAGAATCTATTCCCGAAACAACATACTTAGGAATTGAAATGCCAAGATCAAAAAGAGACATGGTAAGGTTTAAGGAAATTATGGAATCTGATGAAATGGAAACAACTTCTATGGCTTTACCTGTTCCTATTGGAAAAAACATTGATGGAACTTCTGTAATTGGAGATATTCAAAAAATGCCTCACTTATTAATTGCCGGAGCAACTGGTTCTGGTAAGTCTGTTTTAACAAACTCATTTATTTCTTCTATATTAATGAAGAAAACCCCAGACGAAGTTAAATTTATTCTGGTGGACCCTAAACAAGTTGAGCTTTCTGACTACAATGGAATTCCACATTTGCTAACCCCTGTTATTACCGACATGAAGCAAGTAGTTAATGCACTACAGTGGGCGGTTAAAGAGATGGAAATTAGATATACAAATTTAGCTAGGGAACAAGTTAGAAATATTCAAGGTTTTAACGAAAAGAAAGGATTTGCAGCAATGCCATACATACTTATTGTTATTGATGAAATGGCAGACATGATGATGACAGCAAATAAAGTAGATGCTGAAACCGCTATTGTTAGGCTTGCTCAAAAAGCCAGAGCAGTTGGTATTCACTTAATACTTGCTACACAAAGACCATCTGTAAACGTTATTACTGGTATTATTAAAGCTAATATTCCGGGTAGAATTGGTATGAGTGTTACAAGTTCAACAGATTCAAGAGTTATTCTAGATCGAATGGGAGCAGAAAGTTTATTAGGTTATGGAGATTTATTATACAAAGCTCCAGATAAGCCAAAATCTAGCAGATTACAGAGTTCCTTTATTGATCAACAAGAAGTAATGCGAGTTGTAGACTTTTTAAAGTCACAAGCCCCTGAGGTTGAATATGTTAATGAGATTATTGCCAATCAAGCCCCAGAAAAAGAAGAAGGTTCTGGTGCAGAAGGTGATTTTGGAAATACAGGAGATATGTTGGAGCAGTCAATTAGAATAGTTGTTGCAAGTCAAAAAGGATCATCCTCATTTTTACAAAGAAGACTAAGAATTGGATTTAATAGGGCAGCAAGTTTACTTGAAGAACTAGAGGAATTAGGAGTTGTAGGCCCTGCTAATGGCTCAAAACCAAGGGAAGTACTAATATCAGACGCCGATGCATTTATTCAAAGCTTAAAGGGAGAATAAGAATTAGCCCAGTAGAATTTGTTAACTAAAGCTAAATTGAAATAAGTTTAGCTTAATTACTAGGAAGTGCAGGAATAGTACCACTTCCGCTAGGCATAACTGAATCTTGTAACGTTGATAGCTGGTTTATATATCTAGGATCTGATGTTAAATGTTTCTCCAATGTATTGCTAAACAGACTTTCTCTTTGATATTCAACTAGTGTGACATCTATGTTACTTCGAGAGCCAGAAATGTTTTGATAAGCCTCCCAACCAATAGCCGCTACTAAAAAGAAAATTCCCATTACTATTAGTAAAAGCCAAGATTTATTCATATTATTCCCCTATTAATGGTTTAGTATAAAAGTAGTATTCCATTTGCGCATTTAATGTATAGTCACCATACAATCCAGCACCTTGATCCAATGCATCTTGAGATTTTCGATCTATGGATAAAGATATAATATTCAACGTTCTTCTAGAATTTTCAATATCCCTTACAATACTTAGCAATGAACTTTGAGAACCATCTGCAGTTATATTAACTTGCTGTGATTTTATTTGCTCCTCATAATTTTGCTGTACAAAAACCGGAGCTGGATTTTTATTAAATGTTATTTTTTGCAAATGAGAATTATTCGTTTGAGTAATATCATCTAGTAATGTAATTATACTTTGCTGATTAGGTAGATCGGGAAAAGTAATCTTAAAATACGCAACTAAATCTTGTTTTGAGTCGTACTGTTTAGATAGAGCTTGAGATGTTGTTAGCTTAGTTGTTAATTTTGCAATTAGCTGATCCCTTTTTGTATTTTCTTCATTTTGAAAAGTGAAGGAACTATATGCAGGAATAATTCCTACAATTGACATAACTACTATAAAAACAACCGTAACCGCTCCTACAAAGTAACTCTTATTTTGAGCAGTTGATAATAATTCGTTTAATCTTTTGTTAGGGTTTCTATACCTTTGTGGCATATTATTTTAATGGTTCTCTTTTATATTCAGATAAAGTTGCAACAAGTACATATTGACCAGTTGATTGTAAAATTTCTTTCTGCTCTAATGATAATGTATCTACAAAAACCGAGGTAAATGTTGGTGATGCTTTTAATTGTGTTTCTAAACTTTGCACTGAACTCAAATCATCATAGCCCAATATGCTTACCCTATTCTTTTCTGCATTAACAGTTAGTTGAACCCCAGGGTTTTGTACGTAAGAATAAATTTCATTTAAAACTTCAGTATAGCTTGTACCATTAGTCCAAAGTCTTTGGTAAGCACTATCTCTTTTTTGCACATCTCTAAATAAAGGTTCTCTTTGTGCTGAGTAAAAACCTAATTCATTTTTTAACGATGTAATTTGCTCATCCTTAGCTCGCGCTTGTGTATCGACAATAACTTTTGCTACAAATGCAAATACAATTAATAACTCTGTTACTAAAATTACAATTCTAGCTTTTCCTAAAATCCAGTCGTAAGTTTTGTCCCAGAAAGTTGGGGGGGGCTGAACTGGTTTTAGTAAATTAAAGATTCGGTTAGTTTCCATTTGTAAAACTTAAGTTTTGTTTTTTCCTACCACTATATTAAACTATATTAGATTAGATTTAAACTTGAGTTATGAGTAAGTTGCATACATATCATTTTCCTTTTTTAAGTAATGAGCTAAAAATAGAATTTGTAGAAAACATAAATCCCAATTTAGCGGAAGCAATTACCGATTTAATATTTATTCTTAAAAATGATTTAAGTTCTAGTGTAAGTAATAGCTCTGGTCATAAATTAAATAGTTCCGGTTTAAAATTTCCTGTCATAGTAAGTCCCGATTTTTTAGAATTTTTTGAAGTGAATTTAAAGTATTTTTTTGCAACTCAAAGTGATTTTAATCCTTTTAATATTGAAGTTGATTTGAATAATATTACAAATTATTATTTTAATTATGTAGATGTTGCTGGCAGTTTTGGCAAGGTTACTTGGAATGCTAAATTTAATTTGGTCGATTACAATACGGAAGTCGATTTTACTTTACATAATAAATTTGCCTATATATTTATACCCGATATTAATAAAGTGGAAAAAGCTTACGCAAAATTTGCAAATATAGATAAAGAAATTAAACCTTTATTTATTATTCTTAAAGGTAATAATTTGTTAGATTTACGAATACTTTCGCTAGAAATTGAAAACTTGAGATGGAAACATCAATTTATTACCTTTGCTCAAGAGAACAATGTGCAGTTAGTAATATACAACCAGGATAAAGAAAAAATAGAGATTTAAGCGTTATTCCTTCTAATGCTAAAATTTTCTGGTACGGGATCGTGACCTGGCTTGCTCATTGGACCACACCTAAGAATTCTAAAAAATCCCATAATGCTTCCTTTAATTAATCCAAATTTATTTACAGCCTGGTAAGTATATTCTGAGCATGAGGGGTGATAAATGCAAATTCTTTGGTTTACATATTTTGCCCAAAATGAATGATCAAAGGAAAATAGCTTTTGATAAATTCTTATCAAAATCATTCCTAGGTACTTTGGTATATTTAAAATGAATTTTATAAATTTCATAAAAGCAAATTTAATTTACTAGCAATGACTTTCGAACATTACTATTATAGGTTATCCACGTGGATAGATTTTCGTGCAATAATGAATTTATAATCACAATTTAAGAACTAAATCAGAACAAATAAAATAATTATACTATGAAAATAAAAGACCCTACTCAACTTTGGAAAACCACACTTGCGCAAATAGAAATCAAATTAGATTCTCCTGCAACTTTCAAAACTTTTTTTCAAGGAACTAAACTTTTAAAAATCGATAATGGAAATGCTTTTATTGGGGTTCAAAACCCATATTCTCTTGAATGGCTAAAATCTAAACATGAAAGGCTAATTAAGGAAACTGTAAGTTATGTTTACGGAGATTCATTAAATCCAATTTTTGAAGTTTACCACTTAGAACAAATTCCTGAAGATCAAAGTACAAAAGATCCAGAATCTCAACCACTTTTAAGCCTTGAAAATGGAATGATGTCTATTGTATCGGAAACAATAAATAAGTCTGGTTTAAACCCAAAATATTCCATTTCTAACTATGTTGTAGGTAATTCTAACAGACTTGCTCATGCTGCTGCTTTAGCCGTAATTGAAAATCCTGGAGTAATGTACAACCCCCTATTTATGCATGGTAAAACCGGTGTGGGTAAAACTCATTTATCTCAATCTATTGGTAGATCAATGATAGAAAGAAACCCAAAGTATAAAGTTAAATACATTTCATCTGAGGGATTCTTAAACGAAATGGTTAAGGGAATTAAAGGAGGGGGAATGGAAGCTTTCAGACAAAAATACAGACAGGTTGATTTATTAATAATTGATGATGTTCAATTAATTAGTAAATGGGTTGCTACTCAAGATGAATTCTTTAACACCTTTAATGAAATTCACAATGCCGGTAAACAAGTTATTTTTATTGCAGACCGACGCCCAGAAGATATTCAAAGTTTAGAATCTAGACTTAAATCTAGAATGTTGGGTGGAATGGTTGTAGATATTTCTAATCCAGATTTTGAAACTAGATTAGCTATTCTACAAAGAAAAGCCGATACAACTGGTGTCCAGTTAAAGCCAAATATAATTGAATACATTGCAAGAGCTGTAACAGATAATATTAGAGAACTTGAAGGCGCACTTCAAAAAGTTGCTTTGTACAATTCAATGAAACCTTCAGGGGACCTAACAATGGAGGAAGTTGCACATACTATCGGTAAGGATTCTCAAAGTAAAAGAGAAAAAGTAAAAGTGCCAAAAGTACTAAAAGAAGTTGCTAAATCATTTGCAG
>Ga0163148_10005558_pt1 | contig 12587 bp, 10 predicted proteins | sample OliLakLV19MP7P2_FD_148606 | JGI IMG/M metagenome (GOLD analysis project Ga0163148, IMG submission 148606) | Freshwater microbial mat bacterial communities from Lake Vanda, McMurdo Dry Valleys, Antarctica- Oligotrophic Lake LV.19.MP7.P2 | ecosystem: Environmental > Aquatic > Freshwater > Lake >... | reverse complement strand
CCCCCAACGCGAAGCGGCGGAGGCAAACGCCGAGAGCGGCCGTCGCTTCGCCCCGGAACGCGAACGTGCTCTACCCCGGAAGGCCAGACCAGAGCACCCTGCATATCCGAAACGCCGCCCCCTGCCGAGCTTGCGCCCTCAGGACCGGCCCCCACGATCACAGCTTCACGGCACGTTCACGCCGGCGAGGATGCCATGTTCGACTCGCTTCATCATTTCCTGTACCAGAACAATCTCTGGATCATCCCCCTCGCGCTGATCGTCGGCGGCTACTTCTCGTGGCGCATCTGGGTGATCCTGCATGCATCGCCGGTTCCGGCCGGGTCGCTGGCGCGGCCGCAGAGCAGGCGCACGCCGCGTCCGCCCGACACGCCGGCGAAGCCGATCCAACAGCAATTCCTTGCCGAGAAGCCGGCGTCGGTGGTCGCGGGTGAAGAGAGCCACAAGCACAAGGCGCAGGCGCCAACCATCCGCATCCGTCCCGAAGACCAACGGCACACCACGTCCGGCGGCTCGACCACCGAGCTGATGCCCGCGAAGGGTGATACGCCGTCGGTTGGCGATGAAGTCGGCAGGCTCTTCGCCGGGCTCGACGACACCCTTCAGCCAGCCGTCAACCCAAGCACCGCGCACCCTGATGGCAGCGAGCCCAAGTCGGGAGATTCGCAGCGACGCGCATCGCGGCTCGAAGTGCTCGGCTTCCACCACTCGATCGAATCGCTCAAGACCCCCCCGCCCGGTTCCATCACCGCGCCACCCGAGACACCGCCGTCGCCGACGTATGCTCCAGCGACTCCAGGCGCACCCGGTCTGGATGACATCCTCGCCCGCCTGGATCGGGTGCTGGCTGATGACCAGCCGGCCAAACCCGCGGCGTTGCCTCCTGCGCCGCCCGCCACGAGCCAGACCCCGGCGGCGCCCGCCGCCGATGCGAAGCCGCCGGCCGCCAAGGCCCCGATGTGGGCGCGCGCCGACGCCCAGGATGAGGATCTCGATGCCAAGCCGGTCGATCCCGGTCAGCAGCTCGGGCTGTTCGACGAGGACAAGAAGGCCTGAACCCGTTGCCTTCATCCAGTGGGGCTTATCGCTGCTGGATCCGCTGCAGCGCATGGTCGCTGGTCGGGCTGCTGACGTTGCTGGCGATGTGGATCGCCACCGATCCCGGCAAGCTCGATGCCAGCAGCGGTCTCGCCTTCGTCCGGGCATTCCTGCAACGGGGCCTGGTGCGCGGCTGGGGCGCGGGGACGGATCCGGGTCCGGTCCAATTCTTGCCGTACGCTCGCCTGCAACCCGGCGACATCCTGGTCGGCGCCAACCCCGCCTGCGCCTACGGCGAGTGGTCGCACGTCTCGCTCTACCTGGGCGAGGGCGAGGTGCTGGGATACGATCTGCTCGCCGGCATCTATCCGACCCAGGTCGAGGAGTTTGCGCACTACCGCCGGTTGCGCGTGCTGCGGCCACGCCTCGCCGCGGACGAGCGCGCCGCGGCGGCGCGTTGGGGGCGCGAACTGGTTGGCGGCGTGTTCTGCCTGTTCGCGCTGCGGGACGATCCCCAGCGCTGGACCTGCGCCAAGGCGGTGTGGGCGGCGTTCGCGCGCCACGGCCTCGACCTGGCGCCGGCAGCCGTGCTGATCACGCCCGCCGATCTCGCCGAGTCCACCGCTGCAGATGTCGTGTGGGAAGCGCAGCGATGAATCCGCCGCCGACCGAGACGGCTCCACGTCCTGCGCTGCTGGCGGTCGCCGGTTATGTGACGCTGGTGCAACTTACGGCAGGGGTGCTGGTGGTGGCGCTCGGGCCATGGCCCTGGCTGGGCTGGCTGGTGCTCGCGGCCTACGCCGCCTTCCTGCTCCACGCCTGCCGCCACCGCGAACTGCTCGCTGGGCTCGGCGGGTGGATGCGACGGGCGCTCGCCGTCGTGCTCTGGCAGGGACCAGCGCTGGTGTTCGGCAGCTGGAACCTGGCCGCGTTCCTAGGTTGGTGTGGTGGAATGGATATCGGCTGCGCTGTGCTGCAGGCCTGGCATGCGGTCTTCCTGCCGCTGAGCGACCTGGTTCCGCGCGGTGAATGGCGGCTGGTGGCCTGGTACCTGTGGCTGGCGAGCGCCTGGCCGCTGGTGCTGGTGGCGATCCTGGTGCTGGTGTCTGGGCGGCGGGCGGTGAATTGAGGCTATTCGCCCGGAATGCCGCTGTGCCCACCGCCAGCTGCGGTCGCTGTCGGCGCGATCAGCCCGCTGGTCGGCGAACTGGCGTTGGCATAGCGACGCTTGGCGATGCGACCGGCGCCGGCGGCCCACCAGCCGGCCTCGAGCGCATGGCGCATCGCTCGCGCCATGCGTACCGGATCCTGGGCGCCAGCGATGCCGGTGTTGAGCAGCACCCCGGCGGCGCCCAGCTCCATCGCCACGGTGACGTCCGAGGCGGTGCCGACGCCGGCGTCGATGATGATCGGCACTGTCGCGCGCTCGAGGATGATCTCCAAGCTGTTGCGGTTGAGGATGCCCAGGCCGCTGCCGATCGGCGCCCCGGCGGGCATCACCGCGGCGGCGCCTGCGCCCTCCAGTTCCTTGGCCAGGACCGGATCGTCCGACGTGTAGACGAGCACGGTGAAGCCCTCGGCGGCGAGGATGCGACAGGCTTCGAGGGTCTGAGTGGGGTGCGGCAAGAGGGTCTGCTGATCGGCCAGCACCTCGAGCTTGACCATATCCGAGATGCCCAGCTCGCGCCCGAGGCGGGCGGTGCGCAGGGCGTCTTCGGCGCTGAAGCAGCCGGCGGTGTTGGGCAGCAGTTGGAAGCGACCGCCGAGCACGTCGAATAGGGATTTGCCCTGCGGAGCGCCAAGCTGCGCCCGACGCACCGCCACGGTGACCACATCGGCGCCGGATTCGGCCAGGGCGGCGTCCATCAGCTCGGGGGTGGCGTACTTGCCGGTACCGACCAGTAACCGGCTGCGGAAGGTGTACGGGCCGACCTGGAGCGGCGGGATCTGGGCAGGCAACGTGGGCATGGGCGCGTTCTAGGAGTGGGCCGATGGACACCAAGCAGGGAGGAGCGGGACTCCAGCTCGGCCCCGCCTGTGGCTTGCCCATGTAGGGGTGCCCGATAGGGTTCCGCCTCCCCGACGCGGGAGTGCGAACACGCGAACGCCTCCTGGGTCTTCACCACACACCCCTCAAGGGGCCCGCGCATGACCACGACTTCCAAAGACCGTAAGCTCGAACTCGTCAAGGAGTTCGGCAAGAGTGAGAAGAACACCGGCTCGGCGCCGGTGCAGATCGCGCTCCTCAGCGAACGCATCACGCACCTCACCGAGCACCTCAAGGGCCACAAGAAGGACTTCCACAGCCGCCGTGGTCTCCTGATGATGGTCTCGAAGCGCAACAAGCTGCTCAAGTACCTGCAGAACAACGACATCGAGCAGTACCGCGCACTCACCGAGAAGCTCGGTCTGCGCCAGAAGCAGATCGCGTAATTCCAGCTCCGGCCCGGTGGCGACACCGGGCCGGATTCTTTGACATCAACGCCTCAAGCCCTTTCCCAACCCGAGCGCTTCCGAACGCCTTTCCACACGACCGCCGATCTTGATCGACGGCCCTGCGGATTCGGCACCCAGGAGGCGCTCATTCACGCGGGCGCACGCGCCCCGGAGCATCCCATGGACCGCACCCAGTCCCTCGCCGCCCTCAACATGGTCAAGCACACCGTCGAGGTCGAGATCGGCGGCAAGATCATCAGCATCGAGACCGGCTATGTCGCCAAGCAGGCGGCGGGCTCGGTCCTCGTCCGCTGTGGCGAAACCACCATCCTTTCCACCGCCTGCGACGGCGACCCCCGTCCCGGTCTCGACTTCTTCCCCCTCACCGTCGACTACCGCGAGAAGCACTACGCCGCCGGCCGCATCCCCGGCAACTTCTTTCGCCGCGAAGCCCGCCCGGGCGACCACGAGACCCTGATCTCGCGCCTGACCGATCGCCCGCTGCGTCCGCTGTTCCCCGAAGGCTACAAGCGCGACACCTCGTGCCAGTCGATCGTGATGAGCTTCGACCAGGAGAACGAGGCCGACGTGCTGTCGATGGTCGGCGTCTCGGCCGCCCTGCACCTCAGCTACATCCCCTTCGGTGGACCGATCGGCGCCGTGCGCGTCGGCCAGATCGACGGAAAATTCATCGTCAACCCGACCGCCTCGCAGCGTCTGCTCAGCGACCTCGACCTGGTTGTCGCCGGCACCGCCGACGCGATCACCATGGTCGAATGCGGCGCCAAGCAGATCGCCGAAGCGCGCATCGTCGAGGCCCTGGTCCTCGCCCACGACAACATCAAGCGCATCTGCGCCGCAGTCGAGCAACTGCGCGCCAAGGCCGGCAAGCCCAAGATGTCCCACCAGGTCCCCGCCGCCAACCCCTGGGCCGCGACCATCCTCGAGAAGTACTCGCCCCAGATCGAGACCGCGCTGCTGACCAGCAACAAGCACGAGCGCGGCGCCGCGGTCAAGAAATGCCGCGACGGGATCATCACCGACCTCTTCAACGGCGACGCCGAGAAGGCCATGCAGATCAAGGCCGCCTTCGGCGACGCCAAGGACGTGGTCTTCCGTGAGCTGATCCTGAAGGGCAAGCGCGTCGACGGCCGCGACACCAAGACGGTGCGCCCGATCGTCATCGACCTCGACGTGCTGCCGCGCGCGCACGGCACCGCCCTGTTCACCCGCGGTGAGACCCAGGGCCTGCTGGTGTGCACCCTCGGCACCAGCGAGGACGAGGCCCTGGTCGACAGCCTGAAGCCGAAGTACTCCGAACGCTTCATGCTGCACTACAACTTCCCCGGCTTCTCGGTCGGCGAGGTCGAGAAGCGCGGCAGCCCCGGCCGCCGCGAGATCGGCCACGGCGCCCTCGCGCGTCGCGCGCTGCTCGCCGTGCTGCCGCCGCAAGAAGAGTTCCCCTACGCCATCCGCCTGGTCGGCGAGATCACCGAGTCGAACGGTTCGTCGTCGATGGCGACGGTGTGCGGCGGCTCGATGGCGATGATGGCCGCGGGCGTGCCGATCACGACGCCGGTCGCCGGCATCGCCATGGGCCTGGTCAAGGAAGGCGAGCGCTACGCGGTGCTCACCGACATCCTCGGCGACGAGGACCACTACGGCGACATGGACTTCAAGGTCTGCGGCACCGACAAGGGCCTGACCGCGCTGCAGATGGACATGAAGATCGCCGGCATCAGCCCGCAGCTGATGAGCGAAGCCTTGGAGCAGGCCCGCCAGGGTCGCCTGCACATCCTCGAGAAGATGAACGCAGTGATCGCGGTCGGCCGCGACAAGCTGTCGCCCTACGCCCCGCAGATCATCCAGATCCAGATCGATCCGCTGCTGATCGGCAAGATCATCGGCAAGGGCGGCGAGACCATCCGCCGCATCCAAGAGGAGTCGGGCGCCAAGATCAACATCGACGACGATGGCGTGATCACCATCGCCTCGCCCGACATGACCTCGATCGAGAAGGCCAAGACCTGGATCAGCGACCTCACCGAGCTGCCCGAGGTCGGCCGCGAGTACTCGGCGACGATCAAGGCGATCAAGGAGTTCGGCGCCTTCGTCGAATTCATCCCCGGCACCGAAGGCCTGGTCCACATCAGCGAGTGGGACTGGGCGCACATCGCCGACCTCAACTCGGTCGCCCGCGAAGGTGACAAGCTGATGGTCAAGCTGCTCGAAGTCGACCAGCGCACCGGCAAGTTCCGCCTGTCACGCAAGGCGATGATTCCCCAGCCCGAGGGCATGGCGGCGTCAGGCGCCCCGCAGGGTGATCACGGACCGGGCGCCCCGCAGGGCGCCCCACACGGAGACCGGGGCCCGCGCCGTGACGATCGTCGCGGCGGCGACCGCCGCTAAGCCATGGCCGACGGCACGGGCAGCCAGACGCCGGTGAAACCGGCGGGCGGCGGCGCGGGCGATGGGCTCGACGCCAATGCCCGCCTGCGCCTGCCGCTCACCGTGCTCGCCATCCTCCTCCCGCTCGGCCTGCTCGGCGAGCTGGCGCGATGGGTGGACCGGCCGGCGGATGGACAGGTGCGACCTGAACTGCTCGCCGACCCTCTGCTCTCCAGCCTGGGTGGCTTGGTCGGCCTCGATCGGCCGTGGGTGGCGCTGGCGGTGCTCATCGCCTGGTGCCTGATCGTCCAGGTCGGCGGGCGCCGTCCGTGGAAAGGCCCGACGCCGGGCGTGCTCGGCCTCGCGGTGGGCTGGGGCCTGATCTGGGCAGTGACGCGCTGTGCGATCGCCTTCGCCAGTCACCGGTTGTCCGCCAGCGGCGCTATCGGGGATGGGGTGATCGCCACCGGCGGCCTGCTCGCCAGCGGGGCGCTGCAAGAGGAACTGCTCTTCCGCGGGCTGGTCCTCGGCGGTCTGCTCTGGCTGACGCTGGTGCTGGAGGTCGCGCCCTGGCTGCGCTGGGTCGGCTGCATCGCGATCTCGGCCGCCTTCTTCAGCCTCGCCCACACCGACGTCGTCAACCACTACTCCGGCGCGGAAGCGTTCGCGTGGCTCACCTTCGGCGAACGCGCGCTCGCGGGCGTGCTGTATGGCTACGTGTTCGTCCGCCAGGGCCTGGCGGTCAGCACCCTCGCCCATCTGGGGTATCTGGTCGCGCTGGAAGCAGGGTTCAGCCGCTGGTTGTGATCAGCGCGTGGGATCGCCGAGTGGTACTCGGGCCGCCTTCAGGCGTCGTCGATCGGGGGTGCGGGCCGAGTGCAACTCGGCGATCCCAGGGGCGCGGCGAAGGAGCCGCTATCGCTGTTTCGTAAGCAACCGCGCCGCGTCGATCGCTCCGTAGGTGAAGATGACATCAGCGCCGGCGCGACGCAGCGCGAGCAGGCTTTCGAGTAGGCAGCGGTCGTAGTCCAGCCAGCCATTCGCGGCGGCGGCCTTGAGCATCGCGTACTCGCCGCTGACGTGGTAGGCGGCGACCGGCAGCGGCGTCGCGGCGCGCACCGCGCTGATGACGTCGAGGTAGGGCAGCCCCGGCTTCACCATCAGCCAGTCGGCCCCCTCTTGCGCGTCGAGGGCGACTTCGCGCAGCGCTTCGCGCACGTTGGCCGGGTCCATCTGGTAGGTCTTCTTGTCGCCGGCGCGCGGCGCCGAGTCGAGGGCGTCGCGGAATGGCCCGTAGAACGCCGACGCGTACTTCACGCAGTAGCTGCAGATGCCCACGCCGGTGTGGCCGGCAGCGTCGAGCGCCGTGCGGATCGCCCTGACGCGGCCGTCCATCATGTCCGAGGGCGCCACCACATCGGCGCCGGCCTCGGCCTGGGCCACCGCCATCGCCGCCAGCAGGGGCAGGGTCGCGTCGTTGTCGATGCGGCCGTCGACCACCAAGCCGTCGTGCCCGTCGCTCGAATAGGGATCGAGGGCGACGTCGGTGATCACCACCAGCGCCGGCAGTTCGTGCTTGAGCGCGCGCACCGTGCGCTGGAGCAGGCCCTCGCGGTTGACGGCCTCCTCGCCGCGCGGCGTCTTGCGCGCATCGGGCAGGGCGGGGAAGAGTGCCACCGCCGGCACACCGAGGTCGAACGCCTCGCGGGCGCGCAGTACAATTCCCGCGAGCGGCAGGCGGGCGCAACCGGGCATCGACGCGATCGGGGTGGCGACGTCACCCTCATGCACGAAGAGCGGCAGGACGAGGTGCTGGGCCGCGAGCGCGGTCTCGCGCACCAGGGCGCGCACGCCGGGAGACGCGCGGTTGCGGCGCGGGCGGATGGACAGGCTCAGGGCAGCACCTCGCCCAGCGCATCGGCCTTGGGCGCGGCCGGCGGCTGACGCGCGACTGGCGCGGCTTCTTCCGGGCCCCACACGCGCAAGGGCAACAATTCACTGACCTCGTCGCAATCGGTGGTCAGCACGCGCACCAGATTCAGACCCGGCTTGGGGACGAAGGTGACGCGATAGACGCCATCCTTGAGATCGCCGCAGGCCTGGAGATCGATCTTGCTCTCGTCTTGGAAGGTGGCGATCCAGGCGCCGTTGTCGTCGACCAGCTTCACGGCCAATTCGCGCGAGCCGTCCGGGCGGGCGGTGATGCCGGTCAGCGCCAGGCGGGGCTGGATGATCTCGTGCGCCTTCTCGACCGGCTTGTTCACGGGAAGGGTGAGCTTGTGGTAAAGGTTGGCGCGGAAGCGGGCGTCGACCTCCTCGGGAAAGCGTTCCTCGGCGTTAATCTGGAGCGCCACCGAGGCGTTGGTGAAGCGCTCCTTGCGCCCGGCGCGCGTCACTTCGGGCAGCACCGTTACCGGCACCGACACCGACACCGACTTGCCGGCCGCGACCGGGTCAAGCTTGAAACTGCCGCCGCCGAGGGTGACCCAGGGATCGTTGTCCTTGTAGACCGAGAGGTTGACCGGCAGCGAGTCGCCCTCGCCGCCATTGCGCAGGGTGACCTCGAGTTGGCACGCCTCGCCCGGTGCCATCATCCCGTCGCCGCTGGGCTCGATCAGCTTCCAGGCGTAGCTGAAATGCGGGCGTGGGTTCTCGCGCACTGCCACCGTGATCGGAACCGTCGCCAGCACGTCGCGCTGACCGTCACGGTAGATCTCGAGGGCGAAGCGTTCCTCGCCCGCATACGAGCGCGGCGGGACATCGAAGGCGAGCGTGCCCGTGGTCTCGCCCTGGGCGCCAGCCTGGCCGAACACCACCTCGTCCTCGTAGAGCGGACTGGTCTTGTCGGCCTTGATCAGACCGTAGAGGCGGCCGAGCGCGGTCGCACCCCGGTTGGCGATGGTGAAGCGCAGTTCGGCGCGCTCGCCGGCCGTTACTTCGGGCGGGCCATCGTAGCGCACCGAGAGGGTTCCCGGCGCGACCTCGGCGTCAGGTCCCCAGGTCACTGTCGGCGTGATCGCGGCGAAGGCTTCGGCGAGGCGATGCGATTCCTGCTCGCTGCGCCGATCGACCGGGGCACGCAGCGCCGTGAGCAGCGCCTGGCGGTAGGTGCCGTCGGTCTTGGCCTTGGCGAACGCCGCCGCCGTCTCAGGCGTCGCCACCACCTCGGTGAGCAGATCGATCAGCACCATCGCTTCTTGATCTGGGCGGTAGTCGCGGCTCGACATCGCGCTCAGGCGCGCCTCCTCCTTGGCCAGAGTCTTGGCCATCCAGCCGAGTTCGAGGCTGGATGCGTGCTGGTAGGAGTGGTTCGCCGACAGCGCGAACTCGTCGTCGACCTCGCGCATGCTGGAATAGGGCACCAGATCGACGCCGCCGTCCTTGCGCAGCGAGTGCCGCACCAGGCGCAGGTCGGGAGTGACGCCGACGTCCTGGATCGAGACGCCGCCGGGCAGTTGGTATTCCTGGATGGTCAGCTTGAGCCGGCTGTGGTCGGACAGCGGTCGGATGCTCTGCACCGAACCCTTGCCAAAGGTGGTGCCGCCGGCGACCAGGGCACGGTCGTTGCGCTGCAGGGCGCCGGCGAGGATCTCGGCCGCGCTCGCGCTGCCACCGCCGGTGAGCACCACCATCGGCGCATCGAAACCGATGCGGTCAGAGCTTTTGTAGATCTGCGGCTCGCCGCCGACGGTGAGCGTGCGCACGATCTCGCGGTTCTTGGGCAGGAAGAGGTCACTGATCTTGCGCGCCTGATCGAGCAGGCCGCCGCCATTGGCGCGCAGGTCGAGGACCAGCGCCTTGACCGGACCGGCCTCCTGCAGCTTGGTCAGCTCGAGGCAGAGGTCCTGGTAGGTCTTCTGGTTGAACTCATCCATGCGCACATACCCGACGTCACCGGCGCGCCACGAGCGGATGGTGACGACCTGGACGATGTCGCGCACGATGGGCAACTCGACCATCTGGTTCTTGCGACGCAGGGTCAGGGTAACGGTCGTTCCCTTGGGCCCCTTGATGCGGCGCACCGCCTGGTCGAGGCTGAGTCCGACCGTGCTCTCGCCGTTGACGGCGACGATGACGTCGCCGTCCTGCACGCCGCCCTTTTCCGCCGGCCGGTCGGGCATGACGCGTTCGATGGCGATGTCGCCGCTGGCGGGATCCTGGTTGAGGTAGGCGCCGATACCGCCGAACTCGCCGCGGATGTCCTCGTCGAAGTCGCCCGCCGGCTCGGGCGGCATGAGCATGGTGTGCGGATCGAGGCTCGACAGGGCGCCGTTGAGCATGGCGTAACCGAGCTCGCGCGTCTGCTTGGCGGGGAAGGCGTTGGCGGCTTCCACCGCGAGACGGATGCGTTCGATCAGGGCCATGGCCTCGTCGAGAGACTTCGGCTCGGGGGCGGCGACGGTCTGGATGGCGCCGGCGATGCGCAGGGCGATGCCGTCCTGACCCCAGACCGTATCGACGCTGATTTCGGAAGCCTCGAGCGCACGCAGGGCGCGCTCGACCATCAGCTTCGGCTGGAAGCGGGACTGGTCGTAGTAGTCGCGTTCGAGCACTGCGCCGACGCTGGGCGCCATGGCCGGGAAGGGCAGCGGGACATCTTCGGCGGCGAGGGACAGCAGCAGCGCGGGCACCAGCAGGAACGGTTTACAGCGCACAGGGGTCCTTTCGCGGGCCGGGTCAGCTGGGCATGCTAGCGTCGGGCCCCGCCAGGAAAGTGCACACCCGACGAGGGTTGCGTCACGCCATGACGCGGGGACGGCTGGATAATCGCAGTCAGGCGGCTGGAGGCGGCTCAGCCGTGAGCACTACGAGGGTGAGATCATCGGCGTACTCGGTGCCGACCGCGAAGGCGTCGAGAGCCGCATAGATGCGCGCTACGACCTCTTCGGGCGATAGGCGCAGCCCAGCGGCCTCGATCGCCAACGTGGCCAGGCGCTCGTCGCCGAAGAATTCGCCAGCGACGTTCGCCGCCTCGGTGATGCCGTCGGTGTAGAGCACGAGGAGGTCGCCCTCGGCGAGCGTCTGCGCCGCCGGAGGTGGAAAGGTGGTCTCTTGCAGGATGCCGAGCGGGAGTCCGCAGCTTTCCAGCCACACCGGCGCCCCGGCATGCACCCAGAGCAGCGGATTGTGCCCAGCGCTGACATAGCTGAAGGCGAGCGTCGACGGGTCGACCTCGACCATGGCCGCGGTCATGAAGCGGCCCGAGTGACTGTGGAACAGGCTCTCGTTGAGGGTCAAGAAGCAGGCCTCGAGCCCGGCCTGGGCGCGCAGTTGCTGATGCAGGATGGCGTGCGCGGTGGTGGTGTAGAGCGCCGCGCCCAGGCCATGGCCGCTGACATCGCCGATCATCGGCAGCACCCGCCCGCCACGCTCGACGTAGGTGAAGTAGTCGCCGCCGGTCTCGTTGCACGGCCGCGCCGCGCCGGCGACCCGCACCCGACCCACCACCAGGCCGGTGGTCGGGTACATCCCCTCCTGCACGGTGCGCGCGAGGTCGAGCTCCTTCTGCAGCCGTTCGCGGTCGAGCGCTTGACGGACGAGCAGCGCATTGTCGATCGCGATCGCCGCCATGCCGCACACGGTCTGCGCCAGGCGCTGTTCACCGGGACCGAAGGGGCGTTCCGGATTGCCGAGCACGACGACCCCCTGCCGGCGACCGCCGGTGGCGAGCGGCAGGGCGAGCAGGCCGGTCAGCGAGGCATGCAGGGCATGCAGGTCGAGTTTGGCCGCGATGTCGGCGGCGGACAGGCAGGCAGCCTCGCCGGAGGCCAGCACCTCGTCCTGGACCGTAATCCCGGTGCGATAGCGGAGCGCGGTGACGTGCTCGTCGCGCAGGCCCCAGCTGACATGCGGCACCAGCCGGTCGTCGACCACGGTGAAGAGCGCACCGACCTGCGCGCGCACCGACTGCATCACGGTCTCGAGCACCTTGACCAGCAGGGTATCGAGTTCGAGGTGGCGCAGCAGTTCGCCGGCGCTGGTGAGGCAGGCGAGCATCTCGTTAAGCTGGGCCTGTTCCTCGACGAGTTCATCGTGGCGATGGCGGGCGATCAGGGCCGGACCCAGCACCGCGCACAGTTGGGCGATGCCGGCGCTGGCACCGGCGGCGACCTGGAGCACGCCGATGATCCGGTCATGGCAGCGCAGCAGATGGTGATGGGCGGGCCAATCCCCCACCGAGCGCGGCACAGGCAGATCCGGGGCATCGGTGGCACAGCCGATGCCTGCGGCGGAGTAGAATGCGCCCGCCTGGCCGTCGAGCAGGTAGAGCCTGGCCGGCAGGGCAGCCATCGGCGCAAGCAGACGTTCGAGGGCGCTGACAAGTCCACTCGAACCGTCGGCGTCGATCAGGGCCGCGGCCTGGAACTCCAAAATACGTGCCGGTGACGGGGTGGACACGCAAGCATGCTAGTGGCGGCGAGCGGACGGCGCAACCCGGGGAGGAAGGCCCTCGGGCGCCCCGATCCTGCCGAAATGTCGTGATCGACATAAAGTCAGCTGACAATCATGCCGTTGTTCCCTGAGCAGGTAAGCGCTGAAATCCGGCGAGAGCGGCCCAGCTGCGGGATCACTTGGGGCCCTGCCCAAGTGATCGGGCGGGAGGAAGGAGCATGGCCGCGCCATGTGACTGACGACCAACGCCGCAGCTGGGCCGCTCTCGCCGGATTTCGTTACACATTGAGATTGGCGCCGGCGATGACGCTGGGCAGGCGCTGCATCAAGGC
>Ga0163148_10005554_pt1 | contig 12602 bp, 7 predicted proteins | sample OliLakLV19MP7P2_FD_148606 | JGI IMG/M metagenome (GOLD analysis project Ga0163148, IMG submission 148606) | Freshwater microbial mat bacterial communities from Lake Vanda, McMurdo Dry Valleys, Antarctica- Oligotrophic Lake LV.19.MP7.P2 | ecosystem: Environmental > Aquatic > Freshwater > Lake >... | reverse complement strand
GTCGTTGCACAATGAAGTCACAACAAACTGTGCAACTGGCACGCCGATTCTTCACGCAGAAGCACCGTTCAACGCAGCAGAGAGAGGACTGCGCCGAGGATCTCGAGCTGAACCTCTCTCAAATGTCACATTCATTTTAGCTTCATTCTAAAGCTCACAATTTTCATTTGCAAACAACTCAAAAGGCCTGTGGCTTTTAGCGCAGTGCAAGGGTTTTTGTCGAACAACAGTCTGTCATCTTTAACTGGACACACAATCTTAAAAAAAATTCAATTGAGACAAAGCAGAAGCAAGCTGAAGCTAAGGCAAAACTTTGTTTTTCAGATGTCAATCAAATGGCATGTGGCTTCTTGCTTCAAAGCATGTTGCACACCTAAATGACTCAAGACACGACAAAACGATTGCAATTGATTGTGTTTAACTCTGGCACTTAGGGCTTGTCCAATGTTGAACTGAACGGTCATGAAACAACCTCCAACATGCACCGCATCATTCCTCAATCGACGAGCATTTGTCAGCGTTGAGCGCATTGGGGGCCATCGTTTCATTGGAAGGGGACACTGGGTTGGACACTTCAGTTTGGCCTAGCAGGCAATGAGCTCTCCTGTTTCATGTTTGAGCGCTGTGGAGTTGACGAACACTTCAAGGCAACGCATCAGGAATTGCTGCCGAAAACAACGTTGCCTGTTCTCGGTCATCTCAGCCAGATTGCTTGCCAAGCAGTCTTTTGCAATGACTTCGAGGGACAGGCGAAAACGCACACAGCAGCTGGCCATCTGGCTGTGTGTGAGGCTCATCAGTTTTTTCTTGAACGAATGGGTTTGAAAGGGCCTGCACACCTGAGCGTCTGTCTCGACCAATTCAAAAAAGTGAAAGGCAGCGATGGCCCGGCTGCTGTTGTCAAGACCTGCAACTTTTCGGAACAATCACACTGGCAAGTGCAAATGAATGAATCGAAAAGATCGCGGTCTCCTCTCCGCGGCGTGGCTCACTGGAGCTGATCACTGGCGACGTCCCGGATGCAATTGCAAAGACTTGCTGTGAAGCTTTTCGGAGGAACCACGCCAGCGCTGCCTGCCGGTGTGAGCGCATGAATCGAATGTCTCCACGAACAAAGTGTCTCACTGGAGCTGATCACTTGCGATGCCAGTGGCCCTTGCAAGGCTGCTCTGTCTGTCACATGCTGTCAGCACAGCTTTTCGGAGGAACTGTGAGCGAATCAATGAATCACATTTTCCACCATCGAAGTGTCTCGCTGGAGCTGATCCCTTGCGATGTCGCTGGCAAGGCTGCTGTTGTCTGTCACCTTCTGTCAGCACTAGTGCAGCTTTTCGGAGGAACTGTGAGCGAATTAATGGATCACATCTTTCCACAAAAAAAATGTCTCCCCGGAGCTGATCACTGGAGATGGATTCCTTTCTCAGAAAAGAATCCACAGTTGACATTGTTTTTCTCTCCCGACTCCCGAGCCTGTGTTCTGTCCTCCGAGGTGTTCTCAAAACGGAGTAATTTTCACGGAGGTGGTGTTAAGTGGAGCTTATCGATCACTGCAGTGTTCTTGCATTTCTTTTTTCTCTGAACAAGCGCCACAAGGATTCGTCTCGCTGGAGGTGCGCTAGCTACTCCAACCGATTGAAATTCGCAAGAATCGAAACGGTTAGCTACAATACCGCTTCCATTCTGTGACTCCTACAGTAGCGTGTAGGCCTACCATACTAGCTAGCTAGTAGCTAGAGTAGCAGCAGTTCAGCTGGGCGGAACAAGGACAAAGAAGGGGATGTCAAACTGAGCAACTGCAGCTGGCCGGTGGCTGATCTAGCTAGGTACCCTTTTGCACTTCTTTTCACGCCGACGGTGATCCGCCAACCTGCATGTTCTTTTGGACTTGGGCCTAACTTACCTGTCCTTCCTTCCGCTGGCAAGTATTCTCTAGAAAAGTAACTGGGAATCCATGTAGGACAAACCCGTGAGGAATCGTGCGTAAGCGTACATTACATGGAATGCTACCTAGTAGTTAAGTAATCGGGCTCTTGGAACATCAGCGAACTTCGTTCGGTGGGTTTGAGAAAAACTACCCAGTAACGTTGAACACTGACTCGTCATGTGCTTCCAAGTACGATTGTACTACTACTAGCTAGTAGTAATGTGCCGGCAACCACAGAGAACTAATGGCGACTGAATAAGTGAATGAACAGGCTGCCGCCAGGCCAGACGAAGGCCTGATTGGCTCCTTCCTTCTACGAACCGGTCAGTTTCTAATGGCCCGCATGTTCTCTTACGATCGAGAGAAAGTGTGGATAATTCAGTATTCCCATTCCATTCGAGAAGTGCTCGCAGAAGGCTAATTTAGTTCACGAAATTCGAACAGTGGTACACAGAAACACAATTAGGTGACTTATGTCTTAACTGAATAGGCCCAAGTTGTTCATTTGCGCGTGGCAATTTTTGGATTGTGGTTGCCGGCTTGCCGCGCCGTTCATTGTTGCTACTGTACTGTCACTCTGTCAGTACCGCGTTTAGCTGCGACCATTACTCTGTCCTGGATTTCGAAATGGATTCTGAATTACTCCGCACCAAGAGTTAACGTGTTTTCCGAACGCTAACCATTGAGTTAACCTGCCCATTAATTACCTGGAGACGCTGGAGTGTCTTAGAGTTACCAGAATGGACTTTCTTCCGGTCTCAGATTTAAGGCAATCCCATCAAATTTAACCAGTTCGTTTCCATACGAATTGTCACTGGGAGATAAAATGTCATAAAGTAGTTGAAGTGGTCGTAGTGTTCATTGGAATTCTCATTTTTACTTACGTCAGTGCATCCTACCGACACATTAAGGGCAATTTCGAAATGTCTGTGCAGTATTCACAAATTCACCGATTAGGCTTAGAAGTCCAATGGTACTCTAGTATTGTCAGTTGATGATATTGCCCTCGGCGAAGTCGCAACATTCTCGTGGAAATCTGGAACAATCAAACTGCATTCGTTTCATGTCGTACAGTCCTTTGTTAAATCCCTTTTTGTAAGCGAGCAGATTCAGTCGATGGATAATGAGCCTTGAACAGCCCGAATACGAACCTACTTTCTTTTTGTGAACCCTTGAAGCGCAGCGGTAGAAGGGGCTATTTCCACCGAAGACTACAGTAGCACTAGCTAGCTAGCTAGTAGTAGCAGTACCCAAAGTCACAATCATTACCTATCTGTTTCGCATCTGCTCGGAAGTACTGCTGCGTAGTAAGTGGTTAATTTCGCCGGTCACCATGCGAAGATTGCTTTGCTGGGGCACAAAAAACTTTTACTTTTTCATAGACATCTTTTACTTTTTCATAGACATCTCGCATAAAATCCTCTTTCTGACACAAAACACACACAACTCCAAAGTTCCTTCTAATTTCACAGAAGCTCAAACACCCAAAATTAAAGAACCATGAGCAACTCTACTACTACTACCGGTAGCGGCCAAGGCAGTCCTCTTCCCAGCACCTGGAGCCCTGGCGAGAAGGATGTGATTGTTGGTAAAGGTACGTTACACCAAGCGCAGCTACTAGCTAGAGCTACTAGCTCTGCCTGTTGTCAGCTTTTATATCCCTATGATTGATATCTCACCCACTCTTTCCTCTCCAAACATGCCCTTTATCAACACAGGCAAGAAATATTTCAACCACAGTGGAAATATCATGCTCCGAACCTATGTCAGCTCCCTCTTGCAAGAATACTCGCAAGCCGATACCAAATTGGGCAAGTCGGAAATCATCAGCAACGTGGTCAAGCACGTGCAAAAGACCGGTCACTTTGTCAAGCGAGACGTCGCCGTCGGGGGCGGTGAAGGTGGAACGGGCCGCTGGGTCCCCGCTGAGTACCGACTCTGTCGCGAAAAATGCTCGCAGACGTTTCGGGATGCTCTTCACTTGAGCTACCGTTCCAGCCGTGTGGCCAAGAAAAACAAGCGTCGTGCGCTGGCCGCATTCCAAAGCACGACCTCCGTCAATACGATTGTGAGCAACAGCAGCCACTCCGCATCCTCCTTGTCCGGTGACGATGATACCGATGATGAGCAGGAAATGTTCACCACCATGCAGCCGCAGAACACCAGCAGCAGCAACAAGCGCAGGCGCGTGGATGCGATTTCGAGTCTCTATGACTGGAATGTTCCCTGCCTCTTTACCTCGGAGACCGCTCCGAAAAGCAGCAACAACGATACCAATCTCGTGTCCATTCTGGCGGAGCACTTTGCCGCCGACACGTCGGCCTCGATGATGGATGAAAATCCATTCGAGCCCACACCCTTGCCAGGCCTCACCTATGAGCAGGAACAGCAACGAAACACCTTGGCTCCGGCCTCGTTTTTTGAGGAGGATCCCTTTCTCATGGGAAGCATGCAACAGCAACAGTTTTCGTCGACGACCATGAACCCGGATGGTTTCCCCAACTTGCGAGCTGCCTTTGCTGCATAAGAGCTGTGCTGCACGCAAGGCAGGGAGAATACGAGGGACTCTTTCAAAACGAAAATTACACAATTTATTGTACATAGACATTAATAAACAACTTAAACGGTTGATCACCAAGTAGACTATTGTAGTGCGCTGGTCATGTTGTTAGATCATTCTTGACGAAATCAAAGAGTCCTTCCGTCGAAGTAGCCGAATCTCATTATTAGATGGCCAAAGATACTGAGTACATGACAAGCTTCTAGGTTGTTTCAAATGCTTATGCTCTTTATCACACTTAGAAGGATGCCTTGTCACCATGTAGTAATTGGCTATATGAATTGTAGCCCATCCATTAGAATGTGGTTATGAATCAGACTCCTTCAAGAATCTGAAACTAACATCACAGAGCTTTATGCTCCACAGCATGCTATTTATCTGACCAGCTAGATCACTTCAGAAGCTCATGTTTGAGTCCATTGCATAAAAGGAATGTCTCTTTCAAAAGTGTCTTTTGTTGGGCCACAAAAAGGAAACTTGGATGGTTCAGTTCCTTTGTGGCCCTTGTGACACTCCCCAAGGCCAATTTTGAGTGTGAAAGTTTTTTCCTCAAATGCTGATGTGATTTATGGTTCAACAAACAACTGATTTGCTAGAATTCAATCTTTCCCACTCTGAGACACACAAATGTGGAGATGCAAGGAAACTCCAAGGTTGACAATGATTGTGTCCATAAATGTTCACAATGATTGTGTCTATCAAATGCAATTGACAAGTCCTTTATTTGCTGCAAAGCTTTATGCAGAAGGCAAATGATTTCTAGTTTGGCATCTCCACCGCAACAACCTCGTTTGCAACTTGTTGGTCAGCCTGCTAGTTTCCCCATTCTGACAATGTTTTTCAATGCATCCCACAATTTTTAGACAAACACAAGACACCATCTTTTCTTTGCCTATGCTGCCATATCACAACTGCATTGTCTTATCCCAAAAGATGTCAGGAAACTGTTTGATTTAAGGTTTGTTGAATGCATTTCGTGCAATCTGCTTGTGAGTTAGTTAAACTAACAATTCTGCACATCTTCGTGAACAAGCATGAGGGTTTAAAAAATTGCAACTTTTTCATCAAGTCATCAAGTGTTGTCCTCTATGCACTCCAGATGGTGATGTTTTATTGAGAGTGCTTTGTCGGCCCATGACAAAGTCATCTGCATGCATTTCAAGTCATGCAATGTTTTTCCCAACAGAGCAATAAAAACCTAGAAATTCCTTTTTATATAATGCTTTTTTAAAGGAGCTTCTGGCCCATTCTGAGACTGAACCATTCTTGCCTTGAACATTGTTGGTACAGGAGTTGGGGGTGCATGGGCACGGGCAAATTTGAAAGCATCAGAGTGGGTCTCTGTCTGAACTGCTATCCCTCAACGACTGAAATTTAGTCCTGATGGTGACGTCTTGAGAATCTCCACGTCGGCTTTGGTTGGACATGGCGACGTCGTCATTGAAGAACGCTTTATCACCCTCATTTTTTCAGATTTCGTTTGTTGACCCACCTCTGGAACACTCATCGTGACAACTCACTGGGTCAACCACCAGACAATAACAACATCAAACGAAAGAGACAGAAAGTAACGGCAACGACTACAAAACCATGTGCCGTCCAAGTCACATCCAAGCCAGCGACGCTCCCGTCGTTGTGGCACCACAAAAGAAATTTGACGATGTGACCAAAGTCCCTTCGGGCTTGGAACGTTGCACGAAACTAGTACAACTTGGATTGGTGACGCTCTGTGCGATTTACGGAAGCGTCTATTACGTCAATCCCAGTATCCCTGTTGCCTCCAAGTACTGCCATGAGGGTGAAGAAGAACCCTGCCAACGCCCCGACTTGGTGGCCTACAAAGTAACGTCGCTTTTGGCCATGACACTCATGGGTCTCATGGGCGTTTACAATTGGCACTTCAACCCTCAACTAAAGCAACTTGCTCCCAACAACAACAACAAGACGGCTGCCACATCGGAAGATCGGTTGTTCGCGTACTTGTCAGCGGCCGATTATTGCAATGTGGTCATTTTGTCGTATCAAATTTGGGATTTGGTCCTCGCGTTCCAAATTCCTGAAAATTGGGATCCCCTCTTTTTGTTGCATCACGTCATGGCCATTATTACCGCGTACTGTGCCTTGGAATATCAAATGATGCCGTACTACTCGATTTACTACGGGGGATGCTCGGAGTTTTCGTCCATCTTTTTGATTTTGTTGGATAAAGATCAAATGTTTGTGGGATGCGTGGACGAAAAGTGGTTGTTGGTCTTTCAAGGCATGTTCTTTTTGACCTTTAGTTATTATCGCATTTTTGGATGGATCTCCCATAGCGTTCCACTGTTTAAGGATTGTGATGCTGTGCTCAAATCAGGAAGTCTGGAACAACATCGACCTGGCAAGACATTTGTGTTGAGACTGTTTCTGGGATTGGATGTCGTGTTGGGACTACTGCAATGCTATTGGTATTCGGAAATCCTCAAGGCTGTCTTCGCCATTGCGAGTTAGACTAGTTTTCGGCAGAAGGTAATGGAATCGATGTGTGTAGAGGCGGCTAGGCTAGTCTGTTTACAACGACAATCTGGTTTTCCAAACGGGGCAAGGCAAAGGAAGAGGTGCCGTGGGCATGAAACACTAGCTGTATACTGTGTTTACTCGCCGCCTTGTCTTGGGCCCCGACATTGGAACCATTATATGTTACTTTTTACATAATTTGACTCGGGACATCGAAGTTCGTCCTCGTGGAAACACAATTTGATCATTGGAAAAATTGGCTCGCGGGCCGAAAGGAGTGGCTTTGTTCTCTCGGCGTGACATACAAACACCTATACTTGTCCATGAAAACGGAGATCGCGCCAACAAAGGAACAGAGAAGAGCAGACTTTACTGAAAAGAGCTTACTACTGTATACATCTTGTGTAGAATCCAATGAATGTGAATGAGAATGATAAAACGACAGAAACCATTAATCATGACTGTAATACACCCTCTGCCTGTTGCTATTTCTATCTGAATCGCTGCTAGCCGCCTTCCTCTGCGACATCTATTTCCGCCTACCTCCTTGAAAGGACGCATCGCTGTTGCTATAACGTACTGGGTCTTTTGATATCACTATTTGAAACCGCCAACCTCTTCCGTTGTATCTTTGGATCTTTTACTGAAACGGCAGTACCTCTGTCAGAGTAGCCCATTAGTTCGAACAAGCACTACTGTTACCAGTTGCCATCAAAATGGCCAAAAGGCAAGCTCCAGCATTGCATTTCCACAGAGCATGTTTTGTCAGACCACAACAACTGAGGCGACTGGGCGAGCAAGGCCATGAGCAAGGCCATGCTGGCATGGCAGGTATCACCCTTCCTTCCAATCAGTTTTCCGTTGGTACTGGGACAAGGTACCAAGTAGTCCCCAAACCTGATACCATACGTTTGCTTAGGCCGCATTTAGCCCCTTCGCCATTTTTTATGGTAAATACTACCTTTAACCCTAAAAAACGTATCTTCTTAAGAAAGTTTATTTGCCCCCAACTAGTCAAGTGGGGTCTATCCAAATTTTATTGACAAAAGGGACTCCAAAAAGTGACTAAAAATGGCGTGGTTGTATGTATGTATGTATGTCACATAAGGGAAGGTGCCCCTGGGACAGTGTTGAATTAGAAAAAGGTGCCAGTGAGACAGTGCTCACATAAGAAAAGGTGCCAGTGAGACAGTGCTTAAATGTGGAAAGGTGTCAGTCATGAGTCAGACAGGAGTTCTCAAAAATGTTGGGGGCCTACCACATCAGTGGCTTCCAGTATGTTCCCAGTAATTTTTATCAAGAGCAGTCTTGCAATACTTCCGCCAGCAAATAGCTTCCGTATTTCATGCTGGCTCATTTTATGACTGTCTCATTTATTCATGCCGTGGATGGAGAATGCAGGATAGTTCTTCAAACGACATTGAACACTCGAATAAAACTGACGGCGTGGATGGATGATGGCAAATATAATTCTTCAAACGATATTCAAGGCTCGAATAAAACTGACGTAAGCAAGGCTAGGATGCTGTATCCAAGTCTCAAACCTCTTAGCACAACGACGATCTTCTTCAAAACGAACGTACGAACTCGTATCTGCAGCTCATTCGATGAGTTGTTTATCCTATGCGTCCGACCATCTTCATAAAAGAAACTGAGAATTTACATCTGCAGTTCAGTCTGGGATGAGTTATTGATCTTACTTGCTTCCGCAGCTCAGTCTGGGTATCAGATTTTACAGCAGTAAGCGCCGACACTAAAATCTTACTTGCTTCTGTAGTTCAGTCTGGGATTGCAATTAATGGAGTATTAGGTTTTACAGCACCCATCAACGACAGCAAAGATTCGCATCATGCCTTCACATCAACCGCGGCAATTGAGATTCGAACCGCGCAGTGGACTGAGTTGATCCAAAGCACCCGCAGACATGTATTCGAGTGGTGCATTCGAAACCGAACAACTTTTCTCTCAAATTCTTTTCTCACAAATCTTTTCTCGAAAAAGCATAACGCCAATTTTTTCAAGAGAGTCGATACTTTCGTTCAACAGTAATCATGAAGATCTCGATCTGTTTCATTTCTGCTTTCTTCTTGGTCGTTTTGGTTGGTCCTCTCCATGCCGCTGGCAATGGTGGTCTCCGTGAGCTTCAGAATAATCCTACTGACTGTTGCAAAACTACCCCTGTTTCTTGTACCGGTGCATATGTTTGTACTAGCGGTAACGGTTGTTTTGCTGCCACGGCGAAGGTTCAAGTCTTGAACAAGGGAGAGGTTGCTATGAAGGACCTTACGATTGGCGATCAGGTACTTACAAGCAGCGCCGCGTATGAACCAGTTTATGCCTTGGGCCATGATAACCCCACCAAGAAGGCTGAGTTCCTCAAGATCCATACCACTGCAGAGGCTCACCCTCTTGAAATTACCGACCGTCACTTGCTTTTTGTCGAGGGAAAAGCTAATCCCGTGAGAGCTGATTCCATCAAAGTTGGCGACGTTCTTCGTGGCAACCACGACACTCAGGTCACTGTAAGCAAGATCCAGACTGTAACTCGAAGTGATGGTATTTATGCTCCTCTGACTCCTTCCGGGAGCATCATGGTGGATGGCATTCAAGCTTCAACCTATGTGGCCCTCCAAACGAAAGGCGGCAATGAGTATCCGGAGTTTGTTAATGGCGTGACCCTGCCCGTTTCTCAGCACTTCGGAATCCACATGGGTTCCTCAATCTTTCGTATGATGTGCATGGGTGTGTCTAGTTCATTCTGTGCTTCTCACGACGACGACGGCCTCTTGTGGTGGGCTGGATATGGAATGCGCCTTGCTGAGTACTTGGAAGAAACGAGCGTTTTCACCCAGCTGATCGCGTTGGTCTTGGCCTTGGCTTGTGCTGCGCCTATTTTTGCCATGGAAGTTTTGTTTGGCGCTCGTTATGCGCCTCTCATCATGGCAGCCGGTTTCATTGGTCTTGTGGTTTCTAAGAAGCACGGCATCAGTCTCGGTTTTGGTAAGAAAGTCAAGACGGTTTGAACGATAGAAGAAGGGCCATGTCTCAGATTCGGGCTTTGTCGGTCATGTTCGGTATAATAATGTTTCTCGCCTGATGTGAATTCTTGGGACTGAAGGAGGTAGATTATTTTGCAGTAGCTCATGTAAGGTCAAATACAAATAAAACTTTCCAAACAGAATTGCGTTGGTTTCCAAAGTGCTGAGCAAATTGCAGTACTACTAACTGGGCAATTACTTCGAGTCAGTAGATAGTAGAAAGGTTCGTAAGAAGCCCAGCGTGTTCATTATGGTTGCCCCTTAATTCCTCGAACGCCTTTGCTTGGGGTTGAATAGGGTCGAGAGCAACCATAGGTACGACGTAGGTACCGTAGTTAAGTAGCTATCTAAAATATCTAGTAGTAGGTCTAGTATGCCGCCGCGACATAGCTGGCTCTACGTAGTGAGTGATAGTGACTCAAGGAACTCGTTGCTAAAACGTCAGCCTTTCGTAGTCATTCGAATTTAAATTCTCACCCGTCCCTATCCGTAGAAAATAGAACTTCAAGTTCCATTTCTTACGGATCGTGACTCAATCTATAATTAGTTGAGTCCCTATCCGTAGAAAATAGAACTTCAAATCAAAGTTCCATGTCCTGCGGATCGTGACCCAATCTGTCATGAGTTGGCCCTGCCCTACTTGCTTGGCCATCCTTAATAAGGCAGTGATCTGATTGGTGGAGAGCGTGTCCGGTACTCAATGTTAGGTGCGAGAATTAAGGTGCGACATGACATCGCATTTAAGCAAAAGATCAAGTTGATCCCTAACATTCATGACCAAACAACTCTTCATTGCAAAATTGCAAAATTCCATGCATCTAAACCGACAATGACGTCTAATGACTCCCATCGGAAACGCCACAAGTAGCCCCACAACAACAAACAACTAGTCAGCCAACAAGCCAACATGTTGCCGGACACAACACATGTCGTTAATGAGCAGCGGCAGCAGCCGTTGTCAACTTTGGACCAAAACACCATGGGACCCCAGAGTCAAAATCGTTTGACACTTGTGGCTAGAACCCATCAGATGCAAGGCAGCAGCCACAAGAAGAGGAAGAAAGGAGGACAACTCACGCTGTTTGGTGGCAATGCATTTGATCCGGAAAGCGATTGCGAGGTGTGCAAGGGCCGGCTAGGTGGGAGGATTGTTCACCGAGCACATCACAAACTCTGCCCAAACAACAGGAGAACAAAGGGCATGACATCAGAGGAAACCCTGAAGCAAATCAAAAACGATGAAGCACTCAAAAAGCACTTCAACACTCCTCTAACGGCAGAGGAGAAAGCCAGTTCACGTTGCCTAAGCAAGGACGCGGGCGATGCTTTTTTTGCTGCAAGACAGCCAACCACCATCGCCAAAACCATGAAGTCGCCACCACCAACAACTACAACTACAACAACTACAACAACAAACACTGTTTCTTTTTGCCGCGAGGTGACGGCAAAGTTAAACCAACAATCGTTTGTGGATGGATGTTCACAAAATCGTGCACCACTTGCAATGTTGGCATTTGCCTCTGTTGTGGTAGAGAAAATTGTGAGAGACAAAACAAGAGTCTTCGATTTTTTTAAAGACTTGACCTTGGAAGCACCCCCCACCCAAGACATGTGTGACAATCCACATTGCCACTCCATCGTCGGCCAGCAGCTTCTTCTAGTCGACTGGATCAAGACACATGGGTTTGAAATTAAATGTCCTGGCTGTGATGTTGGGAGCCTTGTCAATGACAGGACCAATTTTTCAAAAAACAAAGTGCTCTTCCCAATGTTCAGAATCAATGGCCCACCCTCTTGGTGCATGGTCATGTCCATGACATGCGGATGCTGCCGGCGTTGGCATTGGGCGAATGATGCAGAGATGTTGACTCGCGTGCCTGCTTATGCGGCTGCATCGCATCCGGTGGAAATTAAACATGCCCTAGCCAAAAGCTGCCACATTGGAAGGGATGCTTCTCAAGTTTTTGATGAACTTGTGACAACATGTGGAAATGGTGACCTATGCAGCCGCTTGCTTTGCAACGCAGCAAACAGGGCACATCTGGAGCGTGTCAGCAGCTGTTGTTCGTGCCAAAACAAATGGCCTGGGTCTGTTGCTCAGAAGTGCATTGCTGACACAGAACATTTGCAAGCATGCCCACCACTTGGAGATGCTGTGAGAGACGCCTGCGATGAAGCTTCAAGCAGCAACAACACGCCTTGGAACACAAGCGATCATGACCGGCACGTGAGAGAAATTCAGGGAGTGAGCTGCAGCCGATTGTGCGCTGAAGACCACACACGTCAAGTCTGTAAGAATCATTTTAGGAGAAGACAACTTGGGGCAGTTGCTCTTTGGGATGTGGCCACGGAAACTGGCGAAATTGCGACCGCAGTCACAGTGCCGTCAACACAAACGCGACACCTGTCCCACGCTGCCATTCAGTTGTCAAAAAGGGATTGCTTCAACCCCAAAGCAATGCACAGCGATCGATGGCCTACGAAAACCGAATGCTGGTCGAAGGCATTTGGTGCAAACCTTGAAGGTCACTTGGGCCTCTTCCACTTTACCCAAAGGATCACAACGCTGCAGTCGACACCTGAG
>Ga0163148_10005550_pt1 | contig 12608 bp, 13 predicted proteins | sample OliLakLV19MP7P2_FD_148606 | JGI IMG/M metagenome (GOLD analysis project Ga0163148, IMG submission 148606) | Freshwater microbial mat bacterial communities from Lake Vanda, McMurdo Dry Valleys, Antarctica- Oligotrophic Lake LV.19.MP7.P2 | ecosystem: Environmental > Aquatic > Freshwater > Lake >... | reverse complement strand
GTTTGAACGAGGCCCGATGTGGATGGTAGCGCGCCGCGCTTGTCGAGGATTACACGCACCGGATTACGTCCGGGAACGTCGCGCACCGTTAACATTGGGTCGTCTGCAAGGGCAGTACCAATTCCAACGAGTACAGCATCGAACTCGGCGCGCAATGCGTGAACCCGCGCACGACTGCCAGTGCCCGTAATAGTATGACGTGTGCGACTTAGCGGCGCTGCAAAGCCATCGAGTGTCTGCGCCATTTTTAGAACAACGTACGGAGTATCGGTAGTAACATATTTTATAAACGTCCGGTTCATCCAGGCACAGGATGTTTCGCAAGTGCCAACATCAACGACAATACCTTGCTCCCGCAGCATTGCAATACCACGACCTGCCACAAGTGGAAACGGATCGATCATTCCAACAACTACGTGCCCGGCACCAGCAGCGATAAGTGCGTCGGCACAAGGCGGGGTTTTGTGAACGTGCGAACAGGGTTCGAGCGTGACGTATACAACCGCGTTGGGCGGAAGCGTTCGTGTGCCCGTATGCGACTCGAGAGCGTTGAGGGCAGCGACTTCGGCGTGCGCGCCTCCGAATTGTGCATGCCAGCCTTCGGCGATGTTCTCGTTGTTATCGACGATAACGCAGCCGACGCGTGGGTTCGGGCTTACCTGTCCCGTGCCCCGAAGGGCAAGGGACAAGGCATGGTTCATCCATCGTTCGTGGTCGGCTATCGAGGGGGCCACTGCAAGGTGGTGCGTGTGGTGTAAGAATTCGGACGTGCCGGTATGATGAACTCGACTTTGTAGTCGCCCGATTCAACAACGTTTTGTTGAAGGTCGTGTCCGTTCCACGATAGCGAGTACCGTTGCGACTGATTGGTCTGACGTGGTTCGACGGAGCCAACAACAGAAAGGAACGACATGCCAGCATCACTTCGCCAAACCACAACGCCTTTGGCGTCGACGATAATTACACGGAAGTTCTCCGACGACGGAAGGTACTCGCCTGGTGGTACATAAATACGTTTAGCAAGTGCACCAATCTCAAGCGTGGTGTCCGACGAAGTAGTAACAAATGGCGTCAGGAAAAGCGCCTCGGCAACAGAGTACGCGATGTTCTGCCGAAAGACCAAATGGTCGCTGGCTGTTAGTACACTAACATCGGCCACGGCAGATGTAGAAGCTTTCGCCGTTGGAGTATCCCATACAGCGTTACCGACCGACTGCGCCGCGCCGCCCCCGGGCGAGCCCGTGTGTTCAACCGAGAATGCAACGGTGTCGAGCAAGGCATCCTCGGATGTACCTATGGCAACATCGACGTAGCGAATGGCTGGCTCGCGTGTGCGAAGGTTTGCCGGACCGACAAAAGAAAGTTGAACGGTAGAGTCGCTAAGCTTGAATGCTTGGACATGAAAAATCGGTTTGTCGACGCGTAGACCACGTATCTGCCACGGACTCGAAAATGAGTTCTTCGTGCATGACGCTAGTGCAACCGTGCTTGCAATGAGTACGCCGACAACGAGGAGACGGCGGTCGATTCGTATTCCCATGGCACAAAGATACGGCGAGAGGCTCAGACGCTGTCGAGCGCGGCAAGCAATACTGCCGACAGTCTGGGTACGCTCGCAGTAGCCACATCCAATACCTCGTGGTGTGTAACGGACACATGTGTCGTATCGGTTGCCTTATTCGTAACGAGCGATATACCGAGCACCGCCATGTTCAACTGCGATGCAACTACTGCCTCTTGAACTGTCGACATGCCAACTACGTCGGCACCAATGCGGCGCAGCATGCGAATCTCTGCACGTGTCTCATAGCACGGCCCTGTTACTTGCGCATACACACCACTGCGAACGGCAATGCCACGCTCGATACACATCTGACTCGCGCGCTCGCGCCACGCGGCGTCAAAATGCCACGCGGCGTTAAACTGCCTTGCTGCTGTCGAAGGCGCCGCTGCTGTCGAAGGCGCCGCTGCTGTCGATGGCGCCGCTGCGTTACGTAATGAAGTCGGTGGCCGCTGCATGGTGAAATCGATGCCGTCGTGCAACAGCACAATGTCGCCAATGGACATCGACGGACTAAGCCCGCCGCATGCATTTGTAAGGATGAGATGTTTGCCACCGCACGACCTGGCCAAGCGCACGAGTGAGCAGGCCATTTCGGTGTCGTGTCCTTCATAGAGATGATAGCGCCCGAGGAACGCCCCCACAGCGCTCCCTCGGTACTGCACGACACGCAGCGTGGGATGATGTCCGTGCACCGTCGTCGGCGGCATCCCCGGAATCTCCGCATATGGTATTTCTTCTATCACGCGCAATGCTGCGGCATCGATTGCAGCGGCGTATCCCGAGCCGGCAACAATCCAAGTGGCGATGTTTAACCGAGAGAGCACATCAAGCATGTTGCCAAGATACACTGGCAAGCATACTGCCAACATACGGTCGCTATCTTTGCACATGATTAGAAGCATGACTGGGTACGGCAAGAGCGAATCGACGGTGCAGGGACTGCCTTGCTCTGTTGAAATACGTTGTGTAAACGCCCGATATCTCGAGCTTACAACGAGGCTGCCGAAGCATTTGGCAAATAAGGAACTCAACGTTCGCGAGACTGTGCGAGAGCACGTTTCACGAGGTACAATCTCTGTGTACGTGCGTGTTGAAGCCACCATTGCAAACGAAGAGGTGACGTTTAACGCCGATGCCGCGGAGCGAATTACGAAAGCACTGCGACAACTGCGGGACAAACTTCAGCTCGAAGGCGATGTATCGCTGGACACACTCATGAAGTTCGACGCTGTTACTGCACGTGTAGACGAAGACGCGGAACGGCCGGACGCCTGGCCCGAGCTGAAAGACGCCATCGTCGAAGCGCTTAAATCATTAAACGTGATGCGCGAAAAAGAGGGCTCGGAGCTCACCGCCGATTTCGACAATCGTATTGTTGCCATCGACACTGCACTCGCCGACATCGAAGTACGCTCCGCTGAACGCATTCCTCTCGAACGCACCAGACTGCGCGAACGCGTGCGTCAGTTGATGGAAGACACGCCCATCGACGATCAGCGCCTGCAACTTGAAATTGTACTGCTATCGGAAAAACTTGATGTCTCGGAAGAGTGCGTCAGACTTCGCAGTCACATGAAGTTCTTTCGTGAGTACATGAATGATGAGACCGCGGTCGGACGTAAACTGAACTTCCTGATGCAGGAAATGAATAGGGAAGTGAATACTATTGGCTCGAAGGCTAACGATCCGGAAATCGCACGCCTCGTAGTTGGTATGAAAGAAGAATTGGAACGTATGCGCGAACAAGTGCAGAATGTGGAATGAAGAAACAGCTCATTGTTCTTAGTGCGCCAAGCGGATCGGGTAAAACCACCGTCGCTCGCCATCTGCTTACGAAATTTCCTGCCCTGGAATTCAGCGTCAGCGCCACCACGCGCGGGATACGTCCGAACGAAGTCGGTGGCCGCGACTACCACTTCCTTACGCGCGAAGAATTCCGTGCCGCAATCGAACGCGGCGACCTCATCGAGTACGAAGAGATCTTTGGCAATTATTATGGCACTCTACGCTCACAGGTTCAGGCCGCAATTGACAGGGGCGCACACGTCGTCTTCGACGTCGATGTGAAGGGGGCTCTCTCGCTGCTGCATGCGTTCCCAGAGGACACACTACTCATATTTATTGCTCCGCCTTCGTTGGACGTGCTTGAGCAACGCCTGCGGGAACGTCACACCGAAACCAGCGATCAGATTGCGCTGCGAATGGCCCGCGCCGAAATGGAAATGGGGCATCGGGGAGAGTTTGCAGAAGTCATTGTGAACGACGTGTTAATCGAGACCCTGTCTCGCGCGGAAGCCATTGTGGCCGATGCCACAGAGGGTTCGCCAATCCAACAAGGTATGTTCGACAGCTAGCCTTCGTATTTTCGCGGTTCTATGAAGCAGACAACCGCAGGCACGGCAGCGAAGAAGAAATCAGCAACGGTATCGGCTGCCCAAATCACATATCTCGAAGATTACCGCCTGGCTGTAGAAAGCAGGCAGGCATCGCTTGTTGGACGTCGTGAAGTGCTCTCGGGCAAAGCGAAGTTCGGAATCTTCGGCGATGGCAAAGAACTGGGACAGCTTGCGATGGCACGCGCATTCCAGCCAGGCGACTGGCGCAGCGGCTATTACCGCGACCAGACGTTCATGTTCGCCATTGGCGAAAGCAGCGTAGAGAAGTTCTTCGCTCAGATCTATGCGCATACCGATGTCGTGGCTGAACCGGCGTCGGCTGGACGTTCTATGAACGGACACTTTGCGACCCGTTTCATTGATGAAGAGGGCAACTGGCTCGACCAGACTAAATCTCGGAACGTGTCGGCAGATGTTTCGCCCACGGGTTCGCAGATGCCGCGCCTTGTCGGTCTTGCTTATGCTTCGCGGTTATATCGCGACAATCAAGCATTGCATGTAATGACGAAGTTCTCTCGCAAAGGCAACGAAGTCGCCTTTGGCACCATTGGCAATGCCTCGTGCGCCGAGGGCATGTTTTGGGAATCGGTAAATGCTATCGGTGTTCTGAAGGCACCCGCCGTTATCTCTATTTGGGATGACGGTTATGGAATCTCTGTGCCGAACGAATTGCAGGTGACGAAGTCGAACGTCGGCGAGCTGTTGAGTGGATTTCAGCGTGTGGCAGGGTCTACGTCGGGATACGACGTACACGTAGTCTACGGCTGGGACTACCCGACGCTCATTGCTACATATGCTAAGGCAGCAGAGACAGCGCGCACAGAGCATGTGCCCCAGATTATTCACGTGATAGAAGTCACGCAGCCACAAGGCCACTCCACGTCGGGTTCGCACGAGCGTTACAAGTCGACAGAACGCATGGACTGGGAACGCGAGTACGATTGCATAGACCGATTCCGTCAGTTGATTATCGAAAAGGGCTTTGCAACTGCGGAAGAGTTAGACGTAATCGATAAAGAAGCAACTGAATCTGCGCGGCACGCACAGCGTCGTGCGTTCGAGGCATACACTACACCCATCCGATCAGAGTTAGCTGAAGCAACAGCAATACTCAACACCCTTTCAGCAAGTATTCAGGGCAATGGTAACGCAGGTCTTGCAAACGAAATTGCCGCACGATCGAGCGAACTCTCCGCCATTCGTGAACCGTTCCGCCGCGACATCATGGTCGCCGTGCACGCAGTGTTGCGTGCGTGCGCCTCGGTCGGTAGCCCCGTAAGCTCTGAGCCCCTTGCCAAGTGGTTCACACAATACCATGCTCGCATACAACCGTTGTACGCGTCGCATTTGTTCTGCGAAGATCACGACGGGTCAGCACTCAACATCGCAGGGTCAGCACCGCGCTACAGCGAAGACGCGCCTTCGGTGAATGGTTCTGAACTCATCAACGCCTTTTTCAAAACAGCATTCAGTCGTGACAAGCGCATTGTTGCGTTTGGTGAAGACACCGGAAAACTCGGCGATGTGAATCAGGGAATGGCCGGACTTCAGGCGGAGTTTGGCGAAGTGCGCATTATGGACACCGGCATTCGTGAATGCACAATACTCGGGCAAGCCATTGGTATGGCAATGCGCGGCCTGCGTCCGATTGCCGAAATCCAATACCTCGACTACGTTCTATACGCCTTGCAACTTATGAGCGACGATCTGGCGACGGTGCATTGGCGCACCAAGGGCGGACAAAAAGCGCCCGTTATCGTTCGCACGCGCGGCCATCGCCTAGAAGGTATTTGGCATAGTGGTTCACCGATGGCCGGTATCATCAACCTAGTCCGCGGTGTACACGTATGCGTCCCTCGCAACTTCACACAAGCAGCAGGAATGTATGCGACGCTACTAAAGGGCGACGACCCAGGACTTATTGTCGAAGTATTGAATGCCTATCGCCTAAAGGAGCGTCTGCCGTCGAACATTGGTGACTACACTGTCGAGTTAGGCGTGCCCGAAATTGTACGCACCGGTACCGACATTACGCTCGTCACATACGGCGCGAGTGTTCGCGTTGCGCTCGACGCATCAGCGATGCTAGAAAAGTTTGGTATCGAAGTCGAAGTTGTTGATGTGCAGACATTGCTACCATTCGACCGCAAGCACGTAATCGTTGAATCGCTTAAGAAGACGAATCGCTTAATGGTGATGGACGAAGACGTACCAGGGGGCACGTCGTCGTACATGATGCGTCACATTCTCGAAGAGCAGAACGGATATCGTTACCTCGACTCATCACCACGCACACTTACGGCCGCCGAACACCGTCCGGCCTACGGCACAGATGGCAACTACTGGTCGAAGCCCGAAGCCGAGCACGTCTTTGATGCTGCCTATGCAATTATGCACGAAGCAGAACCAACGAAGTATAAACTAATTTACTAAAAATTGTACATGCTTTTCGGACGTCTAACCATCCTCGCCATCGTTGTTGCAGCCATGTCTATGCCTGTGTACGCGACGAACCCGGCCACAATGACGAAGGGTCTAAAGGTGTACCTGGAGTATTGTAAAACCTGTCATCAGGCGAATGGGCAGGGTACCCCCGGCGTATATCCTCCGTTAGCAAACAGCGACTACATTCGAAACATGCCGAAGAAGACCCTTATCCAAGAAGTTGTGAATGGCAAGCACGGAAAAGTTGTCGTGAACGGAAAAACGTACAATGGTGTGATGGCGCCCCTTCCCAAAAAGTATACCTGCGAAGACATTGCCAACGTGCTTACATATGTGTTCTCAAGCTTTGGCAACAACAAGGGTGCCGTTACCGTGGCAGAAGTAAGGAAAGCGTGTCCAAAGCGGTAATGCCTCCCGAACAAACGCTCTTGCTCCTGCGCTACATGATAATGGCCCGCGAGTTCGATGCTGCCATGTTACGCTTGTACCGACAGGGTAAAGCATTTGGCGGTGTGTATTCGCAGCTTGGGAATGAGGCCACCAGCGTTGGCTCTGCATACGCCCTCGATCCGAAACGCGATGTGTTGTTTCCGATGCATAGAAATATCGGCGCACACTTTGTGTTCGGACAGAATCTTGATCAACTGATGGTAAATCATCTGGCCCGTGAAGGCAGCCAGATGCGCGGTACCGATGGTACTGGGCACTATGCCGATGAAACGCTTCGGATTTACGGCAACGTGAGTCACCTAGGCGCAATGATTCCGGTTGCTGCCGGCTTTGTACTCGCATCACGTATGCGTGGCGAAGACTGCGTAGCAATGACCTACATCGGGGACGGTGGAGCTCAGGTTGGCGAAGTACACGAGGCATTGAATTTTGCATCTGTACATAAGCTGCCACTCGTTCTCATCATCGAAAACAATCAGTACGCATACTCGACGCCGAACTCTCTTGAGTTTGCCTGCGCCAAACTTTCCGATCGCGCGCTCGGCTATGGTATTCATGGTGAAACAATCGATGGCACAAATGTCGAGACTGTGTACGAAGCATGCTCACGCGCCGTACAGCGGGCACGCGCCGGTGAAGGTCCGTCGATTATCGAAACGATAACGATGCGCCTGCGCGGTCACGCAGAGCACGACGACTTTGCGTACGTGCCGAAAGAGATGCTCGCCGAATGGACAGCGAAGGATCCGGTAGAGACCTACATAAAGACCCTTATCAAACGTGGCGCAATTACCGAGGACGATGTACAAGCGCTGAAGAAGGGAACACTCGCAGATATGATTCAAGCAATAGATCGTGCTCTCGAGCGACCGTGGCCTGCTGCAGAAGAAGGTTTCCGCAACGTATTCATCGAAGGCTGAGGCACGCGCATGGCAGTGATGACATATCTCGAAGCCATTGCCGATGCTATGCGTGTTGAAATGCGCAAAGACAAATCGGTCTTTATGATTGGCGAGGACATCGGCGCGTACGGCGGTGCGTTTAAGCTTACGAAGGGCTTCCTGGAAGAATTCGGCAGCGAGCGTGTAATGGACGCACCCATTTCAGAGTCGGCAATCATTGGTGCGGGCATCGGTGCAGCGCTAAATGGTATGCGACCGATTGTCGAAATGCAGTTCATGGATTTCGTGACCAACGGCTTTAACCAGCTCGTGACCGTTGCTGGTACGACAGCGTACCGATGGGGAATTGGCTTGCCACTTGTCGTGCGAGGTCCGTCTGGCGGCGGCGTAGGCGCCAACCCCTTCCACTCGCGCAATTCAGAGGCGTGGTTTGCGCATTCCACCGGACTCAAAGTGGTATGCCCCGCATTTCCCGCTGATGCTAAGGGGCTGCTCACCGCGGCTATTCGCGACAACAACCCCGTGGTCTTCTATGAGCATAAGGGGCTCTACCGAAAGATTAAAGAGGAAGTCCCCGAGGGCGAATACGTTGTCCCCCTCGGCCTAGCGCGGGTCGTTCGAGAAGGCAAATCGGTAAGCGTGATAACCTACGGCAGTGCTGTACACATGAGCCTTCAGGCCGCTGAGACCCTTGCACAAGAGGGCATTGACGTTGAAGTTGTGGATATTCGGACACTGGTGCCCTTTGATGAAGAAACGGTGCTAGAGTCCGTAAGGAAGACAGGGCGCGTAGTTGTAGCGCACGAAGCTGTGTTAACGGCCGGTTTCGGTGGGGAAATAGCGGCTCGCATCGCGGATAAGGCCTTTAAATACCTCGATGCACCAGTCAAGCGGGTGGCTTCCTTCGACAGTCCGACACCGTTTGCACCCACGCTCGAAAAGGCTGTCTTGCCCGATGCTGACAAGATAATGGTGGCCATTCGAGAAGTGTTCAGATTCTGAGCAGAATCTACTGTTGAAAAATTGCAAGGGTTACGACCGACTCGTTGCGTATTTTTGTAGTCAGAAAATCTAGTAACCCCGCATCGCAAGGCGTTTTACGTATGTCTAAGGTCCAATTCCGCATTACTTATTCGATTCCCGACGGTAAGCGTCCAGAATACCTCCAAGCAGTTTCAAAGCTTCGCGAATACTATGGTGACGCAGGCGTGGAGTACGGCGTTTTCGAGTCCAAGGGTCGACACAATCATTTCCAGGAAGTCTATGTGTATCCATCGCAAGAAGCGTATGATGCATCCGACGATCCTGAAACAATTACAGAGATTTCCGGTGCGATTGATAAGATCTATTCGCTTGCGAAGGACATCAACTATGATGTCGCTACACAAGTCGACTAGTCATCGTCCCATGACTGTGTATTTTTTTCTAAAGGGAGCCCGTGTGGCTCCCTTTAGCGTTGTGTAGGAACTGTGTGGCAAACGTCGATAACATCGTCAGAAAAATCCTCTATGCTCCCGCGCGACTTTGGCTGCGGCGCAAGCCCCTTTCTTTGCCCCTTAATCCAGCCAGCATTCGCAAAGTTTTGTTGGTGCGCACCGATGCAATCGGCGACATGATCGTTACGACGCCCATGTTGGAATTATTAAAGAAGAGGCTAAACGCCACGATCGATGTTGTGGCAAGTCCGGCCAATGCCATTCTCGTCCAAGACGATCCGCGCGTCCGCAATACGTTTGTTTTCGACGGTAGCATTACGTCGCTACTACAAGTGCGCCGCTCCACCCGCCGAGAGCGTTACGATCTGGTGATTGCGTTGGTAATGCATAAAACAACGCGGGGCGGACTGTATGCAAACCTGTGGGCTGGACGTTCCGCGGTGACGGCAACGTTTGCGCACCAGAGCAGAAAGCGAGCGTATGGCACATGGTTCAGCGCGCAAGTCGACGTGGACTTCGGTACCACGACGATGGCCGATATGCAAATACAGATGCTGAACCAGCTGTTCGGCTGGCACGTTGACCCAAGCGCCACGCTACTGTCACTGCATCTGCCTGAAACTGCAGAGGTGGAATGGAAGGGGCGACCTCGCATTGTTCTCAACCTCTCATCGGGTAAGTCCTATCGGATGTGGTCGGCCGAGCGCAACGCCCAATGCATTGAATTGCTGCACGAGAAATTTACCGAAGCGCACATCATGATCATGGCTCACGGCGAGCAGAAAGCAATGGCCCATGCGCTTGTTCGCAAGTATGCAGGCTTTGCCGATCTGCTACCTGAAACGTCCGACGTGCGCTACGCAATTGCATCCATGCGCGGTGCAGATGTTGTTATAACGCCCGACACCTCTATGGTACACGGTGCTGCCGCGCTCGGCATCCCGGTCGTCGGAATGTTCTCGCACAAGACGTCGTTTTTAAATCAGTGGATGCCGCATGGGGTGCCGTATAGGGCGTTGATTGCCGAGGGGCGTGAAGACATCGAAACGATCGAACCATCACTTGTGGTAGAAGCAGTTGCCGAGGTGTTGTCCGCATGAACATTGGATACGATGCAAGCGGCATTCTTGGTCAGGGTGGCATTGAACGCTACGCACGCGAACTCATGCGACACGTTGTGCAGCTCGACACGAAGAACACGTATGTCGTGCTAACACGCACGCGCTGTATATCCGAAATCGAAGCACTGGTGGCGAAGGGGCATAATGTTGATGTGCGTGCCGGGTTCTACAACGACTTAATGCTCGGACCACAACTCAGCACCATTACGCAGCAACTGCAACGGAGACAGTGGCGACGTATGATGTCCGACGTCGATCTCGTTCACCTCACCAATCACTGGCGTTGGCGTCCACCGATGAAACGTTACGTCATCACCGCCCACGATCTCTTCCCGCTGGTTATGGATGATCTCTCCGACGCGCAGTTCAGACCACGCTTTGCGGGCTTCATCGACGCACTCGCTCCGAACGCAGCAATGATTCTCACACCATCGGACTACGTAGCACAGACAATTGCAGATCGCTATCCAAAGCAGGCCTCGCGCATACGCACAACGCCACTCGCGGCGGGTGAAGCATTCAAGCCAACGCCGGCAACCGCCGAGCTGCTTGCACGCGCGGGAGTTGCCCACGATGAACGGTATCTGTTGTTTGTTGGTCGTGCCGACGACAGAAAAAACATCGACCGGATGATGCAGGCATTTCTTAGTATATCCGAAGCGCAACGTTCGGGTGTGCGATTTGTACTCGCCCTAAGCGGACTTCGAGAAGCGATTGCGGCGTTTAAAACGAGAAATGCAACGTCGCTGCAGAACCCTGCAATGCGCATCATCCACGATCTAACCACTGCAGATATCGCAATGCTCCTTACAAACGCTATAGGCCTTGCGTTCGCCACGCTGGCCGAGGGCTTCGGCCTACCCGTGCTCGAAGCCATGCAATGTGGATGTCCCGTGCTTACCTCCAACACCACATCGCTGCCCGAAGTGGCGGGCGACGCAGCGTTGCTTGTTGACCCGTATGATGTAGAAGCCATACGACATGCAATGCTCCGCATGATTGAAGACGAAGCGCTATGCGCCGATCTTCGGACAAGGGGCTTCGAACGGGTCAAGCAGTTCTCATGGGAAAACACAGCGCGGCTCTCGATTCGCGCGTACGAAGAGGCCATGGTATGAGCGATGCAAGATCACGTGACCGTGTTGCTGTAGATATCCCACCATTGCATGATGTCCGCATACTGCTTTTAGAAGTTGGTGGCTCGCACTCGGAAGTGCTTCTGTCATGGTATCGCGACCTAAGGGCACTGGGTGCGCACGTATACGTGGCGTGTCCCGCAAACATGTGGAAGCACCTCGACCTAACTGATGCAGCAGGATGGCTGGAGACGGGCGGGCAAAGTGGATTGAATGGACACATCAGTACGATGCTTGGGGTTCGTCGTTTTGTAAAAACGATGAATATCACCCACGTTATACTCAACACTGCAACGGGGACCAAGGTGCGCGATATCGCACTTTTTCTGCCGAAGCGCTGTACTGTAGTCGGCACGTTGCACAACGCAGAGAAGCTCATCCGAAGTTTTAATCAGAGCGTAACCACGCGCAATGTCGACGTTTACGCAGTGCTTGGTCCGCACGTCGCCGACGCAATCCCGCCCTCGTGTACGGTACCAGTCGTTGTTGTGCCTGCAACGGCGCCAGACGCACAATACGCCGAACGAGCACGCGACAAATCGCGTTTCAGTGCCGAGGCCTCGAGCAAACCGCTTCGTGTAGTGATTGCTGGTGGAATTAATTGGCGACGCCGTGATTATGATTCACTCTTTGCGCAGAACGGATTTGAACGAATCGGAGACAACGTCCAGATCGTATTGGCGGGAGGTCCGGACGAAGAAGACAAGCCTCGCCTTAAAGCAATGCTCGACATGGCACGTCGGGACATGTTCGAACTGCACGACGGCTTCATTCCCCACGACACGTATGCTCGCATCATAAGTGAATCGGACATCGTGTTACCGCTTACACATCCGTCATCAAGAGATTACGACCGCTACGTTCAATACCAGATAACCGGCGCTATGAGCAACGCCTGGGCGTATGCGAAGCCACTGATGCTCGAACGTGGATTTGCCAAACATACTTCTCTCGCGTCATCCATTTTTTATGACGTCGCTGCGCTTCCCGACCTCATTCGTCGATTTGCCGAAGACCGGACATTACTCATACCGTACGCAGTCACACCAGACTTCGCCTCCGACGCTGTTCGACAGGCGGCGATTGTTGGCGTCATGCGCCAATGAGTTCTCCGTTCATCAAATCGGTCGAGTTGGCTGTTCGAAGGCAGTTCAATCG
>Ga0163148_10005549_pt1 | contig 12611 bp, 10 predicted proteins | sample OliLakLV19MP7P2_FD_148606 | JGI IMG/M metagenome (GOLD analysis project Ga0163148, IMG submission 148606) | Freshwater microbial mat bacterial communities from Lake Vanda, McMurdo Dry Valleys, Antarctica- Oligotrophic Lake LV.19.MP7.P2 | ecosystem: Environmental > Aquatic > Freshwater > Lake >... | reverse complement strand
CCCCGCCGGGAGGAGTGCACGATCTGCACCGCGGTGGCCCCCGACGCGGTCTTCACCATCCGCACGTAGGCCACGACCACCCACACTACGACCCCGCTTAGTGCACACATTCGAGCCCGCCGAGACACAGCACACCAGCTCAGACGCTCGCCGCCCTCATGATCATCAGATCGTGAGCAAAGTCAGGTATGACACGCCCCAGCCGATGCCGGAGGCCAGGTCGAAGCTGCGGCGCCGGAACAGCACCGCGTAGGACACGCCGATCAACTGGGCGATCACCAGATGCACGATCGGGCCGACGACGGGCGAGCGGGAGCCGACCAGGCCCGCGACGGTCGGGAGCGCGTTGACCAGCACCATGACCACCGTGAACACCAGCCTGCCGACCACGCCGGACAGCGCGCCGTAGCCGGTAGCACGCAGACCCCGACCGCCTGGCGACTCGACAAGCCGGGCCCTGACATCGTCGCCGAACAGCCAGCCACGCAGCCCGCCCAGCGCGCCGAGGACCAGCGCGGTACCGGCACCAAATGGGACGTAGGGAGACAACTGGGCGACGGCTGCCGTGACGGCGCCGGTCGACCAGTCCAACGTCCCGGTGCGCAGCTGCGTTCGCGGCCAGGCACGACAGTCGCACGGATCGCGTCCAGCAAACCTCCCAGATCGGAAACCCCGTCGGGAACCAGGGCCCGACGTCGCCGGTGTGGAGCGAGGCCGCGCCCGGTTCGCCTGTGGAGCGACGGTAGAACGACAGTGATCTCGCGCCCTGAGCACGTCAGTGCCGATCGCGATCATGGCTAGTGTCCTGCGCCAGTAGTTCGTTGAATAAGTCGTCCGAGTGAGGCCAGGATCTGGTCGGCGGATTTGGTCCAGATGAAGGGCTTGGGGTTTTCGTTCCAGGCTTTGACCCATTCGCGGATGTCTTTCTCAAGGGCCTGGACCGAGCGGTGGTCGCTGCGGACGAGCAGGTCGGCGGTGACGTAGGCGAAGAACCGTTCCACCTGATTGATCCAGGATGAGTACGTCGGTGTAAAGTGCATGTGGAACCGCGGGTGGGCCTGCAGCCACCTCACCACGGTGGGGTGCTTGTGGGTGCTGTAGTTGTCGCAGATCAGGTGGACCTGGAGGTCCGCGGGGACCTCGGCGTCGATCTTGGTCAGGAACTTCTTGAACTCGATGCTGCGATGACGCCGGTGAAGGCTGGAGATGACGGTGCCGTCGGCGATGTTGAACGCCGCGAACAGGCTGGTGGTGCCGTGCCGGACGTAGTCGTGGGTCCGCTTCTCTGGCATGCCGGGCATCATTGGGAACGCCGGTTGGGACCGGGCCAGCGCCTGCACCTGGCTTTTCTCGTCGACGCTGAGCACGATTGCTGCTTCGGGCGGGTCGAGGTAGAGCCCAATGACGTCATAGACCTTCTCCACAAAAAGTGGGTCATTGGACATCTTGAACCCGTCCGACCGGTGCGGCTTGAGGTCGAACGCCTTCCAGATCCGGCCGATCGTGGACGTGCTCAGCCCGCTGCGCTGGGCCATCTTCGCCCGGGACCAGTGCGTCGCGTTCGCCGGCACCGACTCCAACGTCGCGACCACGACGTTCTCGACCTGCTCAGCGGTGATGCTCGCCGGACGACCCGGGCGGGCGTCATCGCTCAGCCCATCCAAGCGATGCTCGACGAACCGCGCCCGCCACTTACCCACCGTCGCCTGCGAACACCCCAGCTCGGACGCGACCGTCTTGTTGTCAGACCCCGACGCGCAGGCCAGCACGATCCGAGACCGCAACGCCAACGCCTGCGAGGACTTACGTCGACGGGCCCACCGCTGGAGCTGTCCACGCTCCTCATCGGTCAGCTCCAGCACTGCCTTGGGACGTCCGCGAGGTGGCATAAGCCATCCTACTATTTATCCTACGAATTTACGGCGCGCGACACTAGTTCGGTGACAGCTGCGACACTGCCACAGGCCGCGCGGCCACAAGGACACGGCGCCTGGGAGCGTGTCCCGGCCGTTGAGACAGTCGGTGTCTTGCTGCTCTGGATGAGTGCCTTCCTGTTGGGCTGCTTGATCCAGGGCGGGGCTGATGTCGGTGACAGACCCGACTCGCGAGATGGTGCCCGGGCGCTATCAACTCCGGTTGCCGCCAGGCGTCGAGCTCGTGCGCGAAGTCATGCACAGCGGGGATTTCAGCCCGTCGGCCGAGCCGAGCTGCGCAGTTCGGCGGCGCGTTGGCGGACCGGTGCGATGGGTTTACTCGCCGACGCGCCGAGCGCCTGTACGCCGATTCGGGCGGCCTCTTCGACATCCTGTGGCGGTCGGTGAAAGCGCGTGAAAGCGGCTCTGGGGTGCGCTGGAAAGGGGCTCACCGGCAGGTTCGCCGCACTCCGGTCTCCCGCGGGATGGCCGGGGTCGCGGGTCTCACCGACGTGAGAAGTGACGATCAGGTGTCAGTGGCCGTGAGTGAGCGCGTCGCTACAGATGTCGTCCGGTGCGGGTCGGGGCTCCGGGATGACACGGCGCGCGGAGCGGCCGACGTCGTCGAAGTGGGGCCTTTCGGCGAGGGCGGGAAGGACGCTGATCACGGCTTCCACGGCCTGGGGCAGCCATTGGGTGCCAGCGTGTTCACGCAGGACGGCAATGGCGCGCTCCGGGCCCATGCCTTCGCGGTACTGGCGGGTGTGGGCCATGGCGTCGTAGGCGTCGCAGACGGAGATGATCGCGGCTTCGAGAGGGATCCGGTCTCCGGTCAGGCCGTCGGGGTAGCCGCCTCCGTCGGGGCGCTCGTGGTGGGCGCGCACCAGCACGGCGGCGTGGGCCAGGCCGGGCTCTGCGGACAGCAGCTCGAAGCCGATCGTGGTGTGGGTGCGGATCACCGCCGTCTCGTGCTCGTCCAGCCGCCCGGGCTTGGCGATGATCTGGAGGGGGATTTCGAGCTTACCCACGTCGTGCAGCAGGGCGGCCACACCGAGCGTGCGCAGGCGTGGGGCCGGCAGGCCGAGCGCCGTTCCGGCGCGGACCGCCAGCTCGCCGACTCTGACCACGTGGTCGCGAGTGATCTGGTCCTTTCGATCCAGATCCGCTACGAACCGGTGCACGAGCGGCGACAGGCCGAGCTCGAGTGAGGCCAACGGGTCGAAGGCCACCACGGGTTCCAGGATCTGCATGGTGGTCACACCGGCCCGGTAGCCCGCCAGCACGGCGGCAGTGGCGCCGAGGACCCCGACCACGTCGAAGAGATGGGCGACCCACCAGGCGACACCGAAGGCGCCTCCTGCGAACCAGATCAGGCCGGTGACGGCCAACATCACCAGGGATACCGACGCAGCCAAGCACGCCGGTCGCCGGCTGATCTGGTAGAGCGCCAGCTGACGCCAGGACAGGGCCAGCCCACCCGCTACCCCGGTGGCAGCCAGCAGGACCGTTGCCGGGGACCCGACGCTCGGGGCAGGAAGGGCGTCGGGTGCTGCCAGCATGAACGCGGCCAGCGCAGACCCGACACCCACCCAGCAGCCGGCGTAGGGCACGGCGTGCCGGGCGAGCCATCGAGAAGGGCGAGACGCCGGAGCCAACAGCGGGAAGCCAGCAGCCACGAACGCCGGCAGGGAGAGCAAAGCGGACGTCTCGACGGCATTGTTGGCCGGGAACAGAACTCCCGGAGCGGTCAGCCCGTGCACGAACCCGAAGCCGGACCCAACAGTAAGCGCCGTCCCGAGGATCGTGAGCTCGCTGATCCGGCTGCGGATGCCGACCAGGATCATCGTGGCACCACCGGCCCAACACCCTGCGGCAGCCGTGACCATCACGTAGAACAACAGGTGCGGCGTCCCGAACCGCCACTGTGCCAGGGGGCCGACGGCCCCCACACCTAGGACGCCAATCGCCAGCGCGCAGGTCGTCAACCAGATCGTCAGGCCGGCGTGGCGATGTGGCCCTGACGGTCGCATGTGCGCAGGCATCGACATCGAACCGTTCGCGCTTGAGGGTGGGGCCACCGGGACCCGGTGACGGGACCGCAGAACCGCACGTCGCGCCCCTCGCACCGCATACAGCGGAGGCAACAGCGACAATCCCAATTGCCCAAGCGGGAGGAGGCGGGTCTGACAGCGGGTCCGTGGTTTGGCTGAATGCCGAGTCGTAGATCCTGGTTCCTCCTCGCCTGGGCTGGCGGATTACCGGTGGTTCGGGTCAGGTGCCGAGGGCCTCTTCGATGCGGCGCAGCACAGCGGCTTGGCCGCCGTCGAGGCACTTGGCGTAGGTCCGCATGAGGACCTGGACACTGTGTCCTGCCCACTCCGCGACCTGCTTTGACGGCCACCCCGCCGTTCAGCCGGGTCGAGACCGCGGCGACCAGCGCACCATCCTGTGGCACCGAGATCCCCATCATCGTCGTGTCATGTGCGGAACCCTCCCCGGCCGCGCGGCCTTCCCGCGGCCGGAATACGCGTCCTGACGGCCGGGGTTGTCGTGGTGTGCAGCCGACCAGCAGAGCCGACGACCGCTGGGCGGCGTACATCGCCGAGTACCACGCCGGGAACCCGGGTATCACGGAGACCGCGTTCGAGCACGCCCGTGACGCCGCGCTCGGGACGCCCCACGACTGGCTGGCCGCCGTGCTCCCCGGTCGCGTCGGCGCGGTGCTGGACGTCGCTTGCGGCAGCGCACCGATGTTCGACCGGCTCGAGCACGATAGCTACCTCGGCGTCGACCTCAGCAGCGCCGAACTCGACCTGGCCCGGGCGCGCGGACGTGGCCCCGTCGTCATGGTTGACGCGCGCCGGCTGCCGTTGCCGGACGCCAGCGTCGACACCGTCGTGTGCTCGATGGGCCTCATGCTGGTGCAGCCGGTGGAGGACGCCGTCCAGGAGATCGCGCGCGTGCTCCGCCCTGGCGGCCGGTTCGCACTGCTGCTGCCGTCCCTGGGCCCGGTCGCGCTGCGCGACCTGCGCCCCATCGCAGCCCTGACGGCGGCCCTGCGCGGCCCCGGCGCGATGCCGCAGCGGCTCGGCGCCCGCCGCATCCGCACAGTCCTTGCCGCGGCCGGGCTCGCGGTGCAGGCGCAGCAGCGTCACCGATTCGCGTTCGCGTTGCGGGGCCCGGACGACGTCCGGCTCGCCGTCTCCGCGCTCTACACCCCGGGCCGCAGCGCCCGTCGGTTGAGACGGGCAGAGGACCGACTGTCGCGGTACGCCGGCGTCGACGGCGAGATCGGGCTGCCGCTGCTGCGGGTACTGGCCGTGCGGACCGGCGCCGTCGGCCGCGACTGACGCACTATCGGCAGCCGGGTCACGGACCTGCGCTGAGGCCCGCGGTCGGTGACCGCGGGTCTCAGCGGTGGCCCGCCCCGGAGGGCGGAGCCGCTCTCAGCAGATGGCAGTGACGTTCGCGCAGGTGGACGGCGAGCCGCCGCAGACGGTGTACGTGACGGTGAGCGGTCCCTTCACCCCTGTGTTGTGAATGAAGGTCTTGGAAGTGGTGCTGCCCGCGAAGAAGCCATTCATGAGGATCGTGTACGTCGTGGCCCCGCGCGGGCGGACTAAGCCCTGTCTCCTAGATCTTGGTTTCGAGTCCAGAGGATCAGCGAGGTCAGCAGGAGGCCACCGCGGTAGTTGCGGGCGAGGCGCACCGCCGCGACTTCGAGCAGGCCTGGAGCGAGCTGTGGCGCGTCGACGGCAACTTTCGGCGCCGAGCACGGCGCCTTCCTGGACAAGGCCGCCCGCTGGGTGCGACAGCGCGCCGACCGGCAGCTGCGGATCTACAAGAACGACTTCACCGACGGCCGCTGGGACCCACGGGCCGCCGACGGCGACTCCGGCCGGGCGATGGGCTGGGCGGTCAGCGTGCACCGGGGCACCGGGGCACCGGCCAACACTGTGCCGTGCACTCCACCGGGCTGGGCGGCCAGATCCACGCGCTGTCGATGTCCAAGAGCTATCCGCGCTCCCCCGCCGGACCAGAGCAGCCGCCGTGTCCTGCTGACACGACTGAAACATGACGCGCGAGAAGATGCCGCTGCTGTGCTTCGGCCACGCAGCAACGACGAGCCGGTTCGGCCGTCCGTAGGAGCCCGCGTCCCCTCAGTGAAAGACCAGTACCGGAGGCGCTGGGCAAGAAGAAGATCTCGGCGATTTCGCCATTGGCGGCTCGTAAGGTCCGTGAGGCAACCACCTGGGAACACCGCCCACGCTTTACCCATGCGCAACAGCGCTGACCAACCGAGTTCGTTGGGTCAGAACGGGTATCGAGCCGGGCCTCGTCGCTGCTCAAGCGGCGGATCAGGCGCAGTTGCTCCCGCTACTGGACTCGAACCAGTAACCTGCCGGTTAACAGCCGGCTGCTCTGCCAATTGAGCTAAGCGGGATCGGTGCGCGACGCGGTCCCCACCGCCGGGCGGGCACGTCGCTGGAGCAGCGTACAAGACGTATCGGCCCAGCAGGCGCCGACGGGCTGGTGTCAGGCGCCGACCGGATGCGCGTGCCGGATGACCGTGCCGTCGCGGAAGACCGTGCCGTCCTCGCACCGGGCCTCGACCTCTCCGCCGCCGAACTGCTCGGCATAGAGCTTGGCGTACAGCCCGTCTCGTTCGAGCAGTTCGGTGTGGGTGCCGCTCTCGACCAGCTGCCCGGCATCGATGACGTAGATGACGTCGGCGTTGAGCACCGTCGACAGCCGGTGCGCGATCGCGATCGTCGTCCGTCGGGTGGTCGCCCGCTCCAGCGCCTCCTGCACGAGTCGCTCCGAGACAGTGTCCAGCGCGCTCGTCGCCTCGTCGAGGATGAGGATCTTGGGGTCCTTGAGCAGCACGCGCGCGATCGCCAGCCGCTGCTTCTCCCCACCCGAGAGCCGGTAGCCGCGCTCACCGACCAGGGTGTCGTAGCCCTGCTCGAACGACACGATCCGGTCATGGATGTTGGCCGCCCGTGCCGCCGCCTCGACCTCGTCCCGGGACGCGTCCTGACGCGCGTACCGCAGGTTGTCGTAGATCGACGCGTGGAACAGGTATGTGTCCTGGGTGACCATGCCGATCGCGGCCGCCAGCGACTCCCGCGTCACCCCGCGCACGTCGTGGCCGTCCACCAGCACCTCGCCGCGCGTGGCGTCGTACAGGCGTGGTACCAGGTACGACGTCGTGGTCTTGCCCGAACCGCTCGGTCCGACGATGGCGCACAGCTGCCCGGGGGCGACCCGCAACGAGACGTCGCGCAGTGCCCACACCGGCTCCCCGGCCAAGGCGTCGCCGTTGGCCGTCGGCGACACGACGCCAACTGACGGCAGGCCGGCGTCGGTCGGGTAGCTGAACCAGACGCGCTCCAGCCGCACCTCCCCCGCGATGTCGGCGGGCAGCAGGGCCGCGCCGGGCGCGTCGACGATCGCCGGCCGCAGGTCCAGGTATTCGAAGATCCGCCGGAACAGCGCGAACGAGGTCTGCACATCCAACGACACCTGCAGCAACTGCACCGTCGGGAACAGCAGCCGCACCTGCAGGGTCGAGAACGCCACGATGGTGCCGGAGGTGATGTCCTGACCTGCCACGATGGCGAACCCGGCGACCAGGTAGACCAGCGCCGGCGTCACTCCGAGGAACGTCTGGACCACCGCGAAGAACCACTGCCCGGTCATCGCCTGCCGCACCTGCAGGTCGATCTGCTTGACGTTCTCGGCCCGGTAACGCCCGATCTCGGTGTCCTGCCGGTTGAACACCTTGGCCAGCAGCACCCCCGACACCGACAGCGCCTCCTCGGTGATCGAGGTCATGTCCGACAGCGACTCCTGGGTTCGCTTGGCGATCCGCTGCCGTACCCGGCCAACCCGCACCTGCAGCAGGATGAACAGCGGCAGCAGTGCCACCGAGACGATGGTCAGCTGCCACGACAGCAGCAGCATCGCGATCAGCGACGCCAGCACCGTCACGGAGTTGGTGAGGATCGACGAGGCGGTGTTGGACAGCACGTTGCTGACCCCGCCGACGTCGTTGGCCAACCGCGACTGGATCGCGCCGGTCTTGGTCGCAGTGAAGAACGCCAGCTCCATCCGCTGCAGGTGCTCGAACAATCGCGAGCGCAGATCGGCCATCACCCGCTGCCCCAGCAGCGTCGTCAGGTACGACTGCCCCACCCCGATCAGCGCCGAGACCAGCGGAATGACGATCATTCCGCCGACCAGTAGCGCGAGCAGCCGCAGGTCGACATCGCCGCCGTCGACCGGGAACAGCGCCCGGTCGAACACCGCCTGGGTGAGGAACGGGGTAATGACCCCGAGGCCGGACGTCACGAGGATGAGCGCGCCGATTCCCGTCATCTGACGGCGATACGGCAGGAACAGCCGCCACACCCGGGAACCCGTCGAGCGTTCGGCATCGGTCCTGGTGACGAGCACCGAGTCGGCCATGGTCGGCAAGCTTGTCACGCCCGGCGGACCGTCCAGGACCGGGCGGACGTCAGCGCTCGAGCGCCGCCGCTACCGTGTCACGCACCATGGACGAGCGCCCCCCGACCGCGGCGGACAACGGCGCCGAACCGACGCCCCGGGGTTCTCGACGGCGCACCGCGCTCTCCCTCGTCCTTCTCGTCGTGGTGGTCACGGCCTTCGCGCTGGCGCTGGCCGACCGCTGGCCCGACATCGCCGTCGCACTACGCGACCAGCGGCCCATCGTGCTGCTCGGCGCCCTGGCGCTGGCACTGATCGGGGTCTTCCAGAGTTTCCTGCTGTGGCGAGGCACGCTGGCGGTGCTGGGGTCCGACCTTCCGGTGCGCCCGGCGGCCCGGCTCTTCTTCGTCACCCAGCTGGGCAAGTACCTGCCCGGTGCGGTCTGGCCCGTGCTGGCGCAGATGCGATTGGGCCGGGATCTGGGCGTCCCCCGACAGCGGATGGGGCTGGCGTTCGTGTTGACCCTGGGACTCGCCACGCTGATCGGCGTCTTCGTCGGTCTCATGGCTCTACCAGCACTGTTGCGAGCCGAGGGCGCCGTCGTGCTGCTTGGCCTGCTCGCCTTGCCACTGCTCGGGCTGCTGCTCGTCCCCCGGGTGCTCAACACGCTGCTGGACACCGGCCTGCGCGTGATCCGCAGACCTCCCCTCGACACGCCGCTGACGAGCCGGGACATCACCCGCGGGGTCGGGTGGACGCTGGCGTTCTGGGTGGTCTACGGCGGCCATGTCTGGCTGCTCGCGGTCGGCCTTGGCGCCGACCCGCTGCCCGCACTGGCGGTGGCGATCGGCGGGTTTGCCATCGCGTTCTCGCTCGGGCCGTTGCTGGTTGTACTACCGGCCGGGGCAGGCGTTCGCGAGGCCGTCCTCATCCTGCTGCTGCACAGCGTGCTCCCGACCGCCGAGGCCACCGCCGTCGCACTCACCTCACGAGGCCTGCTGATGGCGACGGACGCGCTGCTGGCGCTCGGCTTCGGCCTGGCGCCTCGGCGACGGAACGAGGATCGGGCGGCCGCATTGCGCGGCCGGCTCACCTGATTGGGTCGGCTGATCGGGTCGGCTGGTCTGCTCAGCTGATCGGCTTGCGGCCGCGGGCGACCAGACCAGGGCCGGTGCCAGGGAAGGCCCGCTGCAGCGCGCGGAACGGGAGCATGCCGACCCGGGCGGCGGCCGCCGCCCACGGCGAGGCCGGCTGCAGCGTGCGGCCACTGGCATCGGAACGTTCGGCCATCGACGCCGCCTGCGTGTGCGGTGAGGCGAGCCGCCGACGGGCGACGGCGTTGCGCCCGGCCTCCAGCAGGTATCCCACCGGGGCACCGAAGTGCACCACCTCGATCTCGGTAAGTCCCGCCCGCGCCAGTCGACCCCGCAGCACTGCCGGGTCGTAGCGGCGGAAGTGCCCGACAAGCTCATCCGCCGGGCCGAACCGTCGTTGCCACGCAGGCGTGGACAGCAGCAGCCAGCCCCCCGGGCGCAGCCGCGCCACCCAGTCGGCGAGCGCCGCCATGTCGTCCTCGATGTGCTCGATCACCTCGAAGGCGACGACCACGTCGAAGTGCTCGCCGACCGCGACGGTGGAGAGGTCCCCCTGCCTGACCTCTCCCGCGCCGCCGGCCGCCGCGACCCGCCGCTGGGCCACCTCGGCGGAGACGGCGTCCGGCTCGACACCGACATAGCGGTAGCGCTGTGCCAGCCGGGCGCCGAAACCACCCTGCCCGCATCCGACCTCGAGCAGGTCGAGTGGGCCGGGTGGCAGCAGCCGCAATACCACGTCCCAGCGCAGCCACGCGTTCGGGCTCAGCGGTGGCAGTGGCGAATCGTTCACCATTGCCTCCCGGAAACGGCAGTGACCCGGTCCAGTAGCCCGGTCGTCACCGTAAGCGGTGTGAAAGACGTCTCGGCGAGCGCCCCTGCGGCCTTGCGGACGGCGGCGAGGTGGGATGGGTCGGCAGCCAGCGAGCTTAGTGCCGTGGCGAGCGCGACGGCGTCGCCAGGGGGGACCAGCACGGCCGCGGTGCCGAGCAACCGCCGCTGCGGCGGCGTGTCGGAGGTCACCAGCGCGCACCCCGCGGCCGCCCCCTGGAACACCTTGTTGGGCACCACCCGCAGCGCCTTCGGCCCGACGCCGAAGATGCCCAGGCATACGTCGTGCCCGGCCACCACGGCGGGCAACAGAACGGGGTCGACCCAATCGAGCCACGTCACACGGGTATTGCCTGCGGCCAATCGACGGGTCTCCTCCAGATCCTGCCCGGCACCGATCATGGTGACCTCGATCCGATGCGCCGGGGCGTCGGCCAGCGCCGCCAGGGCTGCACCGATGACGGGGGCACCCTGCAGCGGCGTATACAGCCCGTAGAAGACCACTCGCAGCGGCCCGGCCGGGTCGCCGGTGCTCGGGGGCGCCGCGCGGGCATCGAACCAGACCTCGGGCGCGCCGACCCCGACAACGAGGGCGCGTGGCCGATGGACCGCGGGCAGCGCCGCGCGATGCTCCTCGGTGTCGACCACGACGAGGTCGGCGCTGCGTAGCGCTGCTTCGTCCAGGGCACGCAGCAGACGGTGCCGAAGGCCAGGGGCGACACCCCGATCGGTGGCGGTGTCGCCGGCGCCGATCAGGTGGTCAAGGACCAGTGGCACCCGCCGGAACAGCCGACGAGCCAGCAGTACGTCGAAGTGCCCGAGGTAGCCGACCACGACGGCGTCGGGCCGTGCCGTGCCGCGGTAGCGCCGCGAGCGAACCACCAGCGAGGCCCAGCAGCGCAGCAGCCGCCACCCCAGCATCGGCAGCCGCCACGGTCGGCGAAGCATCGCCACCCGCGCCGCCGTCGACAGGCCGAGCGGCGTGTTGACCTCGTGCACCGCCGCCCCATGATCGCGCAACCCATCGCGCAGCACCGCTACCCGCGGGTGAGTCGAGGCGTCATACGTGCCGAAGAAGAGCACCCGAGTCACGCCGGGGGTCCTGACGTTTGCGGTGGCAGGCCCACCTGATCCCGGACGGCCGCCTCGGCCTCGGCAACGGCCGCCGCGACATCCGGCCCCCGCAGGTCCACCCCCCGAGCGGGGACCACCTGAATGAACGGCGACCCGTCGGCACCCCTGCGTGCGGCCACCCGCACCGTGCGCCGGCCGCTCAGCTCGACGGTCCGGCTGAGCAGCACACTGTGCTGCACCCGCTCACGCACCACCCGGGCGAAGCGCGTCCCCTGTCCGCGGCCCAGCAGCAGCGTCCGTTCCGAACCGTCGACGAGCACGGCCGACAGCACCCCCGACTCACCCTGCAGGCCGGCGGTGGCCACGTCCGTCCAGTCGATCGGGTCCACCGCCACACCCTCGACCGACTCGTCGTCGACGAGCACCAACCGGCTTCCCGTGGCCAGCGCCCAGCCGCCTGCGACGAGCTGTGCGGCGGCGAGCAGTCGCTCGCCCTTGCCCAGGGCGGCTCGCACCGACCGGGGCGGCGTCGCGCTCATGCGCCGGACGCCCGATCGCGCAGCGCACGCTGCCGAAGGTGAGCGATGTGCAGGTCGGCGCTGGCCTTGCGGTAGGTCTCGGCGTCCGAGGCGGGGTCGAGGCGGGTCAGCCGCCGGGTCAGGTCGATGACCAACTGTGTCACCTCCACCTCGGCGACCCGGGCGACGATCCCCCGGGTGTAACGGGCCAGCTCGGCCTCACCTGCCGGCAGGTCCATCACGGCGAGTTCCGTGACCAGGGGTGCCACCGCGCTCGGCACGAACTCCGAGATCGCCGCGACGACCTGGGCGCTGGTTCGGCCGGTGAGGCCACCCGAGACCTTGATCGCCTCGTGGATGGCGTGATGGGCGGGTGCTCCGAACGCGTGCTCGCCGAGTGCATCGACATCGGCGGCGACGAGTTCGGGGTATTGCAGGGCGCACGCCAGCGCCATCCGCTCGGCGGCCACGACCGGATCGAGCGGTGCGACGGCGACCCGCTGCCGACCGGGCCCGTCCGCCCCGCCCTCACGCCGGGTCCGGCCCTCGGCACCGGCCACCCGAGCCACCCGGGAGACGACGAACCGCTCGTCGAGGAAACCCGTCCAGCGGTCCAGCTGGACCGCGTACCGGTGACGCAGCGCGCTGTCCTTGATGGCCGCGACGATCGGGGCGGCGGCGTCCAGCGCTGCCAACCGGCCCTCCTCGGTCTCCAGATCGTGGTCGGTCAGCGC
>Ga0163148_10005535_pt1 | contig 12631 bp, 14 predicted proteins | sample OliLakLV19MP7P2_FD_148606 | JGI IMG/M metagenome (GOLD analysis project Ga0163148, IMG submission 148606) | Freshwater microbial mat bacterial communities from Lake Vanda, McMurdo Dry Valleys, Antarctica- Oligotrophic Lake LV.19.MP7.P2 | ecosystem: Environmental > Aquatic > Freshwater > Lake >... | reverse complement strand
GCACAACATTCACAATTGTATTACCCAATGTCTGAATCAGGATTTCAAGATTAGAAGATTAGCAGATTAGCAGGATTAGGTTAGAAGACTGTACCAATAAAAAAATCATGTAAATCCTTTAATCAATTTAATCATGGTTCAGACAAAAGCACATGTTGGGGAAATAAAGTAGAAACGGAAGAAGCAAAAGCAACAACGTTAACAATTGAATTACTCAATGTCCGAATCAGGATTTCAAGATTACCAAATTAGCAGGATTAGATTAATAGACAATACCAATAAAAAATCATGTAAATCCTTTAATCAATTTAATGATGGTTCAGACAAAAGCACATGGCGATGAAATAAAAGTGGAGACCGAGGAAGGAAAAGGAACAACATTTATCATTCAATTACCCATTTAAGTATGTTTCAAAGATACTTACATATTGTTTTTTTACTGACTTTGTCAATTCTTTGTATAGCACAAAAAAAACAATTGACTGATGCATCGGGAACTCAAAAAATTGATAGCCTAAAGCGCCAGATTTTACTGCAGAATAATGATTCTGGAAGGATAAATGTTATGAACAACATTGGTTTCTTTTACGCGACTTCAAATGCTGATTCTTCGGTAAAATATTACCAGGCCGCATTGGATATTGCCAGGCAAAGAGGTATTGCCTGGGGCGAAGCACGACTAATGGCAAGTTTAAGCGGAACATTGCGCCAGCAGGGAAAATTGACGGAAGCCCTTGACTTGCTTTTTAAGTCGATTAAAATTGCAAAAGATAATGATCTATCCTATGATTTAGCGAGAGCATACCGTAGAACAGGGGACGTATATTATGATTTAGAAAATTTCCCAAAAGCTGTAGAATATGCTTTGCGGGCAGTCAACATTGATGAACGAGAAGAAAATGAATCTAATGCTGCAATAGATCATTGGTCATTGAGTGATGCTTATGAGAAAATGAATAAATTGGATTCGGCGATTTTTCATTTAGATAAAGCTTTTACCCAAAACGATCTTTTGAAAAAATGGCGTCATTATTTTTATGAAATAAATGGAAATATACAAGCTAAAAAAGGAAAATATGAACAAGCACATAACAGTTATACAGAAGGGCTTAAGCTGGCTCGGCAAAACGACGATTTAGCAATCTCGTCTAAAATATGTGCAGACATGTCTGCTCTTTTTAAAAAACTTAATAGAAAAGATTCGGCAATCTTATATGCTTTAAAAGGATTTGACTATGCCCGGAAAGCCTCATTTAAAAAAGCAATTATAGATAACGGAATGCTGCTCGCTGAGTTATATGATTCAACCCAACCTGCAGCAGCACTTAAATATTTTAAAGTTGCTGCAGCTACTAAAGACAGTTTATTCGGTGTAAATAATATTCAGGTAATACAAAACCTTGTTGCAAGGGAAGACGCCAAACAAAAGGAACTGGAAGATGAGCGGTTATCTTATAGAAACAGGCTAAAATTATATGGCCTCATAGCAGGGTTAACAGTTCTTTTGATTATTGCTTTTATACTTTATCGTAATAACAAGCTAAAGCAAAAGGCAAATGTTGTGTTACATCAGCAAAATGAAAAGATAGAGAAAACCTTGTCTGAACTTAAATCCACTCAATCCCAACTCATCCAATCCGAAAAAATGGCTAGCCTTGGCGAGCTTACCGCAGGCATTGCCCATGAAATTCAAAACCCGTTAAACTTTGTAAATAATTTTAGTGAAGTGAGTGGCGAGTTGATAAAGGAAATGGTTGAAGAAGTTGATAAGGGAAATACAGAAGAAGTGAAGGCCATTGCCAATGACCTGGTACAAAACCTTAAAAAGATAAATCAACACGGCAAACGTGCCGATGCCATTGTAAAAGGCATGCTGCAACATAGCCGCAGCAGCACCGGTGTAAAAGAACCAACCGATATAAATGCTTTGTGTGATGAATATTTAAGATTAAGCTATCATGGCTTACGTGCAAAAGACAAATCTTTTAATGCAACGCTGAAAACTAATTTTGATAACAGCATTGGAAAAATAAACATCATACCACAGGATATTGGAAGGGTGGTTTTAAATTTAATCAACAATGCGTTTTATGCGGTTAACGAAAAAACCCTGTCGGCGGTTTCAACCCCGACAGCGGTTAAGTATGAACCAACAGTTTCAGTAAGCACAAACAAAATTGGTGATAGGGTGGAAATAAAAGTGAGTGATAACGGCAACGGCATTCCTCAAAAAATAGTTGATAAAATATTTCAACCATTCTTTACTACTAAGCCCACCGGGCAGGGAACGGGATTGGGATTGAGTTTGAGTTATGATATTGTAAAGGCGCATGGTGGCGAGTTGAAGGTGGAGACGAAGGAAGGGGAAGCCCGCCCAGATGACCCGGTCGGACGGGGAACAACATTTATTATTCAATTACCAATATAAAATTTTATGAGCAACATTAAATTATTTGAAAGCAAACAGGTTCGTTCTGTGTGGAATGAAACGGAACAAAAATGGTATTTCTCCATTATTGATGTGGTGGAAATTTTAAGCGGCAGTCCAAGACCAAGAAAGTATTGGAATGCTTTGAAAACAAAACTACAGCAGGAAGGAAGTGAACTGTCCCATAAATTGGGACAGTTGAAAATGGAAGCAGAAGATGGCAAGTTAAGACTCACCGATGTGGCCGATGTAGAACAACTCCTGCGCCTCATTCAATCCATCCCATCACCCAAAGCAGAACCCTTTAAACAATGGCTGGCAAAAGTAGGCTACGAACGTATGCAGGAAATTGCCGACCCATCACAAAGTCTTGACAGAGCAAGAGAAAACTGGCAGAAACTCGGCCGAAGTGAAAAATGGATACAACAGCGAATGACCGGCCAGGAAACAAGAAATAAACTCACCGATTACTGGAAGGATAGCGGTGTTAAAAAAGGAGATGAGTTTGCATTTCTTACAAATATCATTCATCAGGAATGGACAGGGCTTACCGTAAAAAAGCACAAAGACCTTAAAGGATTAAAAACACAAAACCTTCGTGACCACATGAGCGAAGCAGAGTTAATTTTTACAGCATTGGCTGAATTATCTACACGTCAAATTGCAGAAACCGACAAAGCAAAAGGTGTAACAGAAAATGCAGTAGCCGGAAAGAAAGGCGGAAAGATTGCTAAAGATGCAAGGCTTGCCTTGGAAGATAAAACAGGAAAGAAAGTAATTACAGGTGAAAACTTTTTACCGCCTGCTAAGGAAAATATAAGAATTTAAAAGAAATGAGTATTGTAATTCTTCAACCATTCTTTACCACCAAACCTACCGGGTAGGGAACAGGACTTGTACTGAGCCTGAGTTACGATATTATTAAAGCGCATGGAGGGGAAATAAAGGCGACAAAGGAAGGTGAGGGAACAACATTTATTATTTTATTACCCGTAACATAGATCATGGTAATCAATTGATCATAAAAATCATGGTTCAGACAATTTATGATATTGTAAAAGCGCATGGTGGGGAAATAAAAGTGGAGACAGAAGGTTGACGAAGGAAATCCCGATTCTTTCGGGAAAGGAGAAGCCCGCCCGGCTGAGCCCTTCGGACGGGGATGACCCCGGTCGGACGGGGGGAAGGTTCAATATTTATTATTCAATTACCAGCAAATAATTAATCAATGAAAGCAAAATCGATCAAAGGAAAATCAACAGAAGAAATTACATCTGCATTAGCTGAAAGCATGGAAGATGGTTTCAAACCTACACTGGCTATTGTGTTTTTGTCCATCAAACAAGACAGAGATGCAGTTTGTGCTCTATTAGATAAAGAAGGCATTGCCATTTTTGGAGCCACTACTTCCGGAGAATTTATCGATGCTGATATTGGCGAAGGAAGCTGTGTTATCATGTTACTTGATCTTAATCCAACGTATTTTAAAATAGTATTTCTCGAAACAGGTGAACATACTACACTTGAAAATGCTAAACAGCTTGGCATTGAAGGGAAAAACAAATTTCTCAATCCGGCATATCTTATTGCAACGGGCTGGTTACATATTGATGGGGAAAAGATTATAGAAGGTATAATGGAAGGATTTGGAAGAGATGTAACGGTATTTGGTGGCATGGCGGGTGACGATCTGATGCTGAAGGCCCCACTTGTGTTTACCAATAACGAAAGCAGTATAAAAGGCCTGGTGGCCATCATCATTGATGAGGATAAAATTGACGTAACCGGAATTGCCACCTGCGGATGGAAAGCAGTAGGCACTACCAAAACAGTAACTAAAAGCAGCGGCAATATTGTTTACACAATCGATGATAAACCTGCCCTTGATATGGTAATGAAATACCTGGGTGTAGATATTGACCTCGACTCGGGCAAAGATGTAGTGACACATATTGGTGCCTATTATCCCTTACAATTAGAACGTGAAAATGTAGCACCCGTAATGCGTACTGCTATGTTTGCCAATAAAGAAGACCGTTCATTGATTTGCGCCGGCAATGTACCACAGGGTTCAAAGGTTAGGTTTTCCCTGCCACCCGATTTTGATGCAATCGATAAAGTGGTGGAAGAGTGTACAGAAATAAAAAACGAAAAGCAGGAAGCAGCCGATGCAGTGATTATGTTTTCCTGCATCAGCAGGCTTTTATCTTTTGGTATCATGACCAGCCAGGAAATTGAACAGGTTATAAATGTATGGAATGCTCCCTTTGTTGGCTTTTTTAGCTACGGAGAATTTGGAAAATCAAAAACCGGTAAACATGAATTTCATAACAACACCTGTTGCGTGGTGGCATTAAAAGAAAAATAAATTCAAACAATTTTTAAAACAACAATAAAACTAAAAACTATGCAATTCAACTCAAAACACAAAGGTTTTCTACTAGCACTTATCGTTTCTGCTGGTCTATTATTTACAGCCTGTTCATCTGCAGAAAAAGGTGCAGCTAAACCTGATCCTGTTGAGGCCAATATTAAAATGTACACCCAGGTATGGGATGAAATTATGAATAAGGGAAAAATAGAAATGTTTAATGATTCTAATTTTACAACGGATGTGAGATTTAATATGAAACCGGCTGATGTGGTTGGTATTGATAGTGCCAGGGTATTTTATTCAAACTTTCTTACAGGATTTTCAAATATTAAATTCACTATGGTGGACGTATTTGGCCAGGGTGAAAAATTAGTTAAGCATTGGAATTTTAAAGGAACGCATACAGGTAATTTTTTTGGTATCCCCGCAACCGGTAAAGCTGTGGACTTAGATGGTTCCACTATTGTTCTGATGCGGGAGGGAAAAATTGCTGAAGAACAGGATTTTTATGATAACATGGATTTTATGCAGCAACTCGGAATGGTGCCTCCGGCAGATAAATAAAACTCTATTCGATACCAAACTTATCCGGATAAAAAATGAAGGAATTATAAAATTAAATTTGAAATAAACCCAAAAACAAACATGGAAAATTTAGCCATCGTAAAAGGAATGTAAACGCAGCTGCCAGGGCAGACTTCCCCGCTTTCCTGGGTGCAATGGACTCAGCTATTGAATGGAAAGAAGCTGAGAACTTTCCCTATGCCGACCGTAATCCTTACATCGGGCCACAGGCAGTAGCAGAGGGTGTATTCGGCCGCATTGCTGCCGACTGGGAATATTGGACACTATCCGATCTTCAATTTCATGATACAAAAGAGGACATGATTATTGTAACCGGCAGGTATAACGCAAAGAATAATGCCGCAGGAAAAATTATCAAAGCACAGGCCACACATATATGGCGGGTGAAGAATGATAAGGCAATAAACTTTCAGCAGTATGCCGATACATACCATGTAAATAAAGCGATGGTTAATTAAAAAAAGAAAATTATGAAAGCAAAATCAATTAAAGGAAAATCACCGTCAGCAATTGAAGAAGCATTAGCTGAATGCATGGCCGATGGTTTTAAACCCACACTGGCAATCGTATTTATTTCTATCAAGCAGGACAGAGAAGCTATTTCCAGATTACTTGAAGAGAAAGGCATTCAGATATTTGGTGCTACCACTGCAGGTGAATTTATTGATGGCGAAATTGAAGCAGGCAGCATTGTTATTATGTTGCTCGACATCAACCCAGCTTATTTTAAAATAGAATTTTTTGAAACAAGCCCGGAGACCGTGTTAGAAGATGCAAAAAAATTAGGTGTTGCAGGAAAAGAAACCTTTACCAACGCTGCATTTATTATAGCCAACAGCGGAGTGTCCTTAGATGGTGAGCCAATTGTTGAAGGCATCATACAAGGCTTTGGAAAAACGCTCTCGTCGGCCCGTCCGAACGGAGCATCCCCGCCTGAATCATCAGATCGGGCATCCGGGCGGGCAGACGGGGAGGTAACCATATTTGGAGGTAAGGCAGGAGATGATTTGGCGCTTGAATCAACAGTTGTTTTTACCAACAAAAAAAGTAATGATTGTGCAATTGTAGCACTGATTATTGATGAAGATAAAATAGATGTAAGAGGTATAGCTACTTGTGGCTGGAATGCTATCGGCACTACAAAAACAGTTACTAAAAGCGAAGGTAATACTGTATATACCATCAACGATAAACCAGCATTGGATATGTTGATGAATTACCTTGGCGTGGAGATAAAGCAAGAGGGCAACAAGGAAATCGTAACATTTCTAAGCTCCTGGTATTATCCATTGCAAGTGGAACGGGAAAATGCAGATCCGGTAATACGTACAGCCATGTTTGCCAATAGTAAAGACCGCTCACTTATTTGTTCTGGAAATGTGCCTCAAGGATCAAAAATCAAGTTTTCGATGCCACCAGATTTTGACTCCATTGAAAAAGTTGTTGCGGAATGTAAAAGCATTAAAGACAATGCACAGCAACAAGCCGATGCCTTGATCATGTTCTCCTGCGTAAGCAGGTATTTATCGTTTGGAATGGTAATGAAAGAAGAAATAGAAGGAGTGCAAAAAATTTGGGATGCACCCATGGCAGGCTTTTTTTCCTACGGCGAATATGGAAAATCCCTGTCTGCCGGACAGGCAGGAAGAACCGGTAAAAATGAGTATCATAATAATACATGTTGTGTGGTGGTATTAAAAGAAAAATAATCTTTCGATAAACTCAGGATGACAAAAAAAACAAATTATGAAAGCAAAATCAATTAAAGGAAAATCGCCGTCAGCAATTGAAGAAGCATTAGCTGAAAGCAAAAAAGATGGTTACAGCCCAACGCTTGCATTTGTTTTCATCACCAAAATTGAACAGGCAGATGACTTACGTTCACTATTTGATAAATATGGAATTGCCATCTTCGGAGCAAGCACTTCCCAAAAATTTACTGAACAGGGCATGGAGCCAGATGATATTGTTGTTTTATTATTGGATATGCCAACTGAATATTTCAGCATTGTGTTAAAAAATTATGAACCAAGTTCTGCCTATGAAGCGGCACGGCAGGTTGGTGAAGCAGGCATTCAGGCATTTAAAAATCCCGGCTTCATCATTTCTTCTGCTGATTTCAGAATGTCGGGAGACGAGCTGGTCAGCGGCCTTATGGATTCAGCGGGCCAACAAGTTACTTTGATGGGTGGTGTAGCTGGCAATCCGGCTGATTTTTCAGGCATTGTATTTACCAATGATTTATCCAGCAAAGCCGGAATGATTGCGCTCGTAATTGACCAGGATAAAATTGCAATAAATGGCCTGGCTGTTTCAGGATGGAAACCCGTAGGAACGGAGAAAAAAATAACAAAGTGTGAGGGTTCCTGGATCTATACCATCGACAATGAGCCCGCCATGAATGTGATCCAAAGATTTTTGGGGAATGCTATATTCGATACAAAAGCGGAAGGATTGATTCCTTCGGACCTGGGTTATCCTTTACAGTTTCAAAGAGCAAATGGAAGTGTTATAATGAAGCCATTGTTACTTTGGAATACAACCGAAAAATCTATTATGGCAGGCGGAGAAGTGAAAGAAGGAGAAATTTTTCGCTTTTCACTGCCACCTGATTTTGATGTGATAGATACGGTTATCGAAAGTACGAGGATCATAAAAGAAAAGGATATGCCGCAGGCGGATGCATTGATCGTTTTTTCCTGTGTAGGCAGGCTTGGAACATTTGGCCCAATGATCTCGACAGAAATAGAAGGATTGGCAGCCACATGGAATAAACCAATGATAGGCTTTTTCTCGCTGGGGGAATTTGGAAAGCTGGATGACAGCCCCTGTGAATTTCACGGCACTACAGTAAGCTGGGTAGCATTAAAAGAAAAATAAAAACTAATTGTGAATTGTAAATTTTTAATTGTGAATTATGAAAGAAAATATCATAAAAAACAAAAGTTTTGGATTTGCCCTTCGGATGATAAAACTCTATCAGTACCTCAAAGATGAAAAAAAAGAGTACACCCTAAGTAAGCAATTGCTGAGAAGTGGAACATCTGTAGGTGCTATGATTAGAGAATCTGAACAAGCAGAAAGCAATGCTGATTTTATACACAAATTAGCGATTGCCCAAAAGGAAGCCAATGAAACAGAATATTGGATCGAACTTTTATTCCAATCCGAATATCTAGACAAACAGCAGTATGAGTCAGTTTTCTGTGATATTACAGAAATCAGAAAACTACTCACCTCCATCATAAAAACATCGAAACAAAACAAAACTAATTAAACCCTAACAACTAACCATTAACAATTAACTATTCACCATTTTCACTTATCAATTATTAATTCACCATTACCAATTAATAATTCAACATTAACAATTCAAATCATGCACGCAAAATCAATCAAAGGAAAATCTGCAGAAGAAATAAAAGCAGCATTGGAACAAAGCATGGAAGATGGCTTTAAACCAACGCTTGCTATTTGTTTTATTTCAAAAAGTTTAGATAGAATTTCTATCAGCAATTTAATGGATGCTGCCGGCATCAGTATTTTTGGTTGTACCACCAACGGAGAGTTTATTGATGAAGAAACAGAAAAAGGTTCTGCAGCTATTCTTTTACTCGATATTAACAGAGATTATTTTCAAATTTATTTTGAAGAATTTCAAGATAAGAACTATCGTGATGTGGCAAAAAGTATAGCTCAAAAAGCAAAAGGAAAATTTTCCACACCTGCTTTTTTAATTGGTACAAGCAATGCAGCGGCTGATGGTGAAGAAGTACTTCGTGGCATTGAAGAAGTAGCGGGTGCAGCAGTAAATGCATTTGGCGGCGCTGCCGGAGATGACTATGAATTTACTGAAACATTTGTTTTTACCAATGGAAAAGATAGTGCCAATGCAATGGTATGTGTTGCATTGGATGAATCAAAAGTAGAAATAAAAGGTGTTGCCACCTGTGGATGGAAACCCGTGGGAACAGAGAAAACCGTAACAAAAAGTGAAGGCAACCATGTATACACGGTAGATAATCTTCCGGTACTGGATCTTACAGCAAAATATGGCGGCATTGAAAATGTAACACCTGAAAATCAAAATTTACTCATAGAAATTGCTGCTAATTTTCCGTTGCAGTTGCAGCGGGAAAAAGGGGATCCTATTATGCGGCCGGGTCTTGTGATTGACTGGAACGACCATTCTTATTATACCAGTGGAAGCGTTCCGCAGGGTTCAAAAGTTCGTTTCTCCTTACCGCCCGATTTTGATGTAATGGAAAAAGTGATAAAGGGTGTAGAAAATTTAAAAGCCACCCAAATGCCCGAGGCGGATGCACTGGTGGTATTCAGTTGTGCGGGAAGAATTTTATCTCTTGGCCCTTTAATGGCGCAGGAGCTGGAGGGTATTAAAAATGTGTGGAATGTACCCATGGCTGGGATGTTTAGCAATGCCGAATTAGGCAGAGCAACGGGTGGTCATTTGGAAATGCATAATCTTACAACCTGTGTGATAGCTTTAAAAGAAAAATAGTCCTCATAAATAAAAAATTGTGATATGGAAAATAAAATAAGATTATTTGAACAAAAAAAAGTCAGAACCCATTGGGATGAAAAAGAAGAGAAATGGTATTTCTCCATTATTGATGTTATTGAAATACTGACGGGTACTGATCGTGGCAGAAATAATTGGAACGACTTGAAAACTAAACTCAAAAAAGAAGGAAGTGAACTGTCCGAAAAATCGGACAGTTGAAAATGGAGGCAGTGGACGGCAAGTTAAGAATCACAGACGTAGCTGATACCGAACAACTGCTTCGCATCATCCAATCCATACCATCTTCTAAAGCAGAACCATTTAAACAATGGCTGGCTAAGGTTGGCTATGAGCGTATGCAGGAAATATCAGACCCCGAACAAAGTTTGGATAGAGCAAGGGAAAACTGGCAAAAATTGGGCAGAAACGAAAAGTGGATTCAGCAAAGAATGACTGGTCAGGAAACCCGAAACAAACTCACCGATTACTGGAAAGAAAGTGGAGTAGAAAAATCAGATGAGTTTGCTTTTCTCACAAATATCATTCACCAGAAGTGGACAGGATTAACGGTCAAAAATCATAAAGACCTGAAAAGCTTAAAAACACAAAATCTTCGTACCACATGAGTGAGGCTGAATTAATTTTCACGGCCTTGGCAGAACTTTCAACAAGGCAAATTGCTGAAACTGATGAGGCAAAAGGTGTATCAGAAAATGCAAAAGCTGGTAAAAAGGGCGGTAAGATTGCAAAAGATGCAAGACTGGCATTGGAGGAAAAGACAGGAAAAAAAGTAATTACAGGGGAAAACTTTCTGCCGCCTGCAAAAGACAATAAAAAATTGAAAGGATCTAAAAATAAATAACAACAGAGTTCAACAGCGCCTCAACACCACTTTACATGAATCAATATCTAAAAACAATTCAGGAGCTTGTTACGCAAGATAAAAACTTGAATGACACTGATAAGGAAATGATCAGAAAAGCCATTGCTGATGCAGACAAGCAATGGGCCATCACCGATTTTAAGCTTGATAGAACAGAAAAAGTAAAACGCACTACCGCCATTTTGCTCGAAGAAACCATTGAAGAACTGGAGCAAAAAAGAAAAGCTATTGAAGAAACAAATACTGCTCTTACAAATTCATTGGAAGAATTAAAAGCGGCACAGCAGCAACTCATTCAATCAGAAAAAATGGCAAGCCTGGGTGAACTCACCGCCGGTATCGCCCATGAAATTCAAAATCCATTAAACTTTGTCAATAATTTTAGCGAGGTGAGCACAGAGTTGGTAGAAGAGATGAATGACGAAATAGAAAAGGGAAACCTCGAAGATGCCAGACAGATTGCAAAAGACCTCAGACAAAATCTCGAAAAAATAAACCACCATGGCAAACGTGCCGGCGAAATAGTAAAAGGCATGTTGCAACACAGCCGAAGTAGCAGCGGAGTAAAAGAACCAACAGATATCAATGCTTTGTGTGATGAATATCTGCGTCTCTCCTACCATGGCTTAAGAGCAAAAGACAAATCATTCAATGCGACTATTAAAACTGATTTTGATAATTCCATTGGCAACATCAACATCATACATCAGGATATTGGAAGAGTTGTTTTGAATTTACTGACCAATGCTTTTTATGTGGTTGATGAAAAAAAGACCCTTCGACAGGCTCAGGGTGACACCCACTATGAGCCCACAGTTTCAATTCAAACAAAAAAAATAAATAATAAAGTAGAGATCAGAGTTACCGACAACGGCAACGGCATCCCTCAAAAAGTACTGGATAAAATATTTCAACCCTTCTTTACTACCAAACCCACCGGGCAGGGAACAGGGTTGGGTTTATCATTGAGTTATGATATTGTAAAAGCACATGGAGGAGAGTTGAAGGTAGAGACGAAGGAAGGAGGAGGTTCAACATTTACAATCATCTTACCAATAACAAATGTTTAAATAATTTTTATGGAAGAAGTTATTTCAAATAATATTCCTCAACCTGACTACCAACATTTGACTATAAAAATTTCTGATACCTATGTGTCAGGTCAGGTTAGGGCTACACAAGCAGTAAATATCCAACTGCTGGAAACCTGTTGGCAAATTGGCCAACACATTGTAGAGTTTGAACAAGGCGGAAATACAAAGGCTGCTTACGGCAAAGCATTGATAAGTACTTTGGCAAAAGACCTATCATTACTGCACGGCAAAGGGTTTAGTGCCAGTAATGTGAAGCGTTTCAGACAGTTTTATCTTAGCTATCCAATTGGTGCGACAGTGTCGCACCAATTGAGCTGGAGCCATATAGTGGAATTTTTGAAAATAGATGACCCGCTGGAGAGAAACTTTTACGAAAAACAAACGCAGTTAGAAAACTGGAAGGTAAGAGAATTGGTACGTCAGAAAAACACGGCCTTATTCCAACGTTTAGCACTTAGCAAAAACAAAGAAGAAATTTTACAACTTTCTGTGCAAGGTCAGGAGATAACATCACCAAAAGATATTTTGAAAGACCCTTACGTTTTTGAATTTTTAAAAATACCTGAAAAACAACTCCCGTCTGAGCAGGAATTAGAAAATCATTTGTGCAATAACCTGCAACAGTTTTTATTGGAACTCGGCAAAGGCTTTACCTACGTTGGAAGGCAATACCGGATGAGTATTAATAACAAACACTACCGGGCCGACCTTGTTTTTTATCACCGGATACTTCGCTGTTTTGTAT